>Ga0157380_10000172_pt1 | contig 37297 bp, 29 predicted proteins | sample S35metaG_FD_119757 | JGI IMG/M metagenome (GOLD analysis project Ga0157380, IMG submission 119757) | Switchgrass rhizosphere microbial communities from Kellogg Biological Station, Michigan, USA - S3-5 metaG | ecosystem: Host-associated > Plants > Roots > Rhizosphere > Soil | place: USA...
AGCCGTTTCTGCGGGAAACGATTTTGTCAGAGAAAGCTTTGCGCCGCGGGCTCTTCAAGCCGGAGAGTGTCAGGCAGCTTGTCGAGCTGCATGTGAGAGGCGAACGGAATTATTCACATCAACTCTGGACCTTGCTGATGCTCGAGCTATGGTTCGAAAGGTTTATTGATTAAAAGAAGGTCCTGGGTCTTTGATTTTTGGACTTTGTTGTTGAATGCCGGAACATGTAGACGCTTTTCATCGAAAGGTTCTACCGATGCGACGAGTACAAAGAACTAAGCACTACGTACAGAAGAGAAGTTTTTGACAGAAATAAGATAGGTTGGAGGACATTAACTTGAAGGGTATCGTGTTAGCTGGGGGATTGGGATCGCGGTTGCGACCGTTGACTGCGGTGACCAACAAACACTTGCTGCCGGTTTATAACCAGCCGATGATCTTCTATCCCATTCAGACATTAGTGAATGCCGGGATTACTGACATCATGATCGTGACTGGCGGAAATTCCGCCGGTGACTTTCTAAAACTCCTGGGAAACGGGAAAGCGTTCGGACTTAAACATCTAAACTACACTTACCAGGAAGGTGAAGGCGGTATTGCGGAAGCTCTGTCACTCGTTGAGCACTTCGCCGCAGGTGACGCAGTCTGTGTCGTGCTCGGAGACAACGTAATCCAGGGCAGCATCCGCGGAGCCGTCGATGCTTATCGCGAACAAGGTAAGGGCGCAAAAATAATTCTGAAGCAGGTTCCAGATCCGCAGCGGTTTGGCGTACCGCTACTCGACGGCCCCAAGGTTGTTCGAATCGAAGAGAAACCTTCCGATCCTAAATCTGACTATGCTGTCATTGGCATTTATATGTATGACGGAAATGTATATGACATCATCAGGACTCTGCGACCCTCAGGACGTGGAGAACTGGAAATCACCGACGTCAACAATGCCTACATCGAGCGCAATGAGATGACCTGGGACGAGCTTGATGGTTGGTGGACCGACGCTGGGACCTTTGAAAGTTTGTTGTTGGCATCGAACCTGGTGGCAGAAACCGGGGCAAATCAGGAGCTAAAAAGTGACGCTGGAATCAGCACTGCAGTCTGAACCATTTATTACTGGCGATATCGACGGGGTGTTGGTGCGCGAGTTGCGCCCCTTCAACGACAGCCGTGGTTGGCTAACCGAGCTTTTTAGAAATGATGGGCTTGAAAAAGAATTCCATCCGGCCATGGCCTACATTTCTTCAACCAAGCCGGGTGTAACTCGAGGACCACACGAACACGTCGATCAGGCGGATTATTTTTGTTTTATAGGTCCCTCGAATTTCAAGCTGCGCATGTGGGACAACCGGCCCGGATCAAAGACTCTGAACCACAGCATGACGTTAATCGTCGGAGCTGATGATCCGAAAGCTGTACTCGTGCCGGCTGGTGTGGTGCATGCCTATCAAAATGTTGGTGAGGTGGATGGAATTGTAATTAACTGTCCCAACCGCCTCTATGCAGGTGAGGGCGCCAAAGAACAAGTGGACGAGATCCGGCATGAGAAAGATCCGAATACGATCTATCGGATGGACTAAGGGGTTTCCATGGGGTTGTGGTTTTTGTTCTTAGTACTTGGTCCTTAGTTCTTTGTGGTTGAGTGATGATGCGTAGGCAGGTGGTTCTAAGTACAACGAACAGCGTTGCACGAAAGTCCTGAATCCCACCTGCGCAGCTGGTGGATGTTTCAAGTTCGAGCTACGAAGCAAGTTTGCGATCAGTTCTTTGAATCCCCTCAGCGGCAGCTGAGGGATCTTTCAAGTACAGCCTGGCTCGCAGATTTACGAAGGAAAATAGGCAGAACTTGAAGCATCCACCAGCTGCGCAGGTGGGATTCGAAGAACATGCCTTTGACCATGACTAGGCTGGACCTGAAACATCCACCAGCTGCCGCAGGTGGGATTGAAGACTTTTTGGGTCAAGCCAGTAAGAATCAAGTGCAAAGCCACAAAGAACTAAGCACAAAGAACTAAGAACTTTCTAATGAAGATCCTTCGCATCATCGCTCGTCTGAACGTTGGCGGTCCGGCGAAGCATGTTGTCTGGCTGACAGCAGGCTTGCAAAGCTCGGACTGTGAAACCCTGCTCGTATCGGGGATTGTGCCTCCCGGCGAAGATGACATGGGCTACTTCGCTGAACAGCTGGGAGTCGAGCCGATCTATCTGCGCCAGATGAGCCGCGAGATTTCTCTCAAGGATGCACTCACCGTTTGGAAGCTTTACCGGCTCATGCTTCGCGAACGGCCGGATATTGTGCACACACATACTGCGAAAGCTGGTACTGTTGGTCGCATTGCAGGCTGGCTTTATCGATGGCTGACGCCTGCTATCCTGGTTGGCAAGCCGCGGCGATGCAAGTTTGTGCATACATATCATGGCCATATTTTCCACAGCTACTACGGCGCGCTAAAGACCAGATTGTTTATAACGATCGAGCGTAGTCTGGCTCGCTTAGTGACCGATCGAATCATTGTCATCAGCGAGCAACAGCGGCGCGAGATCAATCAACAGTTTCGCGTGGGGAGAGCAGAGCAATTCAGCGTCATACCTCTCGGTCTTGACACGCAGGTTTTCGCTAACTGGGAAGGACGGCGCCAACAATTTCGCGACGAGTTGAGCGCAGCTAACGACGACATCTTGATTGGAATAGTCGGGCGATTAACTGAGATAAAGAATCACCAACTGTTTTTGGAAGCCGCTTCATTAGTTAAGCAGCAGGGGGGTCGCGCTCGCTTTGTATTGATTGGTGACGGCAACTTGCGTAATGGGCTGGAAGAACAGGTGCGAGTACTAAAACTAGAGGACGATGTAGTCTTTGTCGGTACTCGTCAGGATCCTGAGTTCTTTTACCCGGCGCTGGATATAGTGGCGCTGACTTCGCGTAATGAAGGCACCCCGCTTACGTTGATCGAGGCGATGCTAAACGCGCGGCCTGTGGTTGCGACCGCTGTAGGGGGAGTAATCGACTTGCTCGGCGCGGTTCAAGAGGAGAGCCGGGAGTTTGCTGTATGTGAGCGAGGAATTCGAGTTGCCCCGGGAAATGCTCCGTACTTTGCTCAGGGACTGCTGCGGATGATCGATGACGCAGCTTTGCGCCGGGAATTGGGTGAGCGCGGTCGCAGATTTGTCGAACAAAACTATGCGAAAGACCGCCTATTAAAGGACATCTCTGAGCTCTACCGGCAACTCGTATCTCCCCAGGTAGAACAAACTTCCGGAGTCTCGGAGCAAGTATGCTCCCCTCCCCACGAGTGGGGAGGGGCAGGGGGTGGGGTCAAGTAAGTGAGACACCTCTCCCCTAACCCCTCTCCGTCCGCGGAGAGGGGAAACAATTCAACACAAAGACAAACTGAAGTTTGTCTGACTCTGACTAAGGAGCGAAACATTTGCGCGTATTGATCACCGGCGGAGCTGGATTCATTGGTTCACACCTCGCTGACGCCTATTTGAAACGGGGCGATGATGTTTTTGTTCTCGATGACTTGTCCACTGGCAGCATTCGGAACATCGAGCACCTCAAAAGCGAGCCGCGGTTTCACTACACGATCGATGCGGTACAGAACCAACCGCTAACCGCCGAACTGATAGATCAATGCGACGTCGTCGTCCACCTGGCCGCCGCAGTTGGCGTTAAGCTAATCGTCGAAAGTCCCGTTCGCACCATCGAAACCAACGTTCACGGCACCGAAGTAATTCTCTCGCTTGCTAACAAGAAGAAAAAGAAAGTGCTGATAGCCTCGACTTCTGAAGTCTATGGACTCAGCTCCGAAGTGCCATTTCGAGAAGATGGCAATCTGGTGATGGGAGCTACCACGAAAGGTCGCTGGAGCTATGCCTGCTCAAAAGCAATCGACGAGTTCCTGGCGCTGGCCTACTGGCGCGAACGTAAGCTGCCGACCGTCGTGGTCCGCCTGTTCAATACCGTCGGACCCCGGCAAACGGGACAATACGGAATGGTAATTCCTACCTTTGTTAGACAAGCGCTGGCAGGAAGACCAATTACAGTGTACGGAGACGGCAAGCAGTCTCGTTGCTTCGGCTATGTAGGTGACGTTGTCGGGGCCTTGATGAAATTACTTGATCACGATCAGGCAGTCGGCGAGGTATTCAATATCGGCTCGAATGAGGAAATCACAATCGTCGAGTTAGCCAAACGCGTCAAGCAGCTAACCGGTTCTGATTCCGAAATTGTCTTCGTTCCCTACGATGAAGCTTATGAAGAAGGCTTTGAGGACATGCCTCGCCGCATTCCGGACATTTCCAAAATCAATGCTCTTGTGGGTTTTCAACCGGAAATGAAATTAGATGGCATCCTGCAAAGCGTCATTGATTACCAGAGTGGACGCCCATCTAATGCATAGGGATGAATTGAGACTGGGATGGAAGACCGCGCCGTCGTTTTGGTTCAGCCCACGTGGTTTGGCAATATCCGCGATGACGTGTAGCTGACTACCTACATATTGATGTTCTTTACCCCAGCCCAACTAGCGGCAGTCGCCACCTCATTTCTAATCGCCATTACCCTCACGCCTTTAGTGCGAGCATTTGCGCGCCATCAGGGCATGGTCGCGCAGCCAAAGAACGATCGTTGGCATAAGAAACCGACCGCTATGTTGGGTGGCGTTGCGATCTGGTTTTCAGTCGTTGCCACTTATGTCGTCTTCACTACGGCCGGATTCCTACCTGAGTCTACTTACGGCCGCACCATAATCAACGCCAGCACCTTTCTGTTTCTCGTTGGGCTGGTTGATGATCTGATTCACACGAAGCCCTATCAGAAACTGATTGGCCAGATCATGGGCGCCGCGCTCGTGATTTATTACGGACTGAGCCTGCCCTGGACCAGATCGGTTTCGGTCAACATAGCCATCACGATCTTTTGGTTGATTGGAATTACGAACGCCGTCAACTTACTGGATAACATGGATGGACTGGCCGCCGGTATCTCAGCTATCGGCGCTTGTTTTCTGACGCTGAGTTTTGTCGTGAACGGCCAGCCGAGCGAGGCCCTGATGATGGGCGTGTTTGCTGCAGCCTTGTTGGGATTTCTGATCTACAACTCAAATCCAGCTTCGATTTTCATGGGGGACTGCGGGTCGCTGTTCATTGGCTTTTTCATGGCGAGTGCGGCGCTGGTAAATGTATCGGGCGGACGGACGCGCAGCTTTTTGCCGGTACTGGTTGTGCCTATCCTGGTTTTGTTCATTCCCATCTTTGATACCACTTTTGTAACTATCCTGCGAAAGCTATCAGGTCGTGCAGCTTCACAGGGCGGGCGGGATCACACTTCGCATCGCCTGGTTGCTTTGGGAATGTCGGAACGTCGAGCGGTCTGGATGCTCTACGGCTTTGCCGGCCTGTCTGGTCTCCTGGCAATGCTAGTACGCGAGGTGAAGTTGGATGTGAGTCTGGCCGCCATTGCCGCGTTTACTATTTTATTAACGTTGCTTGGCGTTTATCTGGCGGGGGTAAAAGTCTACGACGAAAGCGAAGCGGCGACCGCACTAAAAGACAAGCCGCTTTACACATTTCTTGTCGACGTTTCTTACAAGCGGCGAGTTTTCGAAGTGATGCTCGACGTGGTGCTGATCATCCTGGCCTCCTGGAGTGCCTATGCGATGAAGGTTGGTCCGTTTTCCGACAACCCCGCGTGGACTCTGTTCCTAAAGACATTGCCGGTGCTGGTGTTCTTTAAGATGGCCAGCTTCCTGGTGCTCGGAGTTTATAGAGGCATCTGGCGCTACACCGGTATGAATGATCTGATCACATTTGTGAAAGCTGTCGCAGTCGGATCCATTCTCAGCATTATGGTGCTTCTGTTTGCCTTCAGGTTCCAGGGATACTCGAGAACTATCTTTGTTCTCGATGGACTTTTCCTTTTCATGCTGTTGACGGGCAGTCGCCTGGCATTCCGATTTTTCAGAAACATTTTGCCGGTAGCTCAGGACGGCACAGGACGTCGAGTACTCATCTATGGAGCAGGCGATGGGGGCGAACTGTTCTTGCGCGAGATCAGAAACAACCGGGAATGGAAATACTCAGCAGTTGGCTTTCTTGACGATGATCCGGCGAAGGCCCGGAAGGTAATCCATGGACTAAAAGTCCTGGGTGAGGGTGACGATCTGGAGCGGGTTTGTCGCGAACGGCAAGTCCACGAAGTATTGATATCGAGTACCCAAATGTCGGAAGAACGTCTTCAAGAGATTTTGCAGCGCTGCCGCGAAAAGAACATTGTCTTGAAGCGAATGCATTTGCACATCGAAGAATTAACTGATTGACGTAGCAAGATGAGTGATCAGTTGTTACATCTCAATATTCGCGGACCGATCAGACGCAGCTTGACGTTGCTGCCGTTAATCCTGGCGTTAACTGGAGCATGGTTTTCGGTACGATGGTTTATTGGAAACACCATTGCCGAAAATCTCAATCCTGACGATCGCGGTCTGGAAAATGCGCAGATGGCTGCTGGCCTGGCTCCTTCCGATCCGCTGGCGCATTGGACTCTCGCTGAACTGGAACAAAGGAAGCTTACCGCCGATCAATCATCAAAAGCCCTCGCCGAATATGACAAAGCCGTAAGGCTCTCGCCCAATGATTATCGATTTTGGCTGGCGTGGGGACGGGCGCTTGAACAATTGGGTGACACGAAGAAAAGTGAGCAGGCCATGCGGCAGGCAATCGCGCTCGCTCCATCCTACTCTAATCCGCGCTGGTACCTGGGGAACTTGCTCGTGCGCGATGGCCGTGACGCGGAAGCTTTCGCCGAGTTACGACCCGCTGGTGAAGCCGATCCGCAGCTTCGGCCCCAGATATTCAACCTGATATGGCAGGTTTACCAGAATAATCCATCACAACTCAGTGTGGCCGTTGGTTCAGATCCAGAAACTCGCGCCGAGTTTGCGAAGTATCTGGTTCAGTCCGGACAGTTGGATGCCGGTCTCGGCATCTGGCAGTCTTTGAGTGCGGATGATAAGCAGAAAAATCGAGTAGTGGGCGACAGCCTCGTCAAGGTTCTGCTCGACGGCAGGCACTTTGGAAGGGGACTTGAAATCTGGAACGGTATTGCACTGAGTGAGGCACTTCGAGGAAAGGTTGGCGAGATTCTCGACGGCGACTTCGAAAGAAAAGCGGATCCGGAAAATAGCAGCTTCTTTAACTGGCAGATCAAGTCAGGACAACAAGTTCAGGCTTCATTTGATGATGATGTTAAGCACAGCGGTAAGCAAAGTCTTCGCCTTGTTTTCAAAGCGCGTTCGAATGTTGAGATCAACGTCGCGCAATTAGTCGTAGTTGAGCCCAACACACAATACGATTTTGAAGGCTATGTGAAGACCAGCGATCTAAAGAGCGCCGTCACGCCGGTGATCGAGATCGTTTCCGCTACTACCGGCGCGGTATTAATCACCTCTCCCCAGGCGCCAACCGGTTTCGTTGAGTGGCAGAAGCTGGCCCTGACGTTTAAGACTGACTCAAAAACGGAAGGCGTTTTTATTCGGCTGAGCAGAGGCTCGTGCGAGGACAACAACTTGTGTCCAATATTTGGCACTCTTTGGTATGACAACTTCACTATCAAGCGCCGAAGCTAGATCTCTCTCGCTCAAAGAGAGTGCTGCTATCGATCAGTCGCGCACTTCGACTGGGGGGCACACGGCTCGAATCGTGCCGCACACCATTTACAGCCGCTTCCTTTTTCTCATTCTCTGCGTTTCGATTGTCGTATCGGCATTGGCATATGGCACCGTTCATTATTGGGCGATGGCACTCTTTGCCCTTAGCGGTGTGGGAGTGATCTTTCTATGGCTCGCCGATGGTTGGCGCCTGGGCACGTTGCGTCTGAGCAAGAATTTATTGCAACTGCCATTATTGGGAATGGTATTGCTTGGGCTGTTCCAGCTTTTGCCGCTGCGCTCGGCTGAAAGTTCCGGGCCGCTCGACGTGACCGTTAAGACGTTATCGTTGGATCCATACTCGACTCGCCTGGTAATCGTTCAGATCGTTACGTTGCTTGTTTTCTTTGCCGCTTCATTAGTATTTATCGACACGCCGCACAGGCTGCGCATCATCGTCCGCACCATCGCTATTTTTGGTTTTCTGCTCGCAATCTTTGGCATGACTCAGTCGTTTACGAGCCCGACAAAAGTTTACTGGGTTCGGGAACTGGCTCAGAGCACAGCGTTTGGTCCCTTCATCAACCGCCACCACTTTGCCGGCTACATGGAATTAGCGCTGGCGATTCCATTGGGGTTGCTGTTTTCTGGCGCCATCGCAGGTGAAAAGAAGCTGCTTTACATCTTTGCCGTGGGATTGATGGGAGTGGCGCTGATTCTTACCAATTCTCGTGGCGGTATCATCAGCCTGGTTGCGGAAATAATCTTCCTGGTAGTCATAGTCGGTCTGCGGTCAAAGTCTCATCGGCGTGGTACGGACGATAAGAGAAAGCGGATCCGCGGTAACATCGTACGAGCCATTCTGGCGTTCACGCTGATTATTGGCCTGGTTGGTGCAACTGTGTTTTTTGGCGGTGAGCAGGCTTTGAGTCGTTTTGTCGGTTCAGTCAACACCGAAGATCCAACTACGGGGCGAGCGCATTTCTGGAACGTCACGCTCGACATCATTCGCGCCCATCCTTTGATTGGAACCGGGCTGGGCGCCTTCGGCGTGGTTTACACACGTTACGATACTCATAACGGTCTCTTCAGATTGGAACAGGCCCACAATGACTACCTCCAGGTGCTTTCCGATGGCGGGATAGTCGGCGCAGCGCTGGGGTTATTTTTTATCCTCGCTTTGTTTCGCATGGGGTTGCAACGGCGTGAAAGTGGCGATGAGTTTCGACGTGGCGTAGCTACCGGTGCGCTGGCTGGATGCTTTGCTGTGCTGGTGCATAGCTTCTTTGACTTTACTTTGCATACGACTGCAAACGCGCTCCTGTTTTTGATACTGGCGGCATTAGCTACGTTGAACGGAAGGGTTGAAGGCAGAAGCTCTCGACGTCGCCGTCGGCGGCGTCGAAGTCATCACGAGCAAGATGACATAAGTGGCGCGAGCGTCCCGCCCGTGCTGCCGGCTTGAGGCAAATATTTGAGGCGCAAAACAACATCGGCAAGCTGCCGATGCCGCAACTAGGTCAGGACTGTTGCGGGACTGAGAATCTTTTTGACGGCCTCGATAACACGTTTGACGTCGGCGTCGGACGTGCGCCAGTTACACACGCTCACTCGCATCGCCCTCCGACCGCGCCAGGTTGTGCCGCCAAAGAAAGCCTCACCGGACGACAAGATGTCGGCGATAACTTCATCTGTGCGACGGTCGTGATCAGTGTCAGAAGCCTCAGGCCTTTGATCGAGAAAACGAACGAGGCCCTGATTGATGATTGGTTCCCAAACGACCTCAGCACCGTCTAGCGCGCCAATGCCGAGCACAATCGCTTTCGCGTGACGGCAACAGCGTTCGACCAGATCCTCAAGACCATCGCGGCCGAGTTGCCGCATCGCGGCATAAGCAGGGAAGCAGCGACTTCGGCGCGACCATTCCGGATTCCATTCAACTTGATCTCTGGCTTCAGTTGCGTGAGTCAGGTAAGCGGCCCGTATTGACAGAGAGTCTCGATGAGCTTCGGCATCTGCGACGAAGGCGAAACCGCAATCGAAGGGCACGTTCAGCCACTTATGTCCATCGGTGGCCCATGAGTCCGCTTGTTCTACACCCGCGACCAGGTGTCGAAGTCGTTCGCTCACCGCAGCCCACAACCCGAACGCGCCATCGATGTGAACCCAGGCGCCAAACTCGTGTGCAATCGGAATCAACTCCTCGAAAGAATCGTAAGCGCCAATATTGATATCGCCTGCCTGCAATAAGACTATGGTGGGAGCGGAGGGATCGGTTTGCATCTCTTTGCGCAAAGCGTTCGCGTCCAGACGACCATTCGAATCAACCGGCAAGGACTTGATGCAGGACTTTCCCAAACCAATCAAGCGAGCTGCGCGTTCAAATGATCCATGCCATTCGGTGCTCGATAAGATGCGAATACGTGGTGAGCCACTTAATCCTTCGGTCTCAACATCCCAACCGCGTCGCCTCAGGAGCGCGTGACGCGCGGCTGCGAGACAAGTGACGTGGGCCATTTGACAGCCACTCACCAACGCTAAGCTGGCCGTTGGTGGCAACCTGAGGACGTCTTTTAACCAACCGCCGACTGTCTCTTCAACGACGCTCGCCGCCGGTGAGCAGGCATACATAGCGGCGTTCTGTTGCCAGGCTGATGTCAACCAATCGGCCCCTAGTGCAGCCGGAAGGACTCCGCCAATCACCCAGCCAAAGAAGCGGCCGCCCGCAGAGCCAAGTAGACCGCCGCGCACATCTTCCAGGAGGTCGGCGACTACTTGATCTGGCGGCATTCCGGCGCGTCCAAGTTCCTTGCCTATTCGCGAGCGCAGCGTTTGTAAGTCGGTCGTAGCAGCGACAGTCGTCTCGTCCAAATTCTCGAGGTGCGCTACGGCGCGACTGTGCGCCAGGTCCAGGGCGGCTTGAAATTCAGGGGACAGTTTCTCCATGGGACTACAGTTTAGAGTTTCTCGATGAATGAATCTATCCGATTCATGCGGTCTTAGGCCTTTGGTCTTAGGTCTTTGACTGACTTTCCGCAAAGCTTGTTAGGTAGAAATCCTTCCTAAAGAAAGTCAAAGAGCTGTTTCGAAGAGTCTCATTCACACCGTGGCTTCAGCCCGGTGGTTAGAGCAGGCGAAGGAAAAGTTAGTAACCGTTTCAACGGTTTACGCTGCCTCTCCGACTAAGCCGTTGAAACGGCTAACCAAATTTCCAGAACATGCTACTAGTCACCGGGCTAAAGCCGCGGTGTGAATGAAAAGATTAACGACCTCGCCTTCAAAGGCCAAAGGCCTTGTTTTGTAGTATTATCTCTCGGCCCGAAACCCCTCTTAAATTCTTCTCCCGCGGGGATCGTCAGAAAAAAAGGAGACCCACATTTGGCTACGGCGGCAAGCGCCAAAATCGACACCCTCAATCAGCCCACAGCTCCGGCTCGTTCTTCAATCCCGAGCTTGTGCCTGACCGCTCAACTTAAGCACAACAAGCCTGACGCATTGAATAACAAAGTCAGCGGCGAGTGGATCAATATCCCAGCCGCGACCTTTGTCGAACGAGTTCGGGAGGTCGCGTTGGGGTTGGCTTCTCTGGGTATTAGAGCGGGCGACCGCGTCGCTCTGCTGTCCGAAAACCGACCCGAATGGTCGATCACCGACCTCGCGATTCTCAGTCTCGGTGCCGTAAACGTTCCTATCTACACGACGCAGGCCGTCGATCAAGTCGAATTCATCCTGGATGATTCAGGCGCACGCGCTTTGTTTGTGTCAGGCAAGAAAGTCTACCGGCACGCGGCGAAGGCGATTGAAAATCTGTCCATGCCCTTGAAGCTGATCTTCTTTGACGAGGATGCTGCAGATGGAATTGCGAACGCGATTACGCTCGCTGAACTCGAAAGCAAAGGCGCCGAGCGTGCCCGGGAACATGGCCATGATTTTGACGAGGCGTTGAATAACGTCAAGCCTGATGACCTCGCAACGATTATTTACACCTCGGGAACCACTGGAGAACCCAAGGGTGTGATGCTTTCGCATGAAAGCTTCATCTCGAATGTTCTCACCATCACGGCGGGCCTGCCGATAAACTCAAACGATATTGCGCTGTCCGTATTGCCTCTGTCACATATCTTTGAAAGAACCGGGTTTTATATCTTCTGTTACAACGGCGTGTCGGTGTATTACTGCGGTTCGTTCGATCAGGTCGGTGAACATCTTCGCGAAGTGATGCCAACCATCATGACCGCAGTACCGAGACTTTTCGAAAAGGTCTATCACCGAATTATCAAGAAGGGATCGCAGGCAAAAGGGTGGCGGCGCCGCGTCTTTATGAGCGCGCTCGACGTCGGACAGCGTTATGGGGAATTAAAAGATAAGCGCCAACCCATCCCAAAGACTCTGGCCTTACGACAGAAGGTCGCAGACAAGCTGGTCTTTTCGAAGTGGCGCGAAGGAGTTGGCGGCAGATTGCGTTATTTCGTCTCCGGTGGCGCGCCGTTATCGCCGACACTTTCTTATGCGTTTCTCGCCGCAGGCATTCCGGTTCTTCAGGGCTATGGCGCCACTGAAACTTGTATCGTTTCCGCGAATCGTCCAGAAAACAATCTCGTGGGCACAGTAGGGAAGCCCTTTGACGGAATTGAAGTCGCTATCGCCGATGACGGGGAAATCATGGTTCGTGGTCCCAATGTGATGCTTGGTTATTACGGGCATCCTGAGGCGTCGAGTCAGGTGCTGCAGGATGGCTGGTTCGCGACCGGCGACGTTGGGCATATCGATGAAGAAGGCAGGCTCTACATCACCGATCGAAAGAAGGATCTGTTCAAGCTTTCGAACGGGAAGTACATCGCACCACAGCTGCTGGAGAGCTTGATCAAGGAAAGCGAGTTTGTCACGCAGGTTGTGGTAGTGGGAGCTGGACGGAAGCAGCCTTCTGCTTTGATCGTTCCTGATTGGGAATCTCTGCGACAAAAGCTCAGTGATGATGCGGAGCCGTTTCCCAAGAGTCGCGGCGAACTAAGTCGTCACCCCGCGGCGGTTAAGCTGGTTCAAAAAGATGTAGCTAAGCTGACTGCCGGACTCGCGGATTATGAAAGAATCCGCAAGGTGGCTTTGTTGCCGGACGAGTTGACTATCGACAACGGCGAGTTGACCCCAACACTAAAAGTAAAACGCCGAGTGATCGATGAAAAGTTTGGCGCTCTTATCGACGAACTCTATGGCTGATTAGAAGACCGCACCTTTTGATAGTCTAAGAGTCTTTATTCCCGGGGTTGAAGCAACCCCAGGCTCTTATTAGCGAACGCCTTCGCCGTTACTTGAAATAATCGGGTGCAGAAAATATTCCTCATTGGCTTGGCCGGTTTGCTGGGAACGCTGGGTAGATACGGTCTCGCGGAACTGATATCACGTCGCTTTGGAGCGTCATTTCCCCTTGGCACGCTCGTCGTCAATGTCCTTGGTTGCTTCCTGGCCGGCTCACTTTTCTATCTTCTACAGCGCGAGACAATCAGTGAGACTTTGCGTGCTGTGGTAATGATCGGGTTTCTCGGAGGGTTTACTACGTTCTCGGCGTACGGTCTGCAAACTTTCAATCTATTGCGTGACGGACAGACAGGGATAGCCTTGCTTAACGTGCTCGCTTCGAATGTGTGTGGCTTCCTGATGGTTTGGGCGGGTTATAGCGTCGCGAAAGTCATTTAAGGATTATTTGCTCGCAATGCCTGCAGAGAAGCAGTCTTTCTCGCATCGTCACTTGTGAGTGATTTCAGAAATTCGATCAGGTCCAGCTGATCCTGCTCGCTCAAATTCACTGTTTGCAGTTCCCAGTCTTTGCCGGAATTCTCGTTTCCGCCGCGCGCGTAATAACGAACTACATCCGCCAACGTTGCCGCGCTGCCATCGTGAAAGTATGGCGCGGTTAACTCTACATTCCTCAGTATCGGTGTGCGAAAGCTGCCAACATCGATCGCATTTCGAGTGACGAGAAAACGACCTAATTCTGACTTTCCCTGACTACCATTTAGAAGGCGCAAGTCCTCGTCGTCGCCGCTGTTGCTCAGCACGATGGCTCGACGAGCTAATGAATCAAACGTGGACAAGTTTCCGGCCACGCCGGTGTTTCGATAGTTTCCATCGCTGAGAAATGGAAAGGAAGTGTTCAGACTGTGGCAAACACTACAGCGCGCTCTGCCTCGGAACAAAGCCAAACCACGTTGCGCCGCGTCATTTAGGGCGCTGCGATCACCGGCTAAGAAGCGATCGTATGGCGCATTAGCAGAGGCCAAGGTTCGCTCATAAGCGGCGATGGCCTTGCTCAATAAATCAATCCTGATGTTGCTGCCAAAGACCGCGTTGAATTGCCGGTTGTATTCGGGTATTGCATTCAGGCGGCGAACCACTTGATCATGCGAAGTGTTTCCCATCTCATCGGCATTGACCAACGGTTCCAGAGCCTGGGCTTCAAGTGAATCAGCTCTACCGTCCCAGAAGAGAGTTGAGTTGAACATCGCATTCAGCAACGTTGGCGTGTTCCTGCTCCCGAGCCGGCCGCCAATGCCAACCGCGACTCGTCTGCCATCTGCAAAGCCGAGATGTGGGTCATGACAGGAAGCGCAACTTACCGAGCCATCCACCGACAGTCTCGGATCAAAGAAGAGTTGGCGGCCCAATTCGACCTTGGCCGAGGTCAACGGATTGTCTCGAGGTATGAAGTAGGACCAGATTTCCGAGGGGATGCCGCCAGGCGGTTGAAATTCCGACGCCGAGTTACCTGCCGCCGAAAGGCAAGGAATGAAGATCAGGATCGCGGCAAGTGCGAATGACAAGATGCTCCGCCTTTTAAGCTTCGAGGTCGACATGCGTGGAAATCTTTACTGTTCAGCGACTCCCTTAATCACAAGCGCGATTCCTGACTCACCGTTGCCGCCGGTTTTCACTTTGGCCGCAAAGACCAGATGACGATTTTCGTCCTCGAATACTGATGGCCACGTATTGATCCCATCGAGAGAAACCAGACTCATCGGGGAAGGGTGATTTGAACCGGTGGTCTTGCGGCTGAGCACAGTTAGTTCTTCGAAGGAATACTTGGCATCCGGTTCCGCATCAAGCCCGATTGGAACCAGCAATAAGAAATCTCGAATTTGGGAGATTCCCAGATGATTGCCATCAACCGGATTAAGCTCTGAACGCAAAGTGTAGCTGCCCGCCTTGATCCCCTGTTTGCGGAAATCAATGGCATCTTTGGGAAATCTAATAACCGCTACCAAAGTAGACTCCGGCAACCACGGATATCCAACGCCCTGAGCGTCGTTCTTACCTGCTGTGACAGCGGACCTTAACCAAATCTCGCAAAGAACATTACCGTCTGGAAGCGTTACTCGGTAGCCCTTCGGCTCCAACGCCTTCTTCAAAGCGTCCGAAGCGCTTGAATCGGTGTAGGCGCCAATGACTTCCAGCTTTGGATCAGCAGCGAAGACCGAGAAGGGAATCAGTAGCCCCAGCGCTACGGTGAACATTAACCGGAGCATTGAGAATCGGTCCAAACGTCTACTCATGAATGTTTGCTTGAACGCTGGAAGTCGCAGGCTGTAATTAGAGCGCAAAACTACCGACGAAGGCACTGCGTTTTCCGCGTAGCGACCAACTCACGCCCAAGCCCGGCCCTTCATACTCATCGAGTTCTGCAACCGCCGGCATCGAGTGAGCGAGTTTCACCAGGGGCGAGTAGTAAACATTTTCATTGCCACAGAGGTGATCGTTTGCATTGATCAAGCGAGTTTCAACGCCAACTATCGCGCCGGCGCGCAGTGAGGTGCTGGCACTGTGCATGCTTTGGTGTCCGTCCATCGTGGCCACTCGCATGTCGATGGCTGCGACTTTTAGATCGACAATATTCTTCAATAGTTCACCAGTCATGCTTTGCGCCAAGTGTACGAGAGCTTTTTGCTGCGCCGCACTCGCTTTGGAATCAACCACCATCACAGCCTGGGCCGGATAGGGATTGTTGTACTGATCACCTAGTGTCGCCGCGGCTTTGATAACGCCAACCACGCTCAAGCCATCCAGTGCCACTCCGTCGTACTGGCCCTGATTAACTCGCCAGGCCAGAATCGCCTGATCGCCGGCGAGGTTAAGTTCCCCATTGGCGACACAAGCTCCGGTCCAAATATCGGCGTTCCGGGTCTCAATGTAATCACCCGAAATTTGTTGGGCCTGAACTGAAAGCGCGAGGCTGAATAAGACAATGGCAAATAGAACTGGCTTACGCATATGAACTCCTATGGTCGAGAAAATGCAGAACCATCATAACCCAATACAGTACCCCCGACACGTCGGGGTAGCGACGGGATCCATATACTCAATGCGATGAAAACGCGTGCGTTGAGGCTAGTTGAATCTTCGATCCCGTCGCTAACCGCTCCGGGTACTGTAAAACGGTTCTTCTCAAGTGCCGTAACAACTCCGATCCGGCGAACTGCAATTTCCCGGCTCCGCGAGCCCGCGGTCGGGTCCCAGACAGTTATGAGTGTAAACGCACCAAAAATGTCCAGAGTTGGTCGGAGGCACAGTTGGATCGTGTTCCGCCTGAACGAACATACTTTTCCAGCGGAGGTGCGGACAAAGCGAAGGATGGTTGATATCGAATCGTTCCGCCTCGGATGCAATCATTTCATACCTCCGTTTACAGCAGTCATGATCGCTCGTTTCACAGCGACGCGAGCCAATTGAATTTTATAGCCGTTGCGACCGAGACTCTTTGCATTAGCTACTGCCGCGCTCGCTGCTGATTGAGCTACTTCTTCGGTGACGGCTTTTCCTATCAAACTCTCTTCGGCCTCAGTAGACCGCCATGGGATTGGTGCCACTGCTCCCATCACAACACGTGCGGTCTTAACTTTTCCGTCTTTCATGTTTAAGACAACCGCTGCTAAAGCCAGGGGCCAATCCATGGTCTCTTTTTGTCGCACTTCGTAGGTGGCGGCTTTGGCGCCGGACAGGGGCGGAATGACAATCTCAGTGACAAGCTCGTTAGGTTTCAGATCATGTTCGCGTTCCGTCTCTGATTTAGGAATCAGGTAAAACTTTTCGAGCGGCACCTCGCGCTTCCCGGCAGGGCCAGCCAGTTTCACAACTGCTCCCAAAGCTACAAACAATGGCGCCAGCGTCGAGGGGCTGACAAAGTAGGCGGGTCCCGAATTGCCGAGGATCGCGTGGTAGCGATTATCGCCATTAGGAATGAGTGGCGTTCCTTTTTCGTCCTTAGCCAATAATCCGAAACCGGTTCGGTAGTACCAGCAACGCGGCCGCTGGCAAAGATTTCCGCCGATAGTCGCCATATTTCGAACTTGCGGACCGGCGATTTCATTCGCGGTGTGCGAGATAACTGGATAGCTGGATTGCACATTGGGATTAGAACTCAGCTCTTCTATCGTCGCGAGGGCACCTATTCTGAGTCCCTTCTTGCTCACCGCGATACCGCGTAAGGGACCGATCTCTTTGATGTTCACCAATCGTCGAGGAGAGAAGATGTCGTCCTTCATCAACGCCAGCAAATCAGTTCCGCCGGCAAGTGGAGCGGCATCATCCCAGGCATTACCAAGCAGCCGCAGGGCCTGATCCAGATTTGCGGGACTGGCGTATTCAAATGCTCGCATTGTTTGCTCCTTTCGCTTCCAAAGCTGCCAGCACTCGATCCGGCGTTAACGGCAACACCGGAACTCTGACCCCGATGGCGTTAGCTACAGCGTTCGAAATTGCAGCGCCGGGTGAAATAACCGGTGGCTCGCCCAGTCCAATCACTCCCCGTTCGTCATAGCCTTTTCCGGTCATCATATGGACCACAAGCTCGCCGATGTCACCGAGGCCCGCGAGTTTGTAGAACTCCATATTGGGATTCAGCATCCGACCGGTCTGCTGATCCATGACCTTCTCTTCATACAAGGCGTAGGCAACACCCATGATTAAGGATCCGTAAACCTGGCTTTCGGCGAGTTTGCGATTAATGACCAAACCGCAATCCTGAACTGCGACGATCTTATTGATTTTGACGACTCCGGTTTCGTAGTCCACCGAAACATCTGCCATCTGGCATCCGCCCACGCCCTGATCATTTAGCTTCTCAAGTCCGGGATTTTTCCCCTGGACTGTAATCGGCATCGCGCCAAGTTTGGAACATGCCTGTGCCCAAGTCAGGCTGCGCGAAGGATCTGTCTTAACTCGGATCTTCCCGTCCCATGCTTCGAGTTCAGCCGGCGTAGCGTTCAAGGCGGGAGCTGCTTTGATTAATACTTGCTCGAGCGCGTCGACTGCAGCGCGACGAGATGAAGCCGTGATGCCGCCAATCGTGGTGCTGCCTCCCGAAGCTCCCGAAGCCGGATAACTGTTGTCTCCAATAGAAACCTTCACAGCGTTCAGAGGTAGTCCAAAAGTTTCTGCAGCAACGATGTTCAATGCCGTGCGCGTTCCGACGCCAAGATCCTGTGTTCCCATCTTCAATTCAACTGAACCGTCCGGTTGAATCGTAATCGCGCAATCGCTGGGGTGACCTGCTCCGCCCCAGGTGTGAATCGAAAGACCGAATCCGCGTTTCATTGCTCCCGAGGTTTTGTCACCGCGCGGATGCCAGTTCTTTTCCCAGCCGATCAGGTCGGCGCATATTTTCAGTTCATCGCGATAGACCTGAGCGCGCGTGCCGACTAGCTCGATATTCTTTAGAAAGAAATCGAGCGGGTTCATGTTGAGCTTTGCCGCCATGTCATCCAACGCGGTCATAGTTATCAAGCAACCCTGTGGATGATTCGGCGCTCGCCAAGCTCGCCCAGGTCCGATGTGGTTGACGATCGCCGTGTGCTGCTTACGTTGATTCGGAATGTTGAAGACGTAAGGCATTGGTGGAGAGCCTCCGCCCCCCGGTCCGCCGGTTCCCCACGAGTCGGATTGCCAGGCGAGAATCTGACCGTCTCGCTTGGCGCCAATTTTTACTCGCGCAAAGGCTGAGGGCCGAGCGCCGGCTACCGCAAGTTCAGGATTGCGTTCGAGAAAGAGCTTGACCGGCTTGCCACCGGCGAGCTTTGAAATGCGAGCACATTCGATGCCCCAGGAATCCGGACCGAACTTGCTGCCGAAGCCGCCACCTATGTGATCCTGGTGGACTTTGATATTGGCGGCGGGAATTCCTAGCGGCGTAGCCATCTGACTGGCTGTGCCTGATACGTTTTGCGTCGAAGGGTGAACAACCAGATTTTTGTCGTCACTCCACTCAGCGATCATCCCGTGGGCTTCGAGGCAGCAATGCGTAATCACGGAAAGACCGTAGACGCCTTCGCTGACAACTTCGGAATCAGCGAATGCCTTTGCTGGATCGCCTGCGGTTTGCGTAGCGACCCTCCGGAAAAAGCCCGGGTCAACTTTGCGAGCGTTTGTTAGCGCCGTAAGAACTGCTTCGGAAGCGCCCGCGGTCTTGGCTGGACCCAGAATGTTATCGTCTGCGCTGATGCCATCCTTCTCAATTCTCGAGATGATTTCGCTGTCAGGCGCCTTCCGTGCAAGCAGAGCGCGAAGGTCACTCATCCCGAGCGGTTGCGGCTCGTCCGGCTTCGCCGCGGGAGGTTCTTTATCGAGCACCAGGTGTGGCAGGACTTCGTACTGAACCTTCACAGCTCGGACCGCGTCTTCAGCAGTAGCTTCATCCACAGCGGCAATAACAACAATGTCATCTCCAGCCCACTTGATTTCAGTTCCGACGGGTTGAATAACTCGAATGGCTTTCACGCCGGGCATTTTTTCTGCCGCGCTGGTGTCGATGGCTGCGACTTTAGCGTGGGCGTGCGGGCAGCGAACCATCTTCGCGTACAGCATTCCATCGCGCTTAATGTCGTAGGCATACTTGGCTCGTCCGGAAACTTTGACGGGGCCGTCGATGCGTGAGATTCGTTTACCGATTAGGGCGCGGCGATCAGCTTCGGGCCATGCGTACTTAGCCATTGGCTTGCCCTCCTTCATTTTCAAGCGAGTCGGAGAGCGAACTCATAGCTGATTGTCCAGTTGCGGCTTGCATCACAGCCGCACGAACGCCGACATAGGTTCCACACCGGCAAATGTTTCCACCTAATCCAGTCTTTAGGTCGTCAGGCTTTGGATGGGGATTCTTATCAAGGAAGGCTTTGCACGCCATCACGAATCCAGGGGTACAGAAGCCGCACTGTTGGCCGTCGTTATCAACGAAGGCTTGCTGCAAAGGATGCAGCTGGTCGCCGTTCATTAAGCTTTCCACCGTCGTGATCTTTTTGTTTTGAGCTTCGATTGCCAGGACGGTGCAGGAATAGACAGCTTTGCCGTCGATGATAACTGTGCAAGCTCCGCACGAAGCTCGATCGCAGACGCGCTTGGCTCCGGTGAGGTCGAGTTCATTGCGGAGCGTATCCAGCAGCGTGATGCGTGGTTCGACTTCAGCCGAGTAATTCTTCGCATTGATATTCAGTGAGATTGGGACCTTGCCCGGACCGTAAATTTTGACGTCCTGGCCCGCGACGCGAATGGTGCGTGGCCCCATGACCAAAGGCACCGACAAGGAAATCCCACCGACTTTTAAGAAATCCCTGCGCGAGAAACCCGAAGCCTGTTCGGTTAATTTCTCACCATCGTTCCTGTCATCGCTATCCATACTGGTCTCCTGGCTTCCGTGGCGAAGCTTGAAGTAAGGCTGCGCGTTACCGGTAACAGAATCCTTTAGCTAGTCTGTGAATCCGGCAACGATAGTTATTGAAGAACTGAGATTGGACCGCGACAGTATAACCCCAGGCCACGGAGGATGTGAATATCTGCTACGCTCACTTCATCACAGGCAACGAGACATACGACGAGTAGCGTGAAGATTGGTAGATGCGCTGCGTGGCGGTCTGATAGTCAGTCGGCGCCGCCTTGAAAATATTCTCAACGAATTTTTGCGGGTTGCGATCATAAAGTGGGAACCACGTGCTTTGCACCTGAACCATCACTCGATGCCCCTTCTTGAAGCAGTGGTTGTTTCCATATAGATCGATCGCGTACTCGTTCACTTGTTCCGGAGCAATTGGTGCGGGTTGTTCATAACTCTGCCGGTATCTGCCCCCAAAAATCTCGTCCGCAATCATTAGCTGATATCCGGCCATCGACTTGTCTTCCGGGTTATGTTCCGGATAAACATCAATTAGCTTTACTACCCAATCACTGTCTGAGCCAGTAGTTGAAGCAAACAAGTGCGCCACGATATCGCCAGTGACGACGAGGTCATCAGTCAACACGTCGCTCCGCCAGCTCAGCACGTCTTCGCGCCCTTCAAGAAACCGTTGATCCTGGACGAGCCACGTAGACCAGGTTGAACCTGAACCATAGGTTGGTTGGATGGGTCGCTTGCGATATGGCACCGGTTCCGACGGATTTGAAACGTAGGCTTCAAAGTCGCCGCCGCGGTTATTAACGGGCTTTTCAAAAGACAGCTTCTTGCCGTTTCGCAGATAAAGATTCTGCGCCGTGGCTTCCTTTGGTGGCCAGCGATCCGAGCTCGTCCACTTGTTCGAGCCGGTCTGAAATGTCATCGCCTCGGGTTCAGTGGCCGCGCCTTTGTCTTTCAGGTAATGCGCAAACCACGGCGCCTGGATTTCTCGACGATAATAATCCCCGGTCGCGGCACCAAATTCTATTTTGCCAAGACTCGTTCCCGGTCCATTCCAGCCGCCGTGATTCCACGGTCCCAGCACCACAAAGTTCTGGTTGTTCTTATCGAGTTTTTCCAACGCGTCGTAAGTTGCCAGTGAACCCCAAAAATCTTCCTGATCCCACCAACCCCCGACAACCAGGGTAGCGACGTGCGTTTTTGCGAGATACCGTTGCGAAGCTCGAGCTTTCCAGTAGTCGTCATACATCGGATGCGCGACGAACGCGTTCCAGGTAGGAAGCTTGCCTTGCAGCTGTTGAGTTATTTTCGATAATGACCCTAATTCGAGATACCAATCGTAAGCATCTTTGTCGAACGAGATGTCTGTATCTTCTTTCGTCGTCTCCATCGACGACGCATATTCGTAACCATAACTTTGCCGGAACGCGCCGTTGTGAAAGAAGTCATCACCCATCCAGGTGTCAGTCATGGGAGCCTGCGGCGAAGAGGCCTTGAGAGCTGGATGCGCATCGACGGTGGCGACAGCCGATAACCAGCCATCATAGGAAACACCCATGATTCCGACTCGTCCATTATTCTTAGGGACGTTCTTAATCAACCAGTCGATGGTGTCGTAGGTGTCGGTGCTTTCGTCTACTGACTTTGGATCGCTCTTATCGCGCGGCGCTCGATTCATCATGAATTGTCCTTCCGACTGGTAGCGCCCGCGAATGTCCTGTCTCACAAAGATGTAACCGTCTCGGACTAAATCCGAGTAGCGGCGGTTGATGCCATCGGCAGTGGTCTGCTCTACCCCGTAAGGCGTTCGATTCATCATTATCGGCAACGCTTCGGGCTGGTTCTTCGGTGTGAAGATCAGCGTATGCAGCTTTACGCCATCGCGCATTGCGATCATTTCCTCGCGTCTGTTGAACTCGACGTTGGGATTGACGGCTGCTTTAGCGGCTTGTGAGCCAGGGGATTTATTGGTTGCAGCGTGAATCCCGTTTGCGCCACCAATTTGAATTAGCAGCAACGCAAAAGAGGAGGAAAGAACAAATAATGTGAAGGTTCGCTTCATGAATGGTCTCCGAGTTTGTAGAACAGGCTGCCAGCCTGTTCCCGATACCAAACACTCATTGTTGAGTAAAGCTGCAGGCTGGCAGCCTGAAGTACGTTTACTGTGTCGGTTCTTTGATGCCGAGAAGCTCGACAAGGAATACCAGCGTCGCGTTGGGTGGTATTAGTCCCCCTCCTGCGCCGCGCGCACCGTAGCCGATTTGAGCTGGAATGATTAACGTCGCTTGATCGCCGACATGCAGCTTGGCGATTCCTTCGTCCCAGCCTTTGATGACTCTGCCGGCGCCCAGCGGGAACTCGAACGGTTGACCGCGATCGAGCGAGCTATCGAACTTCTTGCCGTTGCCTAACAGTCCCGTGTAATTCACGATGACCGTCTCGCCCGCTACCGGTTGTCTTCCTGAGCCATGCGAGGTGATCACATAAGTCAGTCCGGACTCGGTAGTCGTTGCCGCCTGAGGAATATCGACAGTGACGATCTTTTTGGGCTTAACCCGAGACTTCTTCCCGCGCCGCCGTCGTTGCGAAGTTCGAGTTTTCGTTTGAAGGGAGCCGCCGTCTGCTCGATTGCCGTCAGCGACAGGCTGTGCTGATGTGATTAGGGGAAAAGCAAAAATGATTATTGAGATAGTCCAAGCCAGGTGCCTAAGTTTCATGTGTACTCCGGTTCAGGATTTTGTGAGTGAGAATAACCGGAGAAGCCTCGCGCGAAAAGTCTTAAATCCCCCCCTGCGTGAGCTGGGGTTCTTTTAGGTCCTGCCTTTCTCCAGACTATCTTTCGCTCACGCCCTCACCCGCCCGAGTACGTCGTTGAGTGCATAGTCTCTCATTCAAGATTCGATAGAAGCACTTAATGCAGACTCGCGGCGAATCAGCGACCATGTCCCGCCTTATCTTTACGCCACAAGCAACACAACAAATCTCAAAACCACGATTTGTTTCGGGTTCACGCTCATTCATAACAACTTCCTTTCACTAATTGTTTGGACAAGTCTACGAGCTGAGGATTACCGGCGCGTGGCAGTCAAATGAAGTTTTTGTGAAGAGTTTTGAAAAAAAAGGGTTGTGACAAGCTCTCAGGTTGACACAACCCTCAAAACTCCACTTGGGAATTTCCTGCTGAGATGGTGAGGATGTTCTGCGGGCGATGCTAACTTCGGTTTGCGGAAAAATTAAATGTGAGTGAAATCACATTACACGAAGTTGTAACGCAAACTGTTAGTTTTGCGTGGATTGAATGGCGTTCCCGCACTCGCAAACTAACAGTTTGCGTTACGAAGCCAAAGTAGGCACTCCTTCAGACCAATCCAAAATTAGCGAAGTATTCACATCTTCTTAATCAAAGCGTAATACCGAGCCTTCAAGCTGCCCACGCTTCATTCCACTTTTCTTAGTTGCTCTCGAGGCGCGCCGCCGGCAGACCTCGGCCAGCGGTCAAGGCTGACGGCGCGCAGCGAGATCTCAAAACGATGTCTCCATTCCCAACCATCATGATCGCCGAGTGTGATGAAGACGAGCGCTGCCTGTTGAAGTCCGTTCTTGAACTGAAAGGCTTCAGCGTGCTCGAGGCTGGGGATGGGCAACAGGCCTTTGACCTGGCTCTACAAAAACATCCTGACTTGATTCTGATTGATTTGAAACTGCCGGTCGTGAGTGGTTTCACCGTGATCCGGCGGATGCAGAAACTAGCTCGACTTCGCCGGACGCCAATAATTGCGGTCTCGCTCAACAAGCCTATTTCGCATCGAAGCCTGGCACTCGCAGCGGGGTGTGCGGCCCATCTCAACAAGCCGATTGAGTTCAATGAACTCGATTCCTTGATTGATCAACTCCTGCCCGGAAGCCGCGTTGAGCTTACTTCAGCGCTAATTCAATAAGGTTTTAGCGCGCAAAACCTATCCGTTAACAAATATTTAAAGAGCAGTTCACAACCTGTTAACGCACCTAATCTAGAGTCAACACTTGCATCCGAACTTTTTCACGTGGCGGCAGGGCAGCTCAGGGCTGTTCCTAATGAAGGCTCAGTCTAAGCTGAGGTTCGACGCCGATCTGCATTCATCCCAGCCATTGTTCACATTTTTTTCAGGAGGAGTATATGAGTAACTTTGTCCCCGCAGTGTATCGCCAGGCAGTTCTGGTGCTATTGCTCTTGATCACCTTGCCCGCTTTGGCTATGGCTCAGTCGGATTCTGGAGCCATCGGCGGCACCGTGCGCGATCAGAATGGAGCCATCGTCCCCGGGGCCTCGATCGTTATAAAGAACGACCGCACTGGTGATGAACGTACAGTTACCAGCAGTGACGAGGGAACTTACTCGGTTAGATCGCTGAAGCCCTCAACCTACACCGTCACCGCCACCGCGAACGGATTGTCAGCGACTTTGAAAGGTATTCAAGTTTTAGTCGGAGAAGACTTCAAGCTGGACGTCGAAGTAAAGCCGGAAACTCTCAATGTAGTTATCGATGTTACTACGGGCGGCGATGCAATTCTTGATACATCTTCCGCCGCGCTGGGAGCGAATGTTAACGAACGCGAAGTCGCAACTCTGCCGCTCAATGGGCGCCAGCTGTCGCAGCTTTACCTGCAAGCGCCCGGGTCGGTGAACACCGGCTCCGGAACTTTTGGCGATATCAGATTCTCAGGGCGCGCGGTTGAACAAAATATCGTGCGCTACGATGGAATCGAAGGCACGGCCATCATCGATTCTTCACCGGGAAACTTGAACGGCGAAATCCCCACACCTTTCCGTCTGCAGTCATCGTTGGAGAACGTGCAGGAATTTCGAGTTGACTCCAATAACTATCCCGCGGAACAAGGAACCGGTACCGGCGGCCAGATCAATGTGGTGACAAAGTCAGGCGGCAACCAGTTCAATGGATCACTTTTCGAATACATTCGGAACGACGCTCTTGATGCCGCGAACTTCTTTGACAACCTCAATCCGTTGATCAAGAAGAGTTCGCTAAGACTCAACCAGTTCGGCGGATCAATCGGCGGCCCCATTAAGAAGGACAAAGCGTTCTTCTTCTTTTCATATGAAGGCTACCGGTTGCGAGCCGCGGTCAACGCAATCGAAGTAGTTCCAGGGTTGGCTTCCCGAGTCTGTGCGGCTCCACTGGGAACGGGAACGGTGAATTGCAATGCGACCACAGCTGCCCTGATTCCCTCATTTCGAGCGCCCGGCGCGGTTACCCTGGCGGTTCGTTCTGACAATACCGATACGGTCTTGTTGCAAGCGCCGAACATCGTTAACGAGAATTCTGCAGCGTTTCGTTTTGACTACCGGTTCAATCAAAAGCACTCTGCATATTTTCGCGTCTTCCGTGATCAGGGAACGAACGATCAGCCGGACGGAGTGACCGGACGACACATCAAGATTCGTAGTGTGCCGCAGAATGCAGTTGTTGCCTTCCAGTCGTCGCTAACACCGAATCTTTGGAATGAATTGAAATTCGGTTACAACAGCGCGCTCTCGCGTATTAATGGTGTTGCGCCCACGACCACTGGATTTGATTTGTCGGCCACGACGATAAATGTCTCCGGAAGCGTTGCTGGATTTGCTCTTCCGGGTCAAGGCGCCAATGCGGGCATCGCCGTTCCGGGAGGTTTGATTCGCGCGAACAGTACGCAGAATGGCCGCGGTCAGCCCTACACGCCATACTCGCTTTCGTTTATGGATAATGTCAGTTGGACCAAGGGCAACCACGGTATCAAGTTTGGAGGCGAGGTAAGGACAATCAGGCTCTACACCGATCGTCAGGGTGGTACGACTTACACATACGCGAGCATTAATAACTTCCTCCTGGGCACATTGCAGTCGGTTCAGTTTCTCGCTGATGAGTCTGCGCCTTCACCTTTCAACAACGGCGCCACCGGCCAGCGATATGCGAAACAGGAGTATTACATCGGCTACGCCCAGGACGAATGGAAAATAAGGCCAAACCTGACACTGAACTACGGACTTCGTTACGAGTACTACACTCCTTTGCGAGAGAGTCGTAACCTGCAAGTCTTGTTCAATATTGCTAATGGCACGCTCCGCAATCCGGCCGAGGCAGCTTTTAAGACCTCGAAGAACAATTTCGGGCCGCGCGTTTCGCTTGCCTGGTCACCTAATCCGGAAAGCAAGGGTTGGTTCGGAGGCAATCGCACGGTAATTCGCGGCGGCTTTGGTATCTATTACGGACCAGGCCAAACCGAAGATCAGATACAGCCGATCGAAAGCGACCGCATCAGCACAACCATAACCAGTGGCGCGCTGTTGGCATTTCCGCTTGATACTGCTGCAGCTACAGCTTTCTTTCTGAACAATCCGAACACGCGATCTTACCAGCCTCGTGCTTATTCGAATGACTACAAGATTCCAGAGAAGGTTTATCAATACAGCGTCTCGCTGCAACAGCAGTTGGCTTATAAATTAACATTTACCGCGGCCTACGTTGGCTCGCAAGGCCGCAACTTGTTCCTGCGTGGTGTTGCGAATCAGATTCTGCCGGGCCAGACGACGATTGCCGATGGTACGACGCTGCCCCAGGGTTTTGGCGTAATCAATCGAACGAACCCTTCTGGTCAGGTAATTGCGGCGACCACGGTCCGTGAGTTTGCAATCGTCTCTGGTACGTCCACCGTGCAAAATCCATATGCCGAGGTCGACTTCAAAACCAGCGGCGGTCACGACAGTTACAACGCGCTGCAATTGGCTTTGGGACGTCGCTTCAGCACCGGCGTGACTCTGAATTCGCAGTACACGTACGCGAAGTCATTCGGCAACACAGCCGGCTCAAACGAAGCGCGAACGGTTGGTAATAACGCTCGCACGCTCGCAGGTTTTGATTATGACGACGGCTACAACAACTTTGACGTTCGTCACAGTTTCAACTTGAGTGCGATTTATGATTTGCCAATCGGCAAAGGCAGGAAGCACGACTTGGGCCGCGTTGGAAATGCGATTCTCGGCAGCTGGGAAGTCGGCACAATCTTGAACGCGCGGTCAGGGCTTCCTCTCGAAATTGGCATCGTCCGACCGGACACGGCGATGCAGTGCGTTAACACGAACGGTTGCGTGGTGCCAGTACGTGACAGTGCCGGTGTCGTCACGATGCAGACCTTTGCAACTGGCTATGTAGCGCAATTGCCTGGCACCATCAACGGAAACAGTGCGTTGCCGCCAGGATTTATCGGAGTGGTGAATACGCCTGGCGGGGGCGCTTCGAGAAACGTTCGTCGCCCGAATCTCGTTCCAGGAATTAGTCCATACTTGAATAATGATCGAAACACTTTGAATCCCGCAGCCTTTACTGCTCCGGCTCCGGGAGCGTTTGGCGACGTGCCGCGAAACTTTTTGCGAGGACCGAAATTTAACCAGTTCGATCTAGTGTTCAATAAACGCATCAAGTTTACCGAGCGGACCTATCTCGAATTCAGAAGTGAGATTTTCAACGTCTTCAATCATGCGAACTTTGATGTTCCTGGTTCTCGCCTGAATTTGGCGCTGCCTACGTTCACGGCTAATGGCACTGCACCGAACAATACTTACACCTTCGGGTCAGGTCTCCAGCCCGGACAGGCTTACACGGCTTCGGCGGCTGGGGGATCGTTTGGATTGCTAACGCGAACGGTTGAGAGAACAGTGGGTTTGGGCGCGAACAGGCAGATTCAGTTTGCGCTGCGGCTCAATTTTTAATCAGATCTCGGAACCGAGATCCGAAGTTAGAAAATAAGAGGTGAGCTGATCTGAGATCTCAAATCTGAGAATCTCAGATCAGCACTCCGGCAGGTTAGTTAGTACAGAAGCTCTCTTCGGCCAAGGTAGAGGCGACAAGGAAATAGACATTCTTTATAATCCGCTTTCCAAATCCGACTATCATGATCGTATCCAATCACTAGGAACCATGGGCCGACCCGTCCTGATCATCGAAGATGACGCGGACATTGCGGAAGGGTTGAAGTACAACCTGGAACGTGAGGGTCTCAGTACCGTCATCGCCTCTACCGGCGAGCAAGGTTTAGTGGAAGCGCTCAATCAGCGCAATCCGCCAGTCCTCATTCTTCTCGACCTCATGTTACCTGGAATGAGCGGCACCGAATTATGTCGCCGGCTTAGAAGAGAGCCACAAACTCGGAGAACACCCATCCTCATGCTTACGGCCAAGTCTTCTGAGTCAGACCGTGTCGCCGGTTTGGATTTAGGCGCAGACGATTACATTACCAAGCCGTTCTCTGTGCGTGAGCTGATGGCACGCGTGCGAGCGGTCTTGCGCCGAACCGAGGAAGGCGCCAGCAAGACATACGAGGACGACATGCTGGCAATCGACTTTGACGATGTTCGCGTCGTGTGCAATGGCACCCGAGTTAAGCTGACCAACAAGGAATTCACCTTACTGTCTGTACTTGCCAGGAACCTTGATCGGGTCATGTCTCGCCAGCAATTACTCGATAACGTTTGGGGTTACAGCTATTACGGCGATGCACGCACGCTGGATGTTCACATTCGCAGGCTGCGGCAGAAACTGGTTGATTGTGGTGAATGTATAGAAACAGTCGTTGGAGTTGGTTATCGGTTCACTGGTTGTGCTAAAAGAACTGCGGACACTCCGCCAACATGAAGTTCTCTTCCTACTGGTTTTTGTTCTTCGCGGTCGTCGCGCTGGTTGGTGCTCTGCTTCTGCTTCCGGTTTTCAATCCAATCCTCATAATCACAATTGGACTGGCATTGATCGGCGGATCTGCATTTGGCGCCTGGTTTGCCAGCCGTCGCCGGCCGGCAGCCGGATTGTTCTCGCGTGAAGATTTCCACGACACCTTAGCCGACTTGGAAGTGCCCCAGATTTTCGCCCTCGGAAAACTCTTTGAAGCGACGCTCGGTGGCATGCGAGAAGGTTTGTTAGTAGTCGATCGAGACCTCAGGGTAGTAGCTTCGAATCCTGCCGCCTATCAACTTTTCAAGCATTCAGCTGCGACATTGCAGTCACTGCGTCTGACGGAGCTCACTCGAAACACAGCTGTCTACAGCGCCTTCGCCGAGGCGCTCCAGGGTAAGGAAGTTTCTGGTGTTCAAGTCGAAGCTCACGCGCCGGACCGAAAAGTCTTTGATTTGCGCGTGGTGCCACTTAACTCCGGCGATCAGCGCGTTGTACAAGGCGCTATTGGCGTTTTCTTCGACGTGACCAAGCTGGAACGTCTCGAGCATGTGCGCCAGGAGTTTCTCTCGAACGTTTCACATGAGTTGCGCACTCCGCTAACTGCCATTCTCGCCTTCATCGAGACTCTGGAAGAGGGTGATATTCAGGAGTCGGACCGCCGCCGCTTTCTCTCAATCATCCGGCGCAACGCCAATCGAATGCACGATTTGATAGACGACATTCTCGAGTTGAGCGCGATCGAAGCGGGCAACATTCAGGTCAAACCAGAAGAGATTCAGCTTCGTCACATCGTCAATGATGTCATTACTTCATTGGACGGAAGCGCCTCGACTCATCACGTGTCGCTGGAGAATAAGGTTGGCAGTGATGTAAGAGTCAGTGCGGATCCTCGCCGTCTGGAGCAGATGTTGACCAATCTGGTCGATAACGCCATCAAATTTAATCGAGAAGGCGGCCGGGTGACGGTCAGACACGAAAATGGCACGCGTGATCGAATCTTTGTGGAGGACAACGGCGAGGGGATTCCCGATCAACATCTGGAACGGTTATTCGAAAGATTCTACCGGGTTGATCGAGCTCGTTCTCGGGAGCTTGGCGGAACAGGATTAGGCTTGGCAATCGTCAAGCATCTCGCTCGAGCCCATGGTGGTGAAGTGGCAGTTGAATCCCGGTTAGGAGAGGGCAGTAGATTTACGATTGAGTTACCGCGCCGGCCTCACAATTCGTGATTACCGCTTTTGTTTCTGTCGCGGGCGTTTCTTGGAGAACAGCAGATCTTCGGCCAGGACTCGCAGGTTCACGGGCATTGCTGGAGGGCGAGTATCCTGTTTCGGCTCTTTTCTTCCACTGTGATGGTTCAGTAGCCTGACTTCTGACCAGCAGAAATCACATTCTTCCAGGTGCCACTCAACCAGCTTTGTTAGCTCAGCTGCCAGTCTGGCAAGGCGATAATCAAGCAGTAATTTTGATGAGGGGCATGCGGCTTGTTTTGTGAAGGAGCCTACATCTGAAGAAACCATATCTTCCCCTATTATAGTCAGCGCGTAGAATCAGATTACTTAAGCCCTTGGTTCCGGGCCAAGGCGTCCACGCATTGAGGAACAGGCTAGGGGCAATTCAAACACTGACGCCTCAACGAACCCAACAAGAACAGACGCTTTTTCCCTTTGACACCGGAAGGAAAGATTCAATACTTCCCGGATTCCAGGTTTCTGCCGACGTTTAACAACTTTTTTTTCGAGTGGAATCAATATGTTGAGGGAAATGTAAAAACTTGTTGCTCAAATTTCTGATAGCTGGTAACATCCCTTTGTCAGTCAAGGGCTTGCTCTCTTGACTATCCAGGATGGGCCCGCCGATTCCCCGGTCGGGCAAACCCCCAAAAGAAAGAAATGGCTTCGAATTAGAATCCAGCATCGTTCCGATGCCTATTTCCTTAAGAAGCCGCCCCGACGAACCTCGCATGAATGTGAGCTAGACAGCTAGAGCGAAGTTCCTGGCCCTCAAGGCTTGCCTGTTTGCCAGCTTCTCACCCTCATAGAAACAATTAATTGAAGAACATTTGCTCCCGCTGACTTGCCGCAACCTCAGGCAAAGACCCAAACCACGAACGCCGCTCAGGTTCGTAACCAAAAAAATCAAGTGAAACCCCTAAACCAAGATTCACCAAGTCAACTCGAAGGTGCTCCAGTTGCCGCCCAGGCAGAGGAGCAGCAACGCGCGCCGCGCCCGACACCAGAGCGTTACTCGAAGAGCGGCAAATGGGTGGAAAGTCTGCGTTGTTCCGACGTCAGCCGGTTGTGGAGTGAGTTACACCGGATTGTTTCCCATCACCCGCTGGTGCGCGCATCTAGAAATGCCGGCCTTCTCGTTGAAGAGGGAGGTGGCAGCGCCCACACCGATCTGACTCAGGAACTGTTCGTTCAGCTCTTGAGCAAGAACCGATTTGAGCACTATCTCGATACCAGCATGACGGATTACGAGATAGAGTGCGAAATTAGCCAGATCGAGTTAACCAATCTGCTCACGGCTGAGCTTCGTAAGAGGCACCCTGAAAGCTATCGCCTCGCTCGCCGGATTTCCACGCTAATTCAGTCCAGCTCAAACTTCCGTCGCTTTGACACCAGCGGCATTGATGACGAACCCCATCGTCGTCTCGCCGATCGCGTCTATGGTTTGAGCGAGTGGGGTGACCATAAACGTCGCCGCGACAGCCACGACCTTGAGCAACGTGCTCATCTAGTGCCGGTGCGACAGCGTGACACGCGCATGGTCGGCTGCACCGGAGATTCACAAGTTGTAATCAGCAACTCGGATTTAGAGGACCTGATCGTTTCGGTGCTCGACGCCGTAGATTCACCGGTTGATGTACGGTCACTGCGAAGTTTGGTTATGTCCAGACTCCCGGTGATGGACATCTATCTGGTGCCGCTGGAAACCGACGATAACGACAGCGATCGTTTCCAGTTCGAGCCAATCGATCGTCGTGACAATCCCGAACAGGGCCTGCTCAGACGAGAGTCGGAAGATGAAGCTGCCGGATTCGTCGATCAGTTTTTGAAGAACCTGCACGAGACGGTCCGTGGCAAGGTCAAGCAGTACAACCGCATTCTCGGTGTCCTTTGGCACTGTTATTTAGCTTCTGAGAATTCAACACAGCTGGAGGTTGCAGCGGTGCTTGGTGTCTCGGATTCTCTGGTGTCCGACTATCGTCGTCGAATCGAGCAGGAGTTGCGCGCGCTTTCCTTTAACGAAGTAGAAGAAGCGCGACGTTTTGAAAGTGCCTTGCGTGATCGAGTGCGAGGTTTGGTGCTCGCGAGCACGCAGGAGCAGATAGTAGCGTAGCTTGAAGCAGTGATTCCCCATTTACGCGCGAATGGGAATTCCGCGTCCGGCTCCGAAAGTCGATCTGGAAGCTGCCGCGCTTAAGGCGTTGCAGCTTCTTTTGTTTTAAGATCGTAGCATCGGCCTCCTACCGATGAGGGTTACATATCACGGGTGAGACGCCCGTGATCTCGGCATTCGGTTATACTATTGGTCGTCCGGGTAGTTTCTCTTTTGGAACCTTTAAGAAATGCCCCTAAAACCCCACGTTTTTGATTACGAACCGGTGAGTCGGTCAGGCGCCGGCGCTCGTAATTTTGAGTCGGTTTTTGATCCTCCGGAAGATAAGGAGGCGCCCTTAAATAATGTACCGGCCACAGCGCCGGCGCCCGAGATAAATCCCAACGACAAGGAAGAACTCGCTGCCAACAACGCAGCGAGAAGTCTCTTGATCAAACGAGGACACGCAGTCACATTCGTGGGCCTCTTTCTTTTTACCGCGCTGGTTTACTTCAGACCTTATGAAGTCTTTCCCTCATTGAAGTGGACTTCCTCGAGTGCATTTTGGGTGGCCCTGGCCACGATGGCGGTTTTTGTCCCGTCGCAGCTGGCACTTGAAGGGAAAATCACGATCAAGTCGCGACAGATTACATTAATGCTTCTGTTGCTTCTTGGGGTCTTGTTATCTGTCCCGCTGGCGATGAACCGGGCGATGGCGTGGGGCGGCTTTGTCGAGTTTCTGAAAGTCGTAATCGTGTTCGTCATGTTGGTGAACGTGTTGCGAACCGAGACACGCATGAGACTGTTGATTAACCTCATCCTGGTGGTTAGCTGCTGGATGAGCATCAGCGCCGCGAACGACTATCGATTGGGAATTTTCAATTTGCCCGGTGCTCGCATTGAGGGAATCATCGGCGGCCTCTTTGATAATCCCAACGACATGGCGTTACACCTCGTCATGATGATTCCCATTGCGACCGCTTTCTATTTCACCTCGCGACACTTGATCGGCAAAATAATTTATCCGATTTGTGTAGCAGTGATGATTGCTGGAATTGTGGCCTCATTCTCTCGAGGTGGCTTTCTGGCCTTGATGGCTGCCACCGCATTCATGATTTGGAGACTTGCTACCCGCCACCGGGCTTTATTCCTGACAGTGGCGATTGTCTTTGCCTCCGCTTTCATTGCTTTGGCTCCCGGCGATTACCAGACTCGAATCGCGACGACGGGCGATAGCTCCTCGATTCAACGTCAGAACGATTTGAAAAGATCCATCATCGTGCTGATTCATCATCCGGTATTCGGCGTGGGCATCAACAATTACGTGCTTTTTTCCAATACCGATCACGCTACGCACAATGCTTACACGCAAGTCGGAGCTGAATTAGGAGTTCCGGCTATGGCGATCTACCTGTTGTTTCTGTTTAGTTCTCTGAAACCGCTCAGAAAAGTCGGATCGGAAACTTCGCACAACGATCCCAAGTCGAGATATCGATATCTGGCTGCGGGCTTGGAAGCCAGCCTGATCGGCTACATGGTGGCCAGCTTTTTCGCGTCGGTAGCCTATCTTTGGTATCTCTATTATGTGGTCGCGTACGGCATCTGTCTGACGCGACTCTATCACGCAACACAGGCGCAAGCTCTCACCGTGAAAGCCCGCAAAGACCAACCCGAAAGCGCCCGCCGCACCATTGCTCACGAGCCGAAACCGAGTTTGTCACTAAGCTAGTTGTTAATCCCCCGTCCGTTTTTCAAACTAATTATGGTAACGTCAGTCAAGACTATGGGAGTTGGAACCCACGCTCGCACAGGACAGTTGGTGCGCAAGGTTTTCGCACTGCTGCTCGAACATCCGGAAGGTCTTCCGATCAGGGCCATCCTCGATCATGTGGCCGCAAATGATGAGCTCAGCGATCGCCAAATCGAGCGCTTTGAGGAAGTCATGCGAGGTTGCGTGGCTCCCATTAAAGCTGGTTGGCTGCTGGACGGCAGGCAGCGAATTTCAGTCTCACCAGCAGGTAAAGAGGCCTTTGAACGCTTTAAAGATCCGGCTGAGTTTATTCGAGAGGCCGGACGACGTTCCGCGAAAGGCTGGCTGTCACTTAATTTTCCCAAGCCGTACTACATGGCGGGAAAGCTCAAGGACCAACTGGTTGCCGAGATGCGTGCAGCGAGACGCATCGGATTAAGCGGGCTGATGGGAAAAGCTTTGGGGAGCACTGCGCCCTGGGAGGAGTTGCTGCCCATTCAAAAGTCGCACCGTTTGACGGTCGAAGACTTAAGTATCGAGAGTGTTGAGGGATTACTGTCGTACCTCTCAGACGAGCAAATTACTCACAACGAAGGCGGACATGCCGTCTATCTTCCGCCCAATGCGTTTCAGACGAGCATCTTTGCTCAGCTCGCAAAAGCATATCCGGAAGATGCTGGCTTGAAGATTGTCAAAGGCCAGGGTGGGATCGATGACCGCGGCTATGTGAATGAAGCTACCAAGGGCGACAGTCGCATCCATCTCAAACTCGTTCACACTCATCGTCACTTAACGTTGGTAGCCAATCTGCTGAACGCCCGCGGCGTTGGCCCGCGACTTTACGATCTCGTTGAGATTGAAGGAAACGGCAACCTTTGGACTGCCTACGTAATTCAACACGTGAGCGGTCCGGTCCCGACGATGGCCGAATGCGAAAGTGGATTAGCGAAACTGCGCGCCCTGGAAGAAGAAGGCTTGCTGAAAGTTTTGTTGCCTGAGGGCTTCAATGATGTGGAATTTGATTGTCCTGATTGCTCGCATAACGCTTTTACCGATGAGAATGGTGATTTCAAATACATCGACTTTCAGAATTTTGTGCTGACAGGTTATGACGCGTACCTGCGTAAGGTGGCGTTGGAAGCAACCGAGGCCTCGCACTTTGGCGATGAGAGCGTGCTGCGTGGCGGGCGTTACCTTTACCAGTCAGTTCCAGGCGTGAATCTTCCCAGCAAGCGAAGCATTGTCGAGCGCATGAAAGTTTTTCGACAAGCCCTGATGGCCGCGGGTGTGTCGGTTGAAGATCGATTGGTTCTCGACATCGGCTGCAACATTGGGATGATGATGGGCCAATATCTCAAACTGGGTGCGCGATGGTGTCACGGCTGGGATCGCAAGCACCTCGTCCCGCATACCGAGAGATTGCTCGGAGCCCTCGGCTGTACGCGTTTCTCGACGACTGGCACCGACATCTCTTCGGCGCAGCCGCTTGAAGAGAACTTACCGGCGTTCCTCAGACCATATCTCGATGGTTGTGTAATCTCTTATCTCGCAGTTCGCGGACACCTTGGCTGGCTGGATGGATTGTCAACGGTACCCTGGAAGGTTCTTATTTATGAGGGACACGAAGGCGAGACACGCGCGGATTTCGAGGAGTACATTAAAGAGTTTAGCGCGCGTACAACTTTCAGGATTGGTCATCAAACTTCTTACGTTGACGGCGACAGTGACGAGCGAACCCTGGCAATACTGGTGAAAGACTGAGTTCCTTGAGATGTCGCAGAATTCTCAGCCCCAGGATCACTTCAAGACCGACCACCTCAACGCCACGATTGGCGGGCGTACTGCACGGGGTGGTTTGGTGACAATGGTCGCTCACGGTTTGAAGTTCTCGGTCAGTATTGTCGCCACCGCGATCTTAGCCCGCCTCTTAACACCTAAGGATTACGGTCTCATCGGCATGGTAGCGGTGGCCACGCAGTTTGTCGCCATGTTCAAAGACATGGGACTTTCGCTGGCGACCATTCAAAGGTCGGAGATCAGCTATGACCAGATCAGCACGCTCTTCTGGGTGAACGTCAGTATAAGTACGGCGATCATGCTCGTAATGATCGTTGCGGCTCCGGGCGTGTCATGGTTCTTTGGCGAAGGTCGACTCACTGCGATCACCGTGGTTACAGCCGGCGGTTTTCTGATCGGCGGTCTCGCAGTCCAACACGAGGCCTTGCTTCGTCGCCAGATGAGGTTCTATATCCTCAGCGCGATCTCTTTCGTTTCGATTTTGGTTGGGTACGCGGTCGGAATTGGCATGGCTTGGCGCGGCTATCGATATTGGTCGTTGGTCTTTAGCCAATTGGCGTTGCTTGGCACCAATACGATCGGTGTTTGGTTGGCGTGCAGGTGGAGACCGGGAAGGCCAAAACAAAACACCGGCGTTAAGTCGATGCTCAAGTTTGGTGGCGATGTAACGGGATATTCGGTCATCAACTACGTCTCGCGAAATATTGATAACCTGCTGGTTGGACGTTTTGGCGGCGCTCAGACGTTGGGTCTCTATAACAAGGCGATTCAGCTGGTTGCGTTGCCCACCGATCAAATAAATGAACCTCTCTTTTCAGTAGCCATCCCGGCACTGAGCAGACTCACGGACTCTCCGGAGCGTTATCGCGACGCATATCTCCGCATGATGGAAAAGGTGATTATGCTGACCATGCCGGTCGTAGCCGTGATGCTGGTAGCTTCCGATTGGCTCGTCCAGATAGTGTTGGGTTCACAATGGAGCCAGGCTGCTCCGATCCTGATGTTTATGTGTATGGCCGGATTGTTTGCTCCGACGATGAACACCGGCGGTTGGCTTTTGGTCACGCAAGGTCGGACTCGCGACATGTTGCGTTGGTCACTTATCAATGCGCCGCTCGCAATAATTCCTATCATTATCGGCTTGCGTTGGGGACCTGTGGGCGTCGCAGCCTGTTATTCCATCGGCCGATTGCTCGTAGCGAATCCTCTGCAATTCTGGTTTGTAGGACGTACCGGACCGGTTAAGACTGCGGACTTCTACAAGCTGCTCGCGCCCTTTGTTTGCGCGGTCGGTGCGGGGATGGTGGCGTGCCTTTTATTCAGAAAATTCACTGATATCAATAACGCGTTGGTTGGGTTTTTATCCAGTGCAGTGGTGATGGGGGCAGTGACCTTGTTGGTGCTTTGTGTTTTGCCTCGAGGGCGTTCGGCTTTA
>Ga0157380_10000173_pt1 | contig 37297 bp, 32 predicted proteins | sample S35metaG_FD_119757 | JGI IMG/M metagenome (GOLD analysis project Ga0157380, IMG submission 119757) | Switchgrass rhizosphere microbial communities from Kellogg Biological Station, Michigan, USA - S3-5 metaG | ecosystem: Host-associated > Plants > Roots > Rhizosphere > Soil | place: USA...
ATGTAGTCGTTCGAAGTTCCTTCCCCCCTGATGGCTGCAATGGGTAAGATCAGATCTCCCAGCTTGTTTTTCTTTTTCAAGCCGCCGCATTTGCCGAGGAACAGACAGGCTGCCGGCATAATGGCGCTCAGCAGGTCCATAACCGTGGCTGCATTGGCGCTGCCCATACCAAAATTGATGATCGTAATCCCGTTTGCAGTGGCATTGGGCATGGGCTTGTCGAGACCGACAACGTTGGTTTTATGCAGCTTAGCAAAGGCGGTTACATAATAATTAAAATTGGTTAGCAGGATGTATTTGCCGAAAGCGGAAATTTCAGAACCGGTATACCTTGGGAGCCAGTTGTCAACAATTTCTTTTTTATTTTTCATAGGATCTCAACAGCAATGAAGTAATTCCAGGTATTGCTTTATGTCATTGATCAGATTGAAGATTCTGCCTAATTTAGCGGATCAAATAATCACACTGTAACGCTTAACCCTTGATCACACTTAACCTACCTGAATTTCCTTTTAAATTGCGCACTGTCGGGCAAAGTAAACAAATATTTGATGCATTAAGAAGAAAATATGTTGCCCTGACTCCGGAAGAATGGGTGCGTCAGCATTTTATCAGTTTTCTGATTACTGACAAAAAATATCCGGCATCCTATATATCAGTGGAACGCGGATTAAAGATCAATACGTTGCAGAAAAGGACTGACATTGTGGTGCATGACAGATCCGGCAAACCCTGGATGATCGTGGAATGCAAGTCGCCGGATGTGGAAATATCGGAGGAGACATTTTACCAGGCCGGCCGGTACAACATAGGTTTGCAGGTGTCGTACCTGGTGTTGACCAACGGACTTTCACACTTCTGCATGAGGCTCAGGCAGCAGGAAACAGTATTCGAAGATGACCTGCCAGTCTTCGGAGTATAGGTTTTGATTTATGCCGTAATGTTCCTAATTTTACACAGCGAATAAACGAAAAGATGGAAAATGAAGCATTGCTGGAAAAACAATTCCAGGCGAGGATTGATGCAGGTGAGGTGATTGAGCCCAAGGACTGGATGCCCGACCGGTATCGCAAGCAGCTCATCCGTATGATGAGCCAGCATGCGCATTCTGAAATCGTAGGCATGCTGCCTGAGGGCAACTGGATAACCCGGGCTCCCAGCCTGGCACGCAAAGCCGTACTGATTGCAAAAGTGCAGGATGAAGCCGGCCATGGCCTGTACATCTACAGTGCGACAGAAACACTGGGAATCGACCGGGCCCAGATGGTTGAACAGCTTCATACAGGCAAGGCAAAATACTCAAGCATTTTTAACTATCCCACCTTGTCGTGGGCCGATATGGGTGCAATCGGCTGGCTTGTTGACGGAGCCGCCATTGTTAACCAGACGGCACTTGCCAAGTGTTCTTACGGGCCTTATGCAAGGGCCATGCTTCGCATTTGCAAGGAAGAGAATTTTCACAACAAGCAGGGATATCAGATCCTTGCATACATGATGCGCGGAACAAAAGAACAACAGGAAATGGCGCAGGATTCTATGAACAGGTTCTGGTGGCCTGCCCTGATGATGTTTGGTCCGTCAGATAAAAGCTCACCCAACAGCGAAGAACTGATGAGATGGAAGGTTAAGCTTCATTCCAATGATGACCTTCGTCAGCGTTTCATCGACAGGACAATTCCTCAGGCTGAAGCAATAGGGCTTACAATTCCTGATGATAAACTGAAATGGGATCCCAATACCAGGCATTATAACTTTGGAGAAATTAACTGGGATGAGTTTTATGCAGTGGTTGCAGGAAACGGTCCCTGCAACCGGGAACGCATCAAAGCCCGGGTGGATGCCGACCGTGAAGGAAAATGGGTCAGGGATGCGGCGATTGCGTACGCAAAAAAACATGCAAACAGTGAACACCTCGCTGCCTGATCCGTTTATGAAAAATTACTTTTTAATCTGAGCATCAGCATATGACGAATGCAGCTGAAAATGACCACCAATGGAAATTATGGGAGGTTTTTACACAAAAGAAAACAGGAGCACCGCATGAACATGCAGGCAGTGTAAGGGCACCTGATAAGGAAATGGCGCTGCTTAATGCACGGGATGTATACAGCAGAAGAAATGAAGCGGTAAGCATCTGGGTTGTACAGGCTGACCTGATCGTGGCAAGCGCACCGGAAGATGCAGGTCCATTCTTCGACCCGGCTAACGATAAGATTTACAGGAACCCGAATTTTTATAAAACACCCGAAGGAATCAGGCAGGTATGATTTCATCGGACTGGCAGGAAACAATTGAATTTAAAACATGAACTCAAACGGGGAAACAGGGCTTAACAAAGCGCTGTTTGAATATTGTTTACGTATAGGGGATACGTGCCTGATAGCAGGGCAGCGGCTCGGTGAATGGTGCGGTCACGGACCGGCACTGGAAGAAGACATTGCTTTGTCTAATATGGCGCTTGACCTTATTGGCCAGTCACGGCTGATGCTGACCTATGCAGGACAGCAGGAAGGGAAAGGGCGTACGGAGGATGATCTGGCTTATCGCCGGGATGAAAGGGGATTCAGGAACCTGTTGCTGGCAGAACAACCCAATGGTGATTTTGCAATGACCATAACAAGACAGTTTTTTTTAAGCGCTTATTTTTTTCATCTGTATGAGCAGCTAATATCCAGCAGTAATGAATATATAAAATCATTTGCCGCCAAATCCCGGAAAGAGATGGCCTATCATCTTCGGCATACCAGCGACTGGATGCTTCGCCTTGGTGATGGAACGGCGGAAAGCCACGACAGGCTTCAGCTTGCCGTAGACAGTTTATGGCTGTATACCGATGATATTTTTCATACAGATGAAACAGATAAGATACTTTTTGACAATAAAATAACCGGTGACACTGCACATTTAAAACGCACGTGGACTGAAACCATCGGGAAAACTTTTTCCGGTGCCCGGTTAAACAAACCTGATTCGAATGGGTTTATGAGAATGGGAAGCAGGGATGGGAAGCACACGGAACATCTCGGGCACATGCTTTCAGAGATGCAGTTCCTGGTGCGTGCCTATCCTGATGCTAAATGGTAGTATTGCTGATTTGACTCGATGGAAACAGTAAAAACAAATGGTTTGGTTTCCGCTGCATGGGAGATCCTGAAGGAAATTGATGATCCGGAAGTTCCTGCAATCTCCATTGTTGACCTGGGCGTGGTACGCGCTGTGGAAGAGAAAGAAGGTCACCTGCTTATTTCCATCACCCCAACTTACAGCGGATGCCCGGCGCTTAAAATGATGGAAGACCAGATTAAGGAAGCTTTTCATCATAAAGGAATGTATGATTTTACCATCAGGCACGTGCTTTTTCCACCCTGGACCACCGACTGGATGTCGGCGGAAACAAAACTTAAGCTGAAGCATTATGGCATTGCGCCTCCTGAAATGAGCACGGAAGAGCATTTGAAATTTCTACTGTCAGGGAAGAAAAGCAGTGTAACATGTCCTTACTGTAATTCAAATGACACCAATCTCACCAGCGCTTTCGGGAGCACGGCCTGTAAGGCCCTTCACTATTGCAACAGCTGTCATCAGCCATTTGAAGAATTCAAATGCCATTAGAAAAAAATTCAGGAAATAAAAAAACCACGGACATCGCGTCCGTGGTTTGTAATTTCAGCTTATTTTTTATTGAATCAGTATTCGCTGATTGTAAATTCCTTTGGCTGTTTTGAGCTGGATGAAATAAATTCCGTTTCCATACTTTCCAAGATCGAAAGTCCTGGATAATCTTGTTCCTGCAGGTATCTGCAGGGATTCAATCTGCTTACCATCCACAGAAAGGATTTTTATTTCCACTGCTGATTTTTCTTTCAGCTTTGCATCCAGTGTGATCAGTCCGTTGGAAGGATTGGGAGAAATGCTAAGTGTGCTGAAGCCTGCTCCGGAAATATCCGCTACCGACAACGGAGGTTCATTCACCGTAACAGTATCCGTTAAGCTGCAGCCGTTGGCATCTGTAACAGTTACCGTATATATTCCTGCAACAAGGTTCAGGGTGGTATCGGCTGTTGAACCGGTGCTCCACAGGAAAGTATATGGGGCATCCCCGCCGGTTGGCACTGCCTGCAGCGCTCCGTCATTTCCTCCGAATATGGATACGTCAGTTACATTAAATGCCAGCGCAACATTTGAAACAGTTACAATAACGCTTGCCGTGGTCGTTGATCCGCAGGCATCAGTGGTTGTAATGGTATAGGTAGTGGTTGCTGCAGGGTTGGCATTCGGATTTGCAACATCGGTCGCGCTTAGTCCTGTTGAAGGCGACCAGCTGTAGGAATAATCCGTTGAAGCCGGATTATAAGGCAGGCAGGTTAATCCGTCTACATTGTCAGTAAGTGTACCCTGAATTGTTGCTATTCCGGAAATCGTATCAACGGCATACAGGCTGGAAACCTGTGTGACATTGTCAACGCTAGCCATATAAAGTGTTCCTGATACATCATCAAAATCGGCGCCCTGTGCATAGTTGGCATCAAAGCCGGCATAGCCTACAGCCGTTGAAACTCCTGTTGTTTTGTCGATGGTGTACAGTGAATCTCCTGCAATGTCAAGTGTATATAACATTCCGCCGGGAGAAGCGGCCAGCCAGATGCCAACCTGAACACTGCTCAGGTCCGCTACAACGGTTGCACTTGGAACAAGGGGATCAATCGTATAGAGGGTGGTTACTACACCATCGCTGCTTAATCCATACAGGGTGCTGTTCGACGGATCCCACGTCATGCCTGTCCAGTTGTGATTTGGATTTATGGCAATTGCACCGAGTCTTGACCTGGTTCCGGTTGAAAGTTCGATCTGGTAAAGTTCAGAGGCATTATCATCAATGGCATAATATCCGGAAGGAGTCAGGTCCCCGGCGTAAAATGTCTCTGTGACTCCGCTTGCAATGATGGTTGGCGTTTGTATGCTCGCTGAATCAAACCGGATTATGTTTCCGTTGCCAAGCTCAAACCCGAAGAAGGAGAGCGTGGTTTCATTCGGAAGTCCCCCGTTTCCGCTGGCTGTCAAAGCAATTCCATTGGAGTCGCAAATGTGCTGTATGCTGTCGCTGTTAATGGTAAGCGTGCTGGCGGCAGCGGGAATAATTACCTGTTGAGTAACGGTCGCCGCACACTGGTCGGTAACTGTTACTGTATATGTTCCTGACGGGCCGATCAACACGGAACCAATGTATCCGTTCGACCACTGGTAAGTGAACGGTCCAAACCCGCTGGTGATATCAATAGCAGCCGTTCCGTTTGATCCGGTAGGGCAGTCAGGTGCTGAATTTGCTCCGGCAATAATAGACAGCGCTGATGCAGTTGAATCAATCGTAAGGTCAAATTCACCAAATGCACCGGTATAACCGTCGACAAGTATATAGTAAGTATTTCCTGGCGTTAATCCGCAAACCTGCAGCAGGGAAGTGAAAAAATCCCATGAGGTCGGACAAAGGGATGTGTCACCATCATCATTCCCGGCCAAAAATGTGAATGTTGAATAATCATTGCAGTTTCCTGCATCATACAAAGCAATCTGCGTGTCATAGGGATTCGCCGAATTGCATGTTGAAATGGAAACGGCCCCGCTGTTTGGTGCTGTAAAAGTAAACCACACGGAGTTGTCAATGCTTGGCCCTTCCAATGCGCACCACCCGTCATTGCTTTCGCAGTCAACCCCCGGAGGAACGATGGTATATTCATTTGTATCTGCAGAGGCCATCAGGCTGCTGAAAGTCCCTGCACTTCCCCCGACTGCTACTGCAATGGCATTGCATGGGAGATCATTTGCGGGTGGATTGACAGCAGTTACTGATATTTCAAATGTTCCTGTGTCTCCCAGGTAACCGTCAAGCTGGATTAACAGGGTGTCACCGGGTGTTAAACCGGTGTCAAGCAGGAGCGATGTATATTGCGTTACGCAGGCATTTCCATCATCATTTCCCGCTTCGAAAGTATAGGTGGAAAAATCACCGCAGTCCGTTGCTTTCCAAAGCGCAAGCTGTGTATCAAAGGAATTTGCACCGGTGCAGGTGCTGATCTCCACGCTACCGCCGGGTGGCACAACAAACTTGAACCAGACTGAATTATCAACCTGTGACGGGTTCTCGCACCAGCCATCAAAAGAAGTGCACGATGTACCATCAGGAGGAATTACCTCATTTAGCTCCACAGTTGCCGTACCGTTTGATCCTGAAATGGCAGGATCATTAACAATGATCATTATTGCACTGCAGGCGTCATCGTTCGAAGGGGGCATTTCAGGAACGGGGGAGGGATCCGGATTGACTTTCGTCTGCTTTTTTATATGGTTCGCTTTTTTCAGGGCTGCATTACAGGTCGCTGCTGCTGCCTTTCTTCCGGCCTTTTGCTTTTTTATGCTCAGATCCGGTGTGTGACTTTGACCAAAAACAAAGGCGGTCAAAAATAATCCAAGGATAAGCGTAAAAGTAGTTTTTTTCATAATCGCAATTTTTTTAGTTTTAACAAAGATAATGGAATGAGGTTGTTGTGAATGAAACAGGTTAAAAAAATGTGCCTTTTTTTAACCTGATAAGAAATAAATCTTTGAAGCATTCAGGAAAATGAATCATAATACAGATTTAGATATTAATTTTGAAAAAAGTAATATCTACAGGTAATGAGCACCTATATCAATTTTGAAATAAAGGACCATGCAGGTCTAATCTATTTGAACCGTCCTGATGTGCTGAACAGCTTCAACCGCCAGATGGCAATGGAAATGCAGCAGGCGCTGGACGCATGCCACGATAATTCAGCCATTCGTGCCGTGCTGATCAGTGGAAACGGTCGCGCTTTTTGTGCAGGCCAGGATCTTGCAGAAGCTGTGTCACCTGATGGGCCGGGGCTTGAGAACATTGTAAAGAATCACTACAATCCCATCATTAAAAAAATCCGGAACATTCCCAAGCCTGTGGTTTGTGCGGTTAATGGCGTTGCTGCCGGTGCAGGGGCAAACATCGCACTTGCCTGTGACCTCGTGCTGGCTTCGTCGAATGCATCTTTTATACAGGCCTTCAGTAAGATCGGGCTGATACCCGACAGTGGCGGAACTTTTTTCCTGCCACGTCTCATTGGCATGCAGCGGGCAGCTGCCCTGATGATGCTGGGCGAAAAAATTCCTGCACCGGAGGCAGCAGCCATGGGAATGATTTATAAAGTGTGTGAAGCGGATCACCTGATGGAAGAGGCCCTGGCATTAACCAACAGGCTTTCGCTGATGCCTACCAAGGGACTGGGCTATACCAAACGGGCGCTTAACCTGTCGCTGTTTAACAATCTGGATGACCAGCTGGATGTGGAAGCACTACTGCAGACTGCAGCAGGTAAAACAACGGACTACCAGGAAGGTGTTGCAGCGTTTCTTGAAAAAAGATCACCTATATTCACAGGTGCCTGATTGAAACTATTTGGGAACATTAGACTTTCTCGACTGCGCATCGACCACTGCAATGGTCACCATATTGACAATTTCCCGAACAGAGCTTCCAAGCTGTAAAATGTGAACAGGCTTTTTCATGCCCAGCAGTACAGGCCCGATGGCCTCTGCAGCGCCCATTTCCTGGAGCAGCTTGTAAGCAATATTACCTGACTCCAGGTTGGGGAAAATCAGGGTGTTTGCCCCGCCGTTCACCAGTTCGCTGAATGGAAAATTATCAGCAAGCAATTGCGTGTTGAAAGCGAAATTGGCCTGCAATTCACCATCTACGATCAGACCCGGATATTTGTCGTGCAGCATGCTTACGGCATCTCTTACCCTGGTGGCGCCTTCCTCTTCGGAAGATCCGAAATTGGAATATGACAGTAAGGCTATACGAGGTTTGACATTGAATTGCTGGATGGCCCGGGCGGTGAGCACAGTGATTTCAACAAGGTCATCAGCAGTCGGGTTCAGGTTGATGGTTGTGTCGGCGAAAAACACCGGACCTTTTTTGGTGATCATGATGTACATGCCCGCCACTTTTTTAACATCCTCCTGTGTTCCTATGATACGTAAAGAGGGCTTAATTGTAGCTGCATAATTTCTGGTGAGTCCTGAAATCATGGCATCTGCCTGTCCGGTTTCCACCATCATGGCGCCGTAATAATTCCTTTCACGCATGATCTTGTTGGCCTCATACCGTGTAAAGCCCCTTCTTTTTCTTTTCTGAAAAAACAGCTCGCCGAATACCTGCAGTGAATCGGTTTCTTCCCGAGGATCAATAACAGGAATATCGCTGATGCCAAGAGCATTTTCTTCAATCAGCTTTTTGATCTTCTTTTTGTTTCCCAACAAAATAGGCATGGCTATTCCTTCATCCTTGACAATTTGCGCTGCCTTCAGGATTTTATAGGTGTCTGCCTCGGCAAATACGACACGCTGGGGATTCTGTTTTGCTTTTGATGTAATAATCCGGATGAGCTTGTTGTCGAAGCCAAGTCGTTTTTCAAGCTCTTCGGCATAAGCGACCCAGTCGGTGATTGTCTTTTGAGCCACGCCCGATTCAATGGCTGCTTTTGCAACAGCAGGTGCAACCGTGGAAATAAGTCTCGGGTCAAGCGGTTTCGGAATGATATAGTCATTTCCAAATGCCATGTTCTTGGTGTTGTAAGCCAGGTTTACCATTTCAGGAACAGGCTCGCGTGCAAGATCAGCAAGGGCCTTGACAGCCGCCAGCTTCATTTCTTCATTGATGCGTGTTGCGCGCACATCAAGCGCACCCCTGAAAATAAATGGAAATCCAAGCACATTGTTTACCTGGTTTGGAAAATCAGAGCGGCCCGTTGCAATGATAATGTCCTTGCGCGTTGCATGTGCAACTTCATAGGAAATTTCAGGATCAGGATTTGCGAGTGCAAAAACGATGGGATTGGCTGCCATTGTTTTTAACATGGCCGGAGACAGGATGTTCCCTTTGGAAAGACCAATAAAAACATCGGCGTTTTTCATGGCTTCTTCCAGTGTGTGCAGGTCCCGCTCCGTAGCAAACATTTTTTTATTTTCATCTGCATTTTCCCTGTCGGCACGGATCACGCCCGACCTGTCGAGCATCACTATATTTTCTAGTCTTGCACCCAATGTAACGTAAAGCTTCGTACAGGAAATGGCAGAAGCACCGGCACCATTAACCACCATCCTGACGTCTTCAATTTTTTTCCCGGCAAGCTCCAGCGCATTGATCAGTGCAGCAGCAGAGATAATTGCAGTTCCATGCTGATCATCATGCATGATTGGAATGTTTAATTCCTCCTTTAACCTTTTTTCTATCTCAAAGCATTCAGGTGCTTTAATGTCTTCCAGGTTAATGCCGCCAAAAGTGGGTGATATTGCTTTTACTGTTTTTACGAAATCATCCACGTTATCCTGTGCGATCTCTATGTCAAACACATCAATGTCTGCAAAAATCTTAAACAACAATCCCTTGCCTTCCATGACGGGCTTGGATGCTTCGGGGCCAATGTTCCCAAGGCCAAGCACAGCGGTGCCATTTGAAATTACTGCTACCAGATTTCCTTTGGATGTGTATTTATAGATGTTGTCCTTGTCATTTTCAATTTCAAGACATGGCGCGGCAACACCTGGTGAATACGCTAATGAAAGGTCGCGCTGGGAGCTGTAGGGCTTGGTAGGTACCACCTCTATTTTTCCCGGTCTACCCTGCGAATGATAATCAAGCGCTTCCTGTTTTTTATCCATAATTAGGCTGAAGAATTTTTTTTAGAGAATGGCAAAAATAACCATTTATTATACTCCCGGTTATACAAAAAAAAGAAAGGGTTGTGTTTGAAGCACAACCCTGATCTTTACTTAATCGGATATTAGTTTTTATGAGCGACTACCAGTTTGCTGGTGCTCAATACTTTGTTTCCTGAAACAAGGGAATAAAAATAAACGCCTGACTTCAGCTCTGAAGTGGAAATCATGATAGCACCTGTTTTATACGGAAATGCCACCCTTTTAACCAGGTTGCCGAGTATGTTATAAATGGCTATCTCATAATCTTTGTTATTACCTGTCAGGTTGTAAGCAATCGTGGTCATGTGATCTGCAGGATTTGGCTGAGGAACAGAAATCGCTGATACGTTATTTCCAGGGTCGTTGATTCCCGTTGTCATATCATAGGTGAAACAGATGCTTGCCGAATCGGTATGGTCAAGATTGTTATAAAAATTATAGCATACCGTGCTTACACCAACATTTCCAAATGGATTCAAATCTCCCCTGAAAAAAACATCAGATGAGAATGGTGCAATGGTGTCAGGATTTGTTGAAACTGTTGTGCTGAAGCTATAGCAAAGACCTGCCCAGCAAAAATTGCTTTTGTGTCCCGTTGCAAGGTTATTTACGGTACGCTCGGCCCAGACGTTGATGGTATTTGCGCTTTGATTATCGACCGTAACATGGGCGTCAATCACAGAATTAAAATCACCGGTATAATACAGATTGCCTGGTGTAAGATGTACAGCCTGCCCGTTGGATTTCAGCGTTGCTGCAAGGAAAAGTATGAAGGATAATTGTAGAATTTTTTTCATTTCAAATCGGATTAATTTACTACAAAGGTACTACAAAATAATACAATTTAAAAGTTAATTTTTCGTCATTTTCAGAAGGATTTTCGGTGGTTATTGGAAAAAAATAAGGCCTCCCGATGGGGAAGCCTTATTACCATTCGGTTAAGAATTGGATTATTCTACGATCAGCTTTTTGATGGAGGCTTTGCCGTTAACCAGGATGTTAACAGAATATAATCCTGCAGCATAACCGCGTGTGTCAATCTGGAATGTATGCTGGCCTGAAGGAAGCATTCCTTTATCTTCAGCTGAAACCAGCTGACCCATGCTGTTGTAAACTTCCAGCATTACCTGCTGGCTGTTTTTCAGGTTAAACTGTACAGCAGCCTGATCATTTGCAGGGTTCGGGAATACTACGGTGCTGCCAATAATGGCATCGGGCTCATTCACGCCTGTGAAAGTACCGCTGGCTCCGTTGAGGATGATACTGTTGGCTGCATCAATCAGCAACACATTGATATGCGTTTTGTTGACATCTACACCTGCAGGAATGTTCCAGTTAAAATTATAGGAATGTTGTGTTCCTGCACTGATGGTGCCCGGGAGGCTGCCAGCCTGTCCGTTAAATCCGCCAAGTATTACCCTTGCAACGTGGTCATATTCCATATTTGCAGCAGGTACAGGATTCGGCTCAAACTGCCAGTTATGACCTGCGCCTTGCAGGGCCATGCTACCGCTGTAATAATTGGCCTGATCATAATCAGTGGTTGTTCCTGTTACATCATCTTCTGTAATAACAACGGCAAACCTGTAATCACCGCTGAGATCAGCAGCAAAATCAGCATTGGCAGTGATGTTAAAAGAAGTGCCGTTATAAAGGGTGGTCTGGCTAAGGTTTGCAAAACCAAAATCACCGATGTGATTTGTAAATTGCGGGAACATGTTGGATGGATCATCCACGATATTCCGGTTTACAACTACTGAAGGATATCCGGAAATGATACCTCCAATGCCTGCGTCATAATTGGCAACTACCATCGGATCACTGTTATGAACAGCAATCAGGACTGCCTCGGAACCATGCATGAGTGCCATGGAATCCATGAAAACAGCACCGCGTGGGCACCAGCCGCACCAGGTACCGGTACCTTCCTCAAACACCACATGGTGAACCGGGAAAAAGGTAACACCCTGCACTGCAGTATTGCTGTTATCATTAGCTGTGTTTGCATCGCCGGTCACTTCAATCCAAACGGTAAGCGGATGATCGCCGGTGCTTGGCGTAGTATAAGTAGTAGCGTGTGTAATGCTGGCAGTTCCGAATGTCGGAATGTTTACACCTTTTGTGTCGGTCCAGGTATTCACTCCGTCACTGTATTTAAAATCGATTGAAGTAATATTGGAAGATCCGTTGTTGGTAACTGTTGCACCAATTGTATTGACTGCACCAACGAGCGTATATGAAGTGGCAGTACCTGCAACAGGCGTAACATCAGAAATAGCAGCGTCTACAGCAGGAAGTGAGCCTACTGCGAATTCATAATATACATTGTCTACGGGTGTAGGGTCAGCTCCTGCAAGCGATGCAACATTCGGCGAGCCGTTAACCTGACAGGCTGTAGTACTGTTTACCTGAATTCCAAGTGAAAGCGTAAGTGCGCTTCCGCCGTCACGTGAATCAATGATGTAAATTTTATCTGAAGTTTCTTCAAGAACAATTGACCAATATACGTAAGCTGTACCGCTGGGATCGGTATAGGATGAAAAAAGGATCCAGTGCTGCCTGTTTGGCGCTGTACCAAAGGTCTTGGTACAAATGTTATCGTTGGTTCCCGATCCGGTAATTCCCCAGGCACAGATTGAATTGTCAGGAATGCTGGCGTCAGGAAGGGCCACGTTGGCTACCGGTGGAGCTGTAACCGCAGAGGTGGTGAAAGTCAACACACCGGAAGTTGAAACTTTGTAAGAGGTAACAGGGTTACCATCAAAGTTAAAAGTAAAGGGAATCGTTGCAGTAGTAGACCAGGCTGGTGTAACCGCTGACCCAGGGTGAATGGAGGTCCAACCGGCTACCTGTCCGCCACCTACAGGATATTCATCATCTGTATTCAGTCCGCCAGGATTCTGTCCCGGAGCAAGATGAGGAACATAGAAATACTGCGCACTGGAATAGAAGCTCAATAAAACGAATGAGCATAATAGAGTAAATAATTTTTTCATGTTGGTTTGTATTATGGTTAGAATAATGAAGAGAACAGATTGATTATAAGAAGGTAAAAATATGCTAAAAAAACATCTGATCCAAATTTTAAATCATTGTCCCATTAATTGTTAGAAAAATATGGTTTCCCTGTTAAAATGACTCAGTTAATTACATTATTTTTGTAGCATATCAATCTCATTAAAATAAATACAATGAAAAGAATTTTTACTTTTATGCTAGCTTTAGGAGCCGGTTTTTCAGGATTTGGACAGTCCCAGCGACTTGTCATGTTCGAGGAATTCACCCAGGCATCCTGCCCCCCCCTGTGCTGTCACCAACCCTGGCCTTAACCAATTGCTGAATGCGAATGAAGGCAAAGTTGTTTCGGTTAAATACCAGACCGACTGGCCGGGTACTGACCCGATGAACCTTCAGAATCCGGGTCAGGTTACTACCCGTGTTTCTTATTACAATGTTTCCGGTGTGCCTGACGGCGAGCTCGATGGAAATGTTTTCAATGCACAACCGGCCGGTCTCACCCAGCTGATGATCGATAACCGTGCTGCCGTTCCTTCGCCTTTTACCTTTGACATTGAACACTCGCTTTCAACAGGAAATGATACCATTTTTATTAATGCGGTGATCAAAGCTTCACAGGCAGTCAGTGGCAGCCTTGTTGCACAAATGGCTGTCGTTGAGCGGAACATTTATTTTACTTCTCCTCCGGGAACCAATGGAGAAAAGACTTTTGAAGGGGTGATGAAAAGAATGCTGCCTACCGACCAGGGCACCACTTTACCTACCTCCTGGGCTGTTGGAGATTCAGTGGTGATCAGTCTTTCCTGGAAGCTTGCCAACGTATATGACATCAACCAGCTTGCCGTGGTTGGATGGGTACAAGACAATGCAACAAAAGAAGTTCACCAGGCGGGTTACAGCCGTACCCACATGCCGCTTGACATTGGTGTTTCATCCACATCTTTTTCAAACGTACTTTGTACAACGACGTTCACACCTGATATAGAACTTGCAAACTATGGTACAGATGTGCTCACTTCCTGCACCATCAATTACAAAATAGACAACGGCACGGTGGTGACACAGCCATGGACAGGCAGTCTGGCTCCCGAAACCAAAACGATTGTTACGCTGTCGGCTATAACCACAACGGTTGGCGCACATACCTTCACTGCCTATACAACTGCTCCCAATGCCGGTACGGACCTCGACATTCATAATGATACGTACAATTACACTTTTGGAATCAGCAATACACCTGCTCCGTTATTTGTCCAGGAGTCGTTCCAGGCAGTGTTATTTCCTCCCACAAACTGGATCAGGGCCAACTATGATAACGGTTTCTCCTGGTCTCGTTCAGCTCCGGGCGGATTTGGCACAAGTACGTTTTCTTCCAAAATGGACTTTTATAACAGCACGGCTGGAAATATTGATGAACTTTACCTTCCTTCCACCGATATGAGCAGCTTTGTTGCTCCCGCTACACTAACCTTTGATGTGGCTTATGCCTTTTACACCGATGCGAATGGCAGCCTTTATGATACGCTGGCATTGATGGCTTCAACGGATTGCGGCCTCACCTGGTCAGAGCTCTGGGTCAAAGGCGGTCAGGATCTTTCCACCGCTCCAACCACTGGAAATGCATTTGTACCAACTGCTGCAAACTGGAGAAATGAAACTGTGGATATCAGCTCGCTCATCGGACAGTCTTCTGTTTTATTTATGTACCAGGCCAGAAGCGGTTATGGCAACAACTGTTTCATCGACAATGTAAATCTGTCTGATGCAACACTGGGTGTTATTTCACTGGATGGATCTGAGTCCATCGATATATATCCTGTGCCAAGCAATGGCGTTGTGACACTTCATACCCTGTTCAACAGCCCGGCTCAGATCAATGTTCGTGTTACCAACGTGGTTGGACAGGAAGTGCTGAATGTGGCAGGATCTGCAGCGGCAGAGCAAAAAATGACGCTCGACCTGAGCAATCAGCCTGACGGTGCCTATTTCGTTACCATTATTACCAATAAAGGCACTGAAACCAGGAAGATCAATATTTCCAGGTAATCCTTAATAAGATAGCTAAAACAAAGGGGCCGCATAGGCCCCTTTTGTTTTGAATTGAGAATTTCTGAATATATTTACCGCCCTTAACAAACAGAATATAATGAAGATCATAAAGAACATTACGAGAGGTTTTCTGCTGCTTGCCATTGTTTTGACTGGATTCAATTCGTATGGACAGCTGAGCGGGTTGAAAATTCCGCTGGTAAAAATTAAAACGATGGACGGTACGGCATTCAGCACCGATTCCATTGTGAATGACGGAAAGCCCATCATCATCAGCTTCTGGGCCACCTGGTGCAAACCATGTGTAAATGAGCTGAACAGCATCGCTGAAGTATACAAGGACTGGCAGGCTGAAACGGGAGTGAAACTGATCGCCATATCCATTGATGATGCCCGCACCTCGACCAGTGTAAAGCCTTTTGTAAATGGCAAAGACTGGGATTATGAAGTCTATCTCGATCCGAACGGGGATTTTAAAAGGGCCATGAATGTGAACACGGTTCCTCATACCTTTTTAATTGATTCCACACGTACGGTTACGCATCAGCATACCTCATTTTCACCGGGAGATGAAGACAAGCTTTATGAGCTGGTGAAAGCAGCAGCTGGTAAATAAGATTCTTTCGCTAACCCAAGTCTTAACCCAACCTATGCAGAAAAAAATTTTCTCCCTGCTGCTGATCGTTTCCGTGTTTTCGTGGTTCGAAGCACACAGCCAGCTTCCCGGCAATACCGGCGTTCATGGAAATTTTGAGGCCAATGTGCAATCGTATAAAGCCGACTCCTCGATAGGTGCACCTGAAGTGCCTGAAAAAATGGGAATGAACGGATTTTTAAATCTCATCATTACCCATGGAAAATTTACCGCCGGAATCAGGTATGAAGCATATCTGAACGCTTTGCAGGGATTTGATCCCCGCTATACAGGCACGGGTATAACTTACCGGTATGCAACCTATACTTCAGATGAGCTGGAAATAACTGCAGGAAATTTTTATGATCAGTTTGGAAATGGTTTAATTTTCAGGGCGTATGAGGAAAGGGCATTGGGTTATGATAATGCCATGGATGGACTCAGGGTCAAGTACTCCCCGTTCAAAGGGATTTATCTGAAAGGAGTGATTGGAAAACAACGGCTTTATTTTACCAAAGGACCCGGTATTGTCAGGGGCATTGATGGAGAAATTAATCTGAATGAAGCCATTCCTTCCCTGGCCGGTATGAAAACAAACGTGACCCTTGGCGGAAGCTTTGTGAGCAAGTTCCAGGAAGACGACGATCCGCTTTACGTGCTTCCTCAAAATGTGGGTTCCTGGGCCGGAAGACTTAACCTGGTCCATGGCGGATTCAGCTTTAACAGCGAATATGCTTATAAGATCAATGATCCGTCGCTGGTCAATGGATTTATCTATAAATACGGCGATGCCATTTATCTGAATGCGGGTTATACAACGCGCGGACTGGGCATAAACGTCAGCGCCAAAAGAATTGACAATATGAATTACCGGTCCGACCGGAATGCAACCCTGCAGGATCTTCACATCAACTACCTGCCTGCTTTGAATAAAACACAAACTTACAGGCTTGCCACCATCTATCCTTATGCTACACAGCCCAATGGCGAACAGGGTCTTGACGGAGAAATTTTCTATACCTGGAAATCAGGTACCATGCTCGGCGGGAAATATGGAACCAGCATCAATCTGAATGCATCGGCAATCAATTCCATTTATACCACACCTGCAGCAAATGATACCCTGGGTTATGAAACCGATTATATGAAACTTGGTGACGATGTATATTACCAGGATATCAATGTGGAGGTGACCAAAAAAATAAACAAGAAGTGGAAAACGATTTTCACTTACATATACCAGGTGTATAACAAAGCCGTCGTGGAAGGAAAAATCGGGGTGCCGAATGTGCATGCTGACATAGCGATTGCAGATGTCACCTATAAAATCAACGCAAGCCACAGCGTACGTGTTGAACTGCAGCATCTGTGGACCAAACAGGATCATAAGAACTGGGCCATGGGGCTGATTGAATACAACATATCTCCGCATTGGTTTTTTACCGCTTATGATGAATACAATTATGGCAATGATATTTCGGAGGACAGGATTCATTATCTGAACTGTGCACTCGGATATACCAGGAATGCCAACAGGGTTACCATCGGTTATGGACGTCAGCGCTCAGGGCTCCTGTGTGTGGGAGGTGTTTGCAGGTTTGTACCGGCTTCCAATGGATTTACCTTTACAATTACCAGTAGTTTTTAGTAAATTTGTATGATTATCCGTTTTCAGTTTTAAATACGATTGCCATGAAATCAAACCAGCTTCATTTACGTTCGCTCACCATTTTAATGGTTATGTGGATTGCTACTTTGCAGTCATGCGATTATGTGGATGCTCCCTATGGTTCTTTTACTCCGCCACCTGTTTCAAACAGGAAGGTATTGCTGGAAGACTTTTCAGGACACACCTGTGCAAATTGTCCCCATGCAAGCCGGATCGCACAGCAATTGAAAGACTCATATGGCGAACAACTGGTTTTAATAACCATTCATGGCGGTGACTTTGCCTACCCAATGCCCATTGTTCCCCCGGATAGCATGTATTATTATGATTTCAGAACACCTGAAGGCGATGAGCTGAACGTAGAACTAGGAATCCAGGCCTGGCCTACAGGATCTGTAAACCGGAAAACCATCAACAATACGAGGCTTGTGTATTATACGGCATGGGGCGGAGTTATTTCAGATATTTTGCAGGAACCTCCATACGCAGCACTCGAAATAACAAACGGTTTCAATACCTCATCAAGGCAAATCAGTACTTCCATTAAATGTGATTTTATCAAAGAGCTTCCTGATAATTACAGCCTGGCCGTTTATCTTACCGAAGACAGTATTATTAACTGGCAACTGGACCAGGAAGCTGTTCCGGAGGATGTTAAGGACTATGTGCACCGCCATGTGCTTCGCGGCTCTTTCAGCGGAACGTATGGTGAAGCAATTATTGCAGCACCCGATTCAGGCGCATCCGTAACAAAACAATACACCCTTACCATACCTGCCGAATATAATGAGAATCACTGTGCAGTTGTGGCCTTTATTTTTAATACCACTACTAAGGAAGTGGTGCAGGTGGAGGAAAAGAAGTTAATTCCATAAGTTATCGCTGATTCCCTGCTGCCGTTTATAACAGGCATACATGAAAAAATTTTTTCTTTTGGTACTTTTTTCTGCATGGTCAGTTATTTCGGATGCACAGGTTTTTGATGCAGGATTGTTTACCGGGCTGAGCACGACACAGGTTTCCGGTGATGAACTGTCAGGCTTTAATAAGACAGGTTTCCTGGGAGGGGGTTTTGTTTCGTTGTATCTTGGAAAAAACTTCGACATTTCAATGGAGCTCATGTACATTGAGAAAGGTAGCAGGAAAAAGGCCAATCCAGCTGTTGGCGATGATACTACGTACCTGATGAGGCTGGGTTACCTGGAAATACCGCTTATGCTGAGCTACACTTATAAAAAAAGGTTAAAATTTGAAGCGGGACCTTCATTTGGAAAGCTGCTTTTTTCAGAAGAGGAAGATCAATACGGTGTGGTGCCGAACCGGGTGCCGTTTAAGGATTTTGAATTAAGCATAAATGGCGGACTCAGCTACCGGTTTTATAAAGGATTTTATGTACATTCAAGAATTGGTACTTCCGTCATCCCAATCAGGCCCCATTCTTCAGGCCAGACCTATTATTTTAACAAGGGCCAGTACAACACGGTCTTATTTTTTTCGGTGAGATACCAATTTTCGCTTGGAAAAAACAATGCTGCAAAAAGGGATTGATCATGAAACATAAAATAGTTGTTGGGGTAACAGGTGCAAGCGGCTCCATCTATGCCAAGGTGCTTTTCGACAAACTTATTCAGTTAGGTGACCAGATTGAATCGGTGGGTGTCGTAATGTCGGGAAATGCCATCGATGTGTGGAAACATGAGCTGGGAGATAATTCTTATGAAAAGCTTCCCTTTAAGCAATACAGCCAGGACGATTTTATGGCTCCATTTGCCTCAGGATCAGCCAGGTATAATACAATGATTATTTGCCCCTGTTCCATGGGCACCCTGGCCCGGATCGCTTCCGGCATCAGCAATGACCTGATCACCAGGGCCGCTGATGTAATGCTGAAAGAAAGGCGGAGGCTGATCCTGGTCAGCAGGGATACCCCGCTGGGGCTTATTCATATTAATAACATGAAAGCAATAACGCAAGCAGGGGGGATTATTTGCCCCGCTTCCCCGTCCTTTTACAGTCACCCCGGATCTTTTGAAGCACTTGCTTTAACAGTTATCGACAGGGTGATTGATCTTGCAGGACTGGAAAACAAGACGTTCAGGTGGAATGATCAGCCCTGAACTGTTGATAAAGATTGAAAGATTTTTGTTTTTTTTCTTGATGATAGACATAAATATATGTAAATTCGGGTTCCCATTAACTTAATACGTTCAGGTATGTTCGAATACACCAAAGAAATTCTGATGAAAGTCAGTTTTGATAAAGTTTTGTTCAGGAAAGAATTGAAAAAAGCAGTTAAATGGTTAAAGAGTGAGGAGCGGAGCATGTTGATGTTATGGTGTGTGGCAACTTTCGGCCATCGGTATATGGATGTCATTACGGAAGTTTTCAAGAAAGTTTCTCATTCCTGATTGGTTTGTAACAGTAAGCGTATATGAATTATCAGGGGTTTTTCAGGAACCTGATATTTCTTTTCAGTCCTTCATAGCCGGTTCTCTTTACCGGTGAATCACGGAAGGTTTCATTGAATACCGATTCAGTAAGCTCCTCCCAGTCATTTTTATTCATGCCTGTCAGCATTTCGTTTGGCTCAAAATCCGGCTCCCTGTGCGGTTTCGAAAAGCGGTTCCATGGACATACGTCCTGGCATATATCACATCCGAATGACCAGTTTTCAAACTTACCTTTCATGTCAGCCGGAATATTTTCTTTTAGCTCAATAGTAAAATAAGAAATGCATTTGCTTCCGTCAACTACCTGCGGGCTGATGATGGCTTCCGTGGGGCATGCATCAATACAGCGGGAACAGGTGCCGCAATAATCCTGGATGGGCACATCCGGTTCCAGCTCCAGGTCGGTGATCAGCTCGGCAATAAAAAAGAATGATCCTGCTTTGGGATTGATCAGGTTGCTGTTTTTTCCGATCCATCCCAAACCGCTTCGCTGCGCCCATGCACGATCAAGCACTGGCGCTGAATCAACGAATGCCCTTCCGTGTACGGCGCCAAAATTTTCATTCATAAAAAACAAAAGCGCTTTCAGCTTTTCTTTGATCACGGTATGATAATCTTTACCAAGTGCATATTTGGAAATTTTGGGCGCTTCCGGATCAAGCTGTTTTTGTGATGGAAAATAATTCAGCAATAATGAAATGATGCTTTTCGAGCCGGGAACAAGCTTTGTAGGATCAAGCCGCTTGTCGAAATAATTTTCCATGTATTGCATTTTCCCGTGCATGCCCTGCAGGAGCCATTGCTCAAGGCGCGGAGCTTCTTCCTCGAGGAAACCGGCTTTTGAAAAACCACAGTGAGAAAAACCAAGACGCAATGCTTCGGCTTTTATCTGCTCCGAAATTTTTTCTTTACCCCGCATGGCCTGATGGAAATAATCAGCGCTGGGTGTCAAACAAAGTTCCCCTGTTTATTTCCGGTTTACCCAGGTGGCGGTAGGCCAGCGGAGTTGCTTCACGGCCGCGTGGGGTCCGCATGAGGTACCCCTCCTTGATCAGAAAGGGTTCATACACTTCTTCAATCGTGCCCGACTCTTCTCCAACCGCTGTTGCAATGGTACTGATGCCCACCGGACCTCCTTTGAATTTTTCAATGATGGCTGTCAGTATCCTGTTGTCCATTTCATCAAGCCCGTCAAGATCAACATGCAGCGCATTCAAGGCATACTGCGAAATTTTCATATCAATATTCCCTGTGCCTTTGATCTGTGCAAAATCGCGTACCCTTCGCAGCAATGCATTGGCAATCCTGGGTGTGCCGCGGCTCCTGCGTGCAATTTCAAAAGAGGCTTCATCGCTGATTCCTATTTTCAAAATATCAGCCGACCTGAGCACGATCAATTGCAGCAGTTTTGCATCATAGTATTCCAGCCTGGAAGTGATCCCAAACCTGGCCCTCAGCGGGGCGGTAAGCAACCCTGACCGCGTGGTGGCGCCGATGAGTGTGAACGGGTTGACTTTTATCTGCACCGAACGCGCATTGGGCCCGCTCTCAATCATAATATCAATCTTGTAATCCTCCATGGCTGAATAAAGGTATTCCTCCACAACAGGACTCAGGCGATGGATCTCATCAATAAATAAAACATCATGCGGTTCCAGGTTGGTGAGCAGTCCAGCCAGGTCGCCGGGTTTGTCCAGCACCGGGCCTGAAGTGGTCCTGATCTTAACTTTCAGCTCATTGGCAATGATGTTGGCCAGCGTGGTTTTTCCAAGCCCCGGAGGTCCGTGGAGCAATACATGATCAAGCGCCTCATTACGCTGTCTGGCAGCCTGCACAAAGATGCCCAGGTTCTGCACGACGTGCTGCTGGCCGGTAAAATCTTCAAACTCCAGTGGCCGGAGCACTTTTTCGATTTCTTTTTCAGCGCTGGTCAGGTTCTCCTGTGATGGATCAAGGTTGGGATTCTGCATTACAATAAGTTCTCCTGCAAAGGTACAAATTAGAATGTGCAAATTCCGAAGTCAATACCATCAGCATGGTTTACCGGCAGAAAACGCACTTATTGAACAACATGTTCATCAGAGCTTTCACTTACCACGACAATATCATTTGGCACAAGCAGCGCTTCCTGGCGCAATCTTAAAAAGATCTGTGCAATCGTGATCACATCTTTCTGACAATAAGTAACAATGCGGGGAAGATTTTTTTCATTCCAGTATACGCTCCATACCTGGCTGCCATCGATATCATCTTTCGGACTTGGGATTCCGAATAAATGCGCCATCAGGTTGAGCGGTGTGAAGTTTTTGTAGTCACCGAATTTCCATAGCTCCATAGTATCCAGATGCGGAACTTCCCAGGGTTTTTTGGAAGCCAGGTCAAGCGCCGATGGCAGCCTGATGCCATTGATCAGCATCCGTCTTGCAATAAATGGAAAATCGAATTCTTTCCCGTTGTGTGCACACAGGCGATGCTCGGCTTTGTTGAAGTATGTGGTCAGCAGCGCATGGAAGTTATTGAGCAATACTGATTCATTGTCACCTGAAAAAGATTTGATACGGAATTTTCCGTCTCTGCTGAAAAAGCCAACAGATATGCAGATGATTTTTCCGAATTCGGCATAGATTCCTGCTCTTGGGTACAGCGAGGCAGGTGTGTCGTCAGGAAGCTTTTTTAAAAATTCAGATTTACGTTCCCAGAAGCGCTTTTCCGTTTCGGAAAGCAGCTCATAGGATGATTCGGCCGGAACAGTTTCAATGTCTAAAAAGAGTACATGTTCCTTTTTAATATTTTCTATCATGATAAAAAGTTTTAAGTGATGAAGGTCGAAAATATTACGGTCAAAAGCAATTTTTCAGCGACCCCATTTTTCAACAAGCTCAACAAGGCGTGAAGAGTATCCCGTTTCGTTGTCATACCAGCCAACCACCTTGGCCATTTTTCCAAGCACGGAGGTGAGCAGCGAATCAAAAATGCAGGAGTGCGGGTTGCCAATTATATCGACAGAAACAATCGGATCCGTGGTATATTCGATAATGCCCTTCATGGAAGTTGCCGCAGCATTTTTAAAAGCAAGGTTGATCGCTTCCGTATCAGCAGGTTTTTTCAGGATGCAGGTAATGTCAGTGAGCGACCCATTGGGAACAGGAACGCGTATGCCTGCTCCGCCAATTTTACCTTTCATCTCTGGAAAAATATCAGTGATGGCTTTGGCAGCGCCGGTTGTGGTGGGAATAATGGATAATGCTGCTGCGCGCGCGCGACGCAGGTCTTTATGAGGTGCATCATGCAGGTTCTGATCGCCTGTATATGCATGGACGGTGGTGATGTGAGCCGATTCAATGCCCCAGTTGTCATCCAGCACCTTCAGCATGGGAGCAGCATTGTTGGTGGTGCAGGAAGCATTCGAAATTACCTTTTCACTGCCATCAAGCACATTGTTGTTAACGCCGAGCACAACGGATTTGATGTTGCCTGTGGCAGGCGCTGAAATGATCACTTTTTTTGCCCCGCCTTTCAGGTGCAGCGCCGCATCATCAGCTTTGGTAAACCTGCCTGTTGCTTCGATCACCACATCAGTTTCATGATCTTTCCAGGGAATGAGCGCAGGATCTTTTAGTGCATACACCGGAATCTTTCTTTCGTTCACCAGCACATAATTTTCACCTGCACCAACGGTACCCTGAAATCTCCCGTGAATAGAATCATATTTCAACAGATGGGCCAGCGTCGCAGGTGCCGTCAGGTCATTGATGGCGACAATTTCAATGGAAGAGTTCGCCATGGCCCTCCTTAAAAATGTACGGCCGATACGACCGAACCCGTTAATACCAACCTTGATTTTTTTCATAACAGACCATAATTTGCCGGTAAAAATCGCATTTCAAATTCAAATGCACCATTAAATCGAACAGTAATTCATGGGCACTTGTTTACTTTTTCAGAACCAGGTGAATATTTCATTCAGGGCCAGTTTTTTTTTCATGGCTGCATCGAGGTCCCTGGCTATTTTTCCCTCCTGCATTTGTATGATGCGGTTTCCATATGCATGTGCGTCACGGAGCTGATGGGTGACCAGCACCGTGGTCAGGTTAAAGCCGGCGATGACTTTGGCAGCCTGTTGCATGAGCAACTCCGAAGTTCTGGGGTCAAGCGCAGCCGTTGGTTCATCCATCAGCAGAATGGCGGCCTCATCCATGACGGCCATGATAAGGGTTAGTGCCTGTCGCTGGCCTCCTGACAAGGAACCCATCAGCTGCTCTGTTTTGTTTTCAAGTCCGAGCGACAGCATGCTGATCCGTTCTTTTACAAGCTCCCTGAATTTTTTATCAGTGCCTGTTTTCAGCGTTTTTCTTTTGGTACGAAGGGCAGCAAGCCTGAAATTATCAATGACCGTCAGATCAGGCGCTGTTCCTGCAAGCGGATTCTGAAAAACCCTGGCAATCCATTTACTTCGCTGATGCTCCTGAAGATGACCCACAGGCTGGTCATTGAAAAATATTTCACCCTCATCAGCAGTCACCGTTCCTGCAATGATGTTGAGCAGGGTGGATTTTCCTGATCCGTTTGATCCGACAATGACAACAAAATCACCTGCAGGGATCGAAAGACTGATCTGCTGAACAGCTTTTGTTTCATTTACCGTTCCGGCCGAAAACGTTTTTGACAGCTGCTTTAACAGGATCATGAAGCCGCGGTTTTATTTTTTTTTCTGATGACAGGGATGCTCACTACAGCCAGAACAATTATTGCTGTAACCAGCTTCAGGTAATTCGGATTCAGTCCCCACGACAAGGCAACGGCCAGGATAAGCCTGAATACAATGCTTCCCGAAATAACCAGCACAAGCTGGAGCACAATTTTTTTTGTTCTGCTGAAGCGAAGGAACGATTCACTGATCATCACTGAACCCAGACCGGAAATCACAATGCCGATTCCCATGTTGATATCGGCAAAACCCTGGAACTGGACCATGAGATATCCGCTCAAAGCCGTACAGGCATTGGCCATGGCAAGGCCTATGATTTTCATTGTCCTGATGTTCACTCCGCTAGCAGTAACCATTTGCTCACTGTTGCCTGTTGCACGCATGGCAATTCCGAAATCCGTTTTCAAAAGCCACCGGAAAATCATGACCAGCATCAACAGGACGATTGACATGATCAGCAGCTGGTTGAAATAAATGTTGTCAGACAAACTGAAATCCTTAAAAATATTCCCTGTCTCTATAAGCGGAATATTCGACCGGCCCATAATCTCCAGGTTTATGGAGAATAATCCCGTCATCACCAGAATGCCGCTTAAGAGCGGATTTATATTCAGCTTCGTATGGATAAGGCCGGTTGCAACTCCTGCTGCAGCTCCCGCCAGAATGGCTGCAGGCAATACAGCATAGGGATGTATGTTGTGGATGAGCATCACTGCAGTAAGTGCACCGCCTAGCGTATAGCTTCCATCGGTGGTAATATCGGGGATGTTAAAGATCTTCAGAGAAATAAAAATGCCCAGTCCAAGCGCTGCAAATCCCAATCCCTGTATTATGGCTGTGGCGTAAAAATCCATCGGTTACGTATACGAAAGGGTTATATGCAAGGGAAAGTCCATTTACTGAACAGCTTCGTAGGTGCTGTCGGGGTTCATATGATAGCCGGCTGCAACTGCTGGGTTATAGACTTTTTTCCGGAAGGCGACAATTTCCGGTTTCAGTGCTGTCAGGCTTTTGGTGACCAGGAAATGTGCCGCCTGCTCTCCTGACTGGTATCCCCAGGCATAAAAATCAGCTCCGAAGGAAGCTACGGCGCCACGTTTAACCAGGCCGGCCTCGCTGGTGAAAATGGGGACGTTTGCATCATTGCAGCTTTTTGCAATGGTTTCAAAGGAAGCAAATATGACATTGTCGGGCAGTGCAAAAAAAACATCGATCCCTTTCGCCAGCAAAGCCTGTGTAACAAGCTGCGATTCTGCTGAGCTGTTGACGGGTAGACTCTCAAGCTGCAATCCGATCTTTGTGCACTTGTTTTTAAGTACGGTAAATGCAGCTTCCGACTGCGGTTCGCTCTGGTTATAGATGGTGCCAATTTTTTTTGCTGCAGGCATCAGTTCCGTGATCAGGTTGATTGCAGTATCAATGTAATCAAGCGTTTCATATACGCCATATAAATTTGCGGGCGCATTTCCCTGCTTGTCTGTCAGCCCTGCCAGATCGGGCCTGGGAGAAACGATCATGAATACCGGAATTTTTTTTGTCCGTTGCACTGCAGTGATCGTTGACAGGGTCACATTGGAAGCAATCAGATCACATTTTTTTGATATCAGCATGTCGCATGCCTGTCCAAGTGTAGGTATGTCGCCCTGGGCATTGCTGTAAATCAATTCCATGCTGGAATCCGCTTCTGAAAACCCATGGATGCGCAATGCATCCAGAAAACCCTGTTTTGCAAGGGCTATGGTGGGGTCTTCAATAAAATCAAGAAAGCCAACGACAGGAATTTTTTTCTTTGATTCATTTGCACAGGATGTAAGCAAAACAAGCAAAAGAATAATCCCCGGTATTTTTTTCATAATTCAGGTTTCGGTAAAAATACTAAGAAAGATGTAACACCTTCCCAAATATGGATATATTTACGTCATCCGTGTTGAAGTTTTAAAATCATTATTAAAAAGGGAACTGGCACATGAAAAAAAACATACTTATCGCAGGTGCTGCAATATTTCTAATAACAGGCAGCTTTATCATTTATTTTTTACCCGACAACAGCAAGGAGAGGAAAGAAAAAGGCAATGAGGCTTATGATGCTTTGCGGTTTTTTAGTGAAGCAGCTTCGTTCCCCGGTGCAGATATTCCGCCTGCTGCATATGGCAAAGCATGGGATTTTTACAAAGCACATTATTCCGGAGCAGCCTCCCGGATGCAAAGCAGTGCAGCATGGCAGTTTATAGGTCCCGATAATGTCGGTGGCAGAACAATCAGCATTGCCATTGATCCTGTTGATACAAATATTATCTGGCTTGGATCTGCTTCAGGAGGATTATGGAAGTCAACCACAGGCGGGTATGGTCAGAATGCCTGGCAGTATATTCCGACCGGTTTTCCCGTACTTGGAGTTGGTGCCATTGCCATCAACCCAATCAATAAAAATGAAATGTACATCGGTACTGGAGAAACTTATGATTACGGCACTTCTGTTAACGGATTGTATATACGAACAACGAGGGGCAGTAACGGCATCGGCATCCTGAAATCCATGGATGGCGGAGTTACCTGGACACAATCACTGAACTGGAATTATAACCAGCAGCGCGGTGTGTGGGATATACTTTTCAATCCCTCTAACCCGAATACGGTTTATGCTGCCACCACCGAAGGTGTTTACAAATCTTCAGACGCAGGCACCACCTGGTCCCTGTCGCTGAATCATACAATGGTAATGGACCTTGCCATTGACCACATGGATACGGCAATTTTGTACGCAGGAGTGGGAAACCTGACCAGCCCGGTGCATGGCCTTTATAAAACGGATAATGCAGGTGCCGGCTGGAATAAGCTTGCAGGCGGGTTACCTGCTTTTAACAATTCGGGAAGAATATCGGTTGACATATATAACGGTAACACGAATATTGTAATGGTACACATAGCGAATGATTTTTCTTCCATCGGCCTTTACAGATCTGATGATAAAGGTCAATCCTGGTCGCTGGTCAGCAATGATGACGTGGCATCAATTCAGGGATGGTATGCTAAATGTTTGATGATGAAAGACGATGACAGCAGCCATGTTTTAGCCGGCGGTGTTGCCTTGTTTGAATCCACGAATGGCGGAATCAGCTTGTCGCAGATTACAACCTACAACCAGATGGGATTGGATTCATTGCCATGGAGCGATATGCACGGATTAATTTCAAATCAGTTTGATGCAAATAAAATTTACCTGCTTACCGATGCAGGGCTTTACCGTTCCAACGATTTCGGACTTACCTGGAGGTGGTGTGCAAGTGGTTATAACGTATCCCAGTTTTATCATGGTTCAGTCGCCGCCTCTGATTCAAGCCTTGGTCTTGGCGGATTGCAGGACAGAAACACCTACAGATACAATGGAACCTTGAAATGGAAAGTGGTTGGCGGGGGCGACGGTACCTTCAATGCAATTGATCCGTTTAATCCGTCCATACAATATGCAGCTTCGCAATATTTATATGTGACGCAGTCTTTCGATAGCGGTTATACGTTCAGTAACCTGGTCTTTAACGGAAGCAACCCTGCTTTTATAGCACCTTTTATGCTGGCGCCATCCAATAGCGATGTCATATACGCAGGAGATGAAAACATCAACCAGTCGCCCAATCAGGGATCGTTCTGGAATACTTACGGTCCCGTTGACAATTTTAATCCCATCATCAGCATGGACGTCAGTCATACCAATGAAAATAAGGTTTATTTTGGAACTGCACCCGAAGTGGGATTAAATATGCATGTTTTTGTAAGCGTTGATGGTGGTCAGACGTATAATGATATTTCTACCGGACTTCCAAACCGTTACCCACGTGATATTGCTGTCGATCCGCAAGACGATGATGTGGCTTACCTAGTCTTTTCAGGTTTTGGAACAGGACATATTTTTAAAACAGTTAACAGCGGGGGAAGCTGGACCGATGTAAGCACATCCCTGCCTGATATTCCATTTCATACCCTGCTGGTAAATCCCAATGATCCGGATGAGGTATTTGCCGGCTGTGATCTTGGTGTGTTTGTTTCAGCCGATGCAGGAATAACCTGGCAGACCCTTAATGCAGGATTGCCCATGGCCGTATTGGTTTTTGATCTGCAGTATTCAGATGCAGATAACACCGTTGTTGCATTTACACATGGAAACGGCGTATATAAAATTGATCTGGATGAGGTCCATTCCGGAGTGCAAATGAATCCGAGAATTACCGGAATAAAAATGTATCCAACCCTGGTAAGCGGGGAAGTTATATATGAATTCAATTCACCTGGCATTTCAGGCATCAGGTTTTCACTTATCGATGGAACCGGGAAGAATGTTTTTGTGAAGCAGTTTACAACGGTGCCGGGAAAAAATAAAATGGAAATAAAGCTGCCGGAACTTGGCCACGGCATTTATTTATCAAAGCTGGAAGGAGAAAATTTTTCGGAGGTTAATAAAATATTCAAATACAAATAACGGGACAAAAAAATCCCGCTCCAGAATTTCGGGAGCGGGATTTATAATATTCAGCAGGTGATTACTTCTTTTCGTCTTTCACCTCTTCAAAGTCAACATCAGTTACATTGCCTGCGTCACCTGCCTGGCCTGCGTTTTGGGCCTGGCCCTGGCCCTGATCGGCTGAAGATGCTGATGCATTTCCTGCCTGTTGGGTAGCTTTGTACATGTCTTCAGAAGCAGCCTGCCATGCAGCATTTAATGTTGCAAGCGCAGCATCGATCGAAGGAATATTTCTGTCTTTATGTGCAGCTTTCAGCTGTTCCAGTCCAGCTTCAATAGCCTGCTTTTTGTCAGCAGGGATTTTGTCGCCGTATTCTTTCAGCTGTTTCTCGGTGCTGAAGATGAGTGAATCAGCCTGGTTAACTTTATCCGCTTCTTCCTTGAACTTACGGTCGGCGTCAGCATTGGCTTCAGCTTCCTGTTTCATCCTTTTGATTTCAGCTTCTGATAGCCCGGACTGCGCTTCAATGCGAATATTCTGAGATTTTCCGGTGGCTTTGTCAGCTGCCGTAACATGCAGGATTCCATTTGCATCAATATCAAAAGTCACTTCAATCTGTGGAATTCCCCTTGGTGCGGGCGGAATGCCATCGAGGTGGAATCTTCCGATAGTTCTGTTCTGCGACGCCATGGGACGTTCGCCCTGCAATACATGGATCTCCACGGAAGGCTGGCTGTCGGAAGCCGTTGAGAAGATCTCCGACTTCTTGGAAGGAATGGTTGTATTGGCTTCGATGAGTCGGGTAAATACACCACCCATTGTTTCAATACCAAGCGAAAGGGGTGTTACGTCAAGCAACAATACATCTTTTACTTCTCCGGTCAGTACGGCACCCTGGATGGCGGCTCCAACTGCAACCACTTCATCCGGGTTCACACCTTTGGAAGGCTTCTTACCGAAGAATTTTTCAACCAGCTCCTGAATGGCAGGAATACGTGTTGAACCTCCGACCAGGATCACTTCGTCAATCTGTGAAGAAGAGATTTTGGCATCAGCAAGCGCTTTTTTACAGGGTTCAAGCGTAGCCTGAATCAGCTTGTCAGCAAGCTGTTCAAACTTCGCCCTGGTAAGCGTTTTTACCAGGTGCTTCGGAATTCCGTCAACCGGCATGATATAAGGAAGGTTAACTTCTGTCTGCGTCGAGCTTGATAATTCAATTTTGGCTTTTTCAGCAGCTTCTTTCAAACGCTGCATGGCCATGGGATCTTTCCTCAGGTCAAGACCTTCGTCTTTCTTAAATTCATCAGCAAGCCAGTCAATGATCACGTGATCGAAATCGTCACCTCCAAGGTGAGTGTCACCATTGGTTGATTTCACCTCAAATACGCCGTCACCCAGCTCCAGGATGGAAATGTCAAACGTACCACCGCCAAGGTCAAATACGGCTACCTTGGTGTCGGTATGTTTTTTATCAAGTCCGTAAGCAAGGGCTGCAGCCGTTGGCTCATTGATGATGCGAAGCACTTTAAGGCCTGCAATCTCACCGGCTTCCTTGGTAGCCTGGCGCTGTGAATCATTAAAATAGGCCGGTACGGTAATAACAGCTTCTGTTACTTCACTGCCAAGGTAATCTTCGGCAGTTTTTTTCATTTTCTGAAGAACCATGGCAGAAATTTCCTGCGGGGAATAAAGCCTGTCATTGATTTTTACGCGGGCTGTACTGTTTTCGCCTTTAATAACTTCATAAGGTACCCTGGCAACTTCTTTGGTAACCTTATCATATGTTTCCCCCATAAACCGCTTAATGGAAGAAATGGTATTCCTGGGATTGGTAATGGCCTGGCGTTTTGCCGGATCACCAACCTTGCGTTCTCCATCTTTAATAAAAGCAACAATCGAAGGGGTTGTTCTTCTTCCTTCACTGTTTGGTATTACCACCGGCTCGTTGCCTTCCATAACGGCAACACAGGAGTTGGTTGTTCCCAGGTCAATTCCGATTACTTTTCTCATGTTTTAAAATTTAATAAGTTTTTCTGCCCCGTTGTCAATAGCTATGCCAGTCAGTTTTTATAGAAAGTATGGCATATTTTTCCTCCTCTTTCCAGTTCAAACAAGTGACAAAAAGACAGGGGTTACTGGAAGCCCAGGTTTCCTGTATATTGTCCGTGACGCAGTGAATCCATCGAAGCCGCGTCAAGCTGCTTGTTCTTAATGGCAAAGACGTTCCTTGAAGAAAAAATCCCAATTCCATCCGTAATATTGGTATACTGGGGGATATCCTGGCTTATGCTGAGAGATGGCTGGTTTACAAGGTAATAGGTATAGAATTCTTCAGCACCGATGGTGAAAATAAATTCCACTGTCAGGCCAATTCTGAGCACGGTATTATTGGGTGCGATCTTGGTACTGAGGTTCTTATAAAAATCCTCACCAATATAGGAAAGTGACATGGACTGGGAGACAAGCGCACTGTTGGATTGCTGGGTAGGAAAAGTCCAGTCGGCTTTTTTAAAGTTAACATTGTTGGGAGGAGCGAGATCTGTTTCCTGGTAATTAAACCGGATCACCAGGCCGTATACTTTACCATACAGGGCTGAATACCATTTAACATCAGAAGGGTACTCGGAAGTCATGGTAAGCTTAATGTTCGGATTGGATGAAGGAACGCTCACTGAGATGTCATTGACAATGCCGGTGGCAGCTGTGACCACTTTACCAGTTTGTTTATTGGTGATACGCAATTTGTACTGGCAATCTTTTCTAAGCGAATCGGTATGATTTACCGGATCGTCAGGAATCCTGTACAAAACATTGGGCTGACTGGCAAAAATACCGGTTTCTTTTTGAATGCTTTCATCCCTGACAAGGATGGTTGAATCCTGAAAACTGTTGTTTTTCCATCGTTGTAAAACCACGGTAATCACCGAGTCAGGATAATATATGGAATCGGATACCTTGGCCATTTCAAGCGAATTGCCTTCACCCAGATAGGCTTTGGCAACCCTGATAAACTGCACGGTATCGGTCGGGTTCAGCAATCCGTAAACAACGGTGGTTTCTTTGTATGGAGCCGTGAGATCAACGTCAGTAGAACATTGCGTAAGCAGCATTGCAGAAAAGCAGATGAGCCCGTAACTGAATTTTTTCATGGCCCAAAGTAAATTAAAATCTGCGAGGCATTAAAGTTATTTGTAATTTTGAAAAGGATTTTGCCTCAGATTATGACAAAAAAGATACGGACTGTTGTTTTTATACTCTTTATCTCCTTTTATTTCCCGGTTTCAGGTCAGCTGGTCAGGGAGAAATTTGATAAAATGACCCTGAGTGAAAACTTTGACAGCAGCACCAGTATGTGGACCATGGTTGCCAATCTTGACAACCTGTTTATCGTGCAGGATGGTGAATACATTCTGAACCGGAAAACACAGGTTTCACCTTTCGCAGTTGTTGCAGGATTCAATAATGAATCAGCCGTTTTCAGGCTGGTATCTTCGCTTAAGCTGGAAAAGACAGCCACAGAAGATGGCAGTGCAGGTCTGTTGTTCATGGCCCAGGACGATGGCAAAGGCGGATTTATTTTCGAGATCAATAAATCGAAGCAATACCGGGTCAAGCAGATCACGGGAGGATCCTATAAATATGTTTCAGGAGAGCCGAAAAATAACGGATGGGTTAAATCAAATGCGCTCAGCGAGCTGAATTTATATAACCTTGTGGATATACGAATTGCAGATAAAAACTATGACGTGTATGTGAATAATACCTTCCTGATGTCATTTACCGAACCGGCATACAAAACAGGAAAGCTTGGTATCATCATTGGACCGGGAAGCAAAGCAAGGGTAGACTTTTTTTATGTCTTTTCCAGCAGCCGTGTTTCCATACCTGATCCCGGTGTCACGGCCGGAGCAGATAAAACATCAGGAGGCGAAGCGGCTGTTCAGAGCCCTGATATCATCCAGCTTGCAGAATCCATTATCCTGCTGAAAACGCAAATCAACAAGGCCAATGAAGATAATGAAGTGTTGCGTCATACCATTGATGCCTATAAAATGGATTCAAAAGATGCAGAGGCCAATCTGCGCACCTATGAAAAGAATATCAAGGTGCTGCAGGATGAATTGAAAAAGCAGAACCTCCGGATGGATTCGCTGGTCAAGGTAAATGCGGAGCTGATGAAGTATAAAGAGCTGGTTGCAGGCAATGAAAATTCAGACCTTATCATTACCCTGTCAAAAACTGTCAAGAGCGAAAAGGAAGCGAATGAAGAATTGCGGAGAATCAACAAAGAGCTGTCGGATTCACTGGCTGTAATGAAAAATGAGGCACGGCAGGCCGGTCAGAAACAGGCTAACAAAACACCCGGTTCCAACAGCCAGGCAACCAAAAGTGTACAGGATACCACTTCACGCAAAGGCTTTGTATTGCCCAACGACGGGAATTAAAAAGACCCTTTATTTTTTTTAAAATCCAAAATTTATGTCTGTCCATTCAGAAGTAAAAAAAATCACCACACATACACTGCTGGAGATGAAAAAAAAAGGTGAGAAAATTTCCATGCTCACCGCTTATGATTTCAGCCTGGCAAAGATTATTGACGATGCAGGAATTGATGTGATCCTGGTTGGGGATTCAGCGTCGAACGTGATGGCCGGCCATGAAACCACGCTTCCCATTACGCTCGATCAGATGATCTATCATGCTGCTTCAGTGGTCCGCGCCGTTTCGAGGGCGTTGGTGGTGGTTGATCTTCCTTTTGGTTCCTACCAGGGAAATTCAAAAGAGGCTTTGAATTCGGCAATCCGGATTATGAAAGAAGCAGGGGCCCATGCAGTGAAAATGGAAGGAGGCCGCGAAGTAAAGGAATCAGTAGAAAGAATTTTATCCGCCGGTGTACCGGTGATGGGTCACCTGGGACTTACTCCACAGTCTATTTATAAGTTCGGTACTTATGTGGTAAGAGCCAAGGAAAAACAGGAAGCCGACCGGCTGATGGAAGATGCGCTATTGCTGGAGTCTTCCGGTTGCTTCTCCCTGGTGCTGGAAAAAATTCCTGCCAGCCTGGCAAAGCAGGTTGCTGAAAAAGTGAAGATTCCCGTGATCGGTATCGGGGCTGGAAATGGTGTGGACGGACAAGTGCTGGTGATACATGACATGCTGGGAATAAATAAAGAATTCAGTCCCCGTTTTCTGCGGCGTTACATGAATCTTTATGAGCAGATCAGGGAAGCAACTGCAGCCTATATCAGCGACATCAAGCGACTCGATTTTCCGAACGATAAAGAGCAATATTAAGACTGGCATGAACATCCTTTTCGAGGATAATCACCTGATCCTGGTTAATAAAAAACCCGGCGAAATTGTGCAGGGGGATAAGACCGGCGATGAGCCCTTAAGTGAAAAAATAAAAACATATATCGGTGTAAAATACAACAAGCCGGGCGAGGTATTTCTCGGAACTGTTCACCGCATTGACCGCCCGGTCAGTGGCATTGTTTTATTTGCGCGCACCAGCAAGGCGCTCGAGCGGCTAAATAAAATGTTCCGCGAGAAGGAAATTTCAAAAAGGTACTGGGCATGCGTAAAAAATATGCCTCCTGAAACGGAAAATCACCTGACAGGCTGGCTGACGAAAAATGAAAAACAGAATAAGAGTTATGTCAGCCCTGTGGAAAAGCCGGGAAGCCTGTTTTCAGAGCTGACCTATAAAGTAATTGGTAAAGGCGACATGTATTATCTGCTGGAAATAAATCCGATTACAGGCAGGCATCACCAGATCAGGGCCATGCTTGCGCATATGGGTTGCCCCATTAAAGGTGATCTGAAATACGGGGCTTCCAGGTCCAATTCCGATGGTTCAATTCATTTGCATGCAAGGAGCATATCCTTTTTGCATCCGGTAAAAAAAGAACCTCTTTATGTGGTGGCCGAACCACCTGCAGATAAGCTCTGGCAAAGTTTTGCTGCGATCGAACTTATAAATGAAAAAAACCATGATGAAAATTGAGTTTACCGGTTTCACAGCCACTGCCTGTTCGCTCATGTTTTGTTTTTTATCTTCCTGTGGAGGAAGCGGAACTGAAACGAAAACGGAAAGCGGCAGTGACCTGCTAAAAAACACGAAAGCGTACGACAGAAATGCCATCGATCCAAATGCGCAGGTAGTTGAAATTCTTCTTTCCACTTCCGGAAATACCATGGCAGAAATGAAATATGACAAGGATACCATTGCCGTCCGGGAAGGCACCACAGTCAGCCTTACCTTCATGAACGGTTCTGTTGACATGTCGATGCAGCATAATTTCGTCCTCGTTGATCCTGAATCAATTCAGCAGGTTGCTGATGAGGGTTTGAAGGCAGGAAAAAACAAGGACTTTATTGAAGAAGGACCGTTGGTTTACGTGCATACAAAAATGACAGTCCCCGGTGAAACAACCCTCATCCGGTTTCCGGCTCCACCGGCAGGGGTATACAAATTCGTTTGCACCTATCCCGGACATTACAGCATCATGCAGGGCTGGTTTATAGTGGAAAAGGCTGGAAACGCAGCTCCATGAGGTAATTCGGCCAGGTCCCGGATTCTTTTAGGAAAGTCTTTGCCAGTTTAATTTTTTTGAGTAATTTCATGATCTCTTTCCGGTAAAGATTTGTACGTATATTTAGTTCGTTATAACCGTTCTCTTTTATCTAACCTTAAAAAACCCAGCCCATGAAAAAACTGTTTACGTTCGTACTCCTGTTTTCATTTTATTTTTCATCAGCGCAGAAAGAAGGCTACATCTGGTATTTCGGTGACCATGCAGGTATAGACTTTAACAGCGGTAGTCCGGTGGCGCTGACCAACAGCAGCATGTATGCTTTTGAAGGAAGCTCTTCCATGAGTGATTTTGCCGGCAACCTGCTTTTTTATACAGATGGGGTGACCGTATGGGATAAAACCCATGCTACCATGCAAAACGGTACAGGGCTCTCGGGCGGAGGCTCATCTGCCCAGGGAGGGATCATCATACCTATGCCGGGAAGCACTACCCAATATTATATTTTTACCATCGTGGATGGTGGAAATGGTCCTTCGGCGTACAGCATTGTTGATATTTCACTGAACGGGGGACTTGGCGCTGTTACTACTAAGAATGTGGTTATGATGGCAGCCAGTGTGACCGAAAAAATGACCGCTGTCAGGATGACCAACGGAGGATTCTGGGTTATTCAGCATGACATGGGAAATACCTTTTATGCTTTTCCCGTAACAGCCTCGGGCGTGGGGCTGCCGGTGACGAGCAGTACAGGATGGATGCATACCGGGGTTGACTATGGCGGAAATATGAAAGCTTCACCTTATGGAAACAAACTGGCAAGCTCGCTTCACCAGGCCAATGCATTTGAGATTTACGATTTTGACAAGCTTACCGGAATTGTTTCCAATCCCATTTACCTTGGAACCGGTTTTTCAGCTGCATATGGAGTCTGTTTTTCTCCGGAACAAACCAAATTGTACGGAGGTAATGAAGGTGGCGGGCAAATTACGCAATGGGACCTTACAGCCGGATCGGCAGCGGCAATTATTGCCTCTGCTGTTACCATTGCAACAACTACAGGAAGTGCAGGCGCCATTCAGTACGGGCCTGACAAAAAAGTTTACATTACGCATAATTCAGGAGATCTTGATGTGATTAACGATCCTGACAGCCTGTATCCTGCATGCAACTACATGGCGAATTCGTTTAATCTGGCAGGTAAATTCGGAACCTATGGGCTGCCTAACTGGATTTCGGACCTTTACAGCAATGCATTCGGATTTGACAATACCTGTTTCGGAGATACCACACATTTTAACCTGCTGTCGACAGGCGGAGTTTTGGGAGTAAGCTGGAACTTTGACGATCCTGCTTCAGGGCCGAACAACGTTGCATTTTCAAATAATCCGCCCCATTATTTTACTGCTCCCGGAACCTATGCCGTAACGGCATTGCTGTACTATAGTACATTTACGGATACCGTTACTGTTGATGTTACCATTAACCAGGCGCCGGTTGTAAACCTGGGCCCTGATTCTTCATTCTGTACTGGCACGCCCTTCACCATGTATGCAGGTGGTGGCTATACCTCTTATTTGTGGAGCGATAATTCCACCGATTCAACCCTGACCGTAACACTGCCGGGCACCTACTGGGTTACGGTACAGCAGAATGGCTGCAGCGGAACTGATTCGATCCTCCTGTCCAGTGCACCATGCAATGTTCCTGTAGTGAGCCTGATGTCGTCAGATACCATATTCTGTGATAAGAACTGCATTGACTTCACCGACCTGAGCACCAATAGTCCAACTTCCTGGCAATGGTTTTTTCCGGGGGCCGACAGCACCTTCAGCACGGCACAAAACCCAGCAGGAATCTGTTATAATTCTTTTGGCAGCTTCGATGTAACACTGGTCGCCTGTAATGCAGCAGGATGTGATACCCTGTTCCTGCCTGACTTTATTATTGAATACCAGGTGCCACCACAACCGGTGATCACCCAGAGCAATGATACGCTTTATTCAAC
>Ga0157380_10000174_pt1 | contig 37217 bp, 23 predicted proteins | sample S35metaG_FD_119757 | JGI IMG/M metagenome (GOLD analysis project Ga0157380, IMG submission 119757) | Switchgrass rhizosphere microbial communities from Kellogg Biological Station, Michigan, USA - S3-5 metaG | ecosystem: Host-associated > Plants > Roots > Rhizosphere > Soil | place: USA...
CTGCCAATGCATCGGTATGTGAAATATGGACCGATATAGATGGGATGCATAACAATGATCCCCGGGTAGTTAAGAAAACAGTTCCTATAGAGCAATTAAGTTTTGAAGAAGCGGCAGAGCTTGCCTATTTCGGCGCGAAGATTCTGCATCCCACTTGTATCTGGCCCGCACAACAAGAAAAAGTTCCGGTGAAATTGCTGAATACGATGCAGCCAGAAGCTGCCGGTACTACCATTACACAACAGGCGGGATCCGTGGGTGTAAAAGCAATCGCAGCAAAAGACGGCATTATCGCTATCAATATAAAAAGCAGTCGCATGTTACTGGCCTATGGTTTCCTGCGTAAGACGTTCGAAGTATTTGAGAAGTATCGTACTTCCATAGATATGATTACAACATCGGAGGTAGCTGTATCAGTAACTATTGATAATGGTTCTCAACTTAAGCAAATCGTTAAAGAACTGGAACCATTTGGTGTAATTACTGTGGAAGAAAACCAAACCATTGTTTCAGTTGTAGGCAACGAGATTGCGCAAACAAAAAATGTGTTGAGTAAATTATTCGAGGCCCTGGCACCTGTACCGGTTAGCATGGTGAGCTATGGAGGAAGTAAACACAATGTATCTATCCTGGTGCCTTCCTCTTATAAATTGCAGACACTTCAATTGTTAAATAAGGGTTTGTTTGGATTAGATTAATTTTTTAGCTAAGAGCCTGCCTGCCGGCAGGCAGGTATAAAGGGAAAAGGAGATAGAAGAGAGTTTCTGAACTAGAACTCACTCTTTCGTCTCCTTTTCCCTTTTTAACTCTTAGCCTAGTACTTTCCCTATTAGCTTAATCTTTTTTTGCGATAGTAATCAGGAATTCTCCCCTATTCATAAAGTTGGCCAGGCGATCAATCAACTTCTTGGTGTTATGAAAAAAACCTTTTCTTGATTCGTTCACACCCCATTTTGGATGATGAGGCGATACAAAGAAATTATGAATTTTATTTTCTTTAAAACCACCCTGCTTAAGAACAGTGGTCATACTTTTATTATTGTAAATAGCGAGGTGAACCGGTGGATGCAGGTTCCCAAATCGATGCACGCGCCCAGTACCCTGGTTAAAATATTTTTTTATAGAACTCATTATTGCATTGTTCACTTTCCGGGGAAGTGTTCGGAGCATAAGCGTTTCAAGTGACTCATTCAGCGAATTGGAGTTGGGTGTTTTTAAAACAAAAATACCACCCGGGTTCAATAATGAATACGCTTTCGCAATAAAAGGATTGGGTTCATTGATATGCTCTATTACGTTGTCAAGAAAGATCATATCAAATTTACCGATATCATTACTTACTTCGAGGAAAGGAACGTCAATAACAGTAAACCCTTTTTCAATCGCTTTTGCACGGGAAATAGAAGAGGGTTCCAGCCCGGTACATTGCCAACCATGTTTTTTAAAGATCTCCAGGAATTTTCCATCACCGCAGCCTACATCAAATACTGTACGTACTTCTTTTTGTTCTGCGAATTCATTATAAACCGCGTATTCTTTTTCATAACACTTCATGTAATAATCCGTCATAGAACGATCCTGGTAATCCTGCTTCGGACCATAATAGTTGGCGTAATAATCGCTGGAGTATATTTCGTTGATAGCTTCGTGTGTGAGAACAGGCTGTGGAGATGCGTACACTAAACCACAATTCCGGCATTTTAATGCACTATACCAATTATCATCCTTTGATTGGAATTTATAAAGATTCTTGGTATGATTAGTATTACAAACAAGACATTTATCTGCAGTGGTAAAGTCTATCATAAAGCGTAGTGTGCTGTTTTCTTTGTTTGGATTAGGTATTTGTGGATAAAGGTAATTTCTGACCTGGCATTTAATAATTGACTTTCAATTAGTTAAAACAAAAATACAATTTTCAGTTCACAATATTCTGATCATTTTTAATAAAAGTGTAACCGATAACGAAGAAAATGCCCTGCTAAGTATGGAAACCCGCCGCTTAAAAATGGTTTTTGGGGTTATGACTTTTTGAAATACAACAATTTGGCCAAGCTTTCGCTTTTCCTAAATGGCAAAATGCCTACTCTGCAATCGTTGAATTTGGGTTGATGAATGTCTTCCTCAAAACCGGGATGATCCCGAATCCTTACTTTGGAATCATAGAACAACCGGCGTAAGGGGTTTGTTCTATAAACAAATTAAATAACTAACGCTTACAATCCGGCCAGGAATTGATCATGTATATAATCAACTACATTCACCAGGTTATTGGATTGTTCAAATACTTTTAGCTGGCGGTCGGCACCGGTGCCGTGTTCAAGCATTTTATTAACGTAATTAACCGCGTGTCTGCTTCCCAATGGATCTACTACATCGTCAATGAAGTCCAGCAATTCATAAATCAACACCCGCGTATTCACTTCTTCTTCTTTACCAAAATCAATCAATCGTCCGTCAATACCATATCTGCTGGCACGCCATTTATTTTCGTTGATAAGCGCCCGGGAGTATTGAATGTAATTCATGTTTTGCAGACGTAGCTTATAGATTTTGGCGCAGATACCCTGGAAAAGTGCAGCAATGGCAATTGTCTCGGGTACGGTCATAGGCACATCGCAAATACGAAACTCAACCGTATTGAAAAAAGGATGGACCCTCAGGTCCCACCATATTTTTTTAGCATTGTCGATACAATTGGTTTTCACCAGCATCTTAATGAAATTATCATATGCTTCTATACTCTCAAATGATTCGGGTATCCCGGTGCGTGGGAACTTATCAAATACTTTGGTGCGGAAAGATTTATAGCCTGTGGTTCTACCTTCCCAAAAAGGTGAATTGGTACTGAGTGCGTAAATATGAGGAAGAAAATAACGGGTACTGTTAGCGATATGATTCGCCATGTCGCGTGTTTCCATTCCCACATGCACATGTAATCCAAAAATCAGGTTGCTACGCGCAGCTTCCTGTAATTCGTTCACAATTTCATTATAACGTACATGTTCAGTAATGAGTTGGCTTTGCCAGTGACTGAAAGGATGCGTTCCGGCAGCGCCTACCCATAAACCCAGATCACCTGCAATTTGTGATATGGTTTTGCGTAATGTACCTACATCAGCGAATGCTTCATCGACGTTCTGACAAATATCAGTACCAACTTCAACAACCGCCTGGTGCATTTCAGCTTTGACTTTGTCCTTGATAACTTTTTGTCCTTCGGTAACAATCTTCTGTTGATGGCTTTTTAACTCCCTGCTTTCGGGGTCAATAACCATATACTCTTCTTCTACGCCAAGGGTGAAATGTTTAAAATTGATACTGCTCATGTTCTTATTTTATATCAGATCAGTGTTTGTTTGTTTGCACTGCGTTTAATGTACTCACCCCAGGTAAGATTGTCGCGGTTCGGTTGATGCGCCATCGCTCTCTCGATAGCGTAAGTAGCAGCTGTTTCCACCACCCAATTGAAATTCTCCTCTCCAACGCTGGTTCGTTCGGCATCAGGAGCAGGATTGCAAAAATCAATAGCATAAGGAATCCCGTCGCGCAAAGCGAGTTCCACTGTATTGAAATCATATCCGAGGTAGTGATTGATTCGTAATACAATGTCTTCCATCAATTTTAATTTTTCCGCGGACGGATTGAAATCACTTACATAACGAAGATGGTGTGGGTTACGTGGTTCGTACGGCATTATACGAACATATTTACCTCCAATGCAATAACAGCGGTAATATTCTTCAAACACAATTTCTTCCTGCAGCAACATAACTAATTGAGCAGTTTCTGCGTGTTTCTGGAAGAAATCCTCGAGATCATTCAGTTTATAAACATTTTTCCAGCCACCACCGGCAAAAGGTTTCATATAAGCAGGGAACCCTACATATTTAAAAATGCCGTCCCAGTCAAGGGGGTAGGCAAGATTGCTGAAAGATTGATCGGTTGTATCATCGGGTAAGTCTTTGGAAGGAAGAATAACTGTTTTGGGTACCGGCACTCCTATTTTAACTGCTAAGCAATTATTGAAAAATTTTTCATCAGCACTCCACCAGAAGGGATTATTGATAACGGCTGTACCGCAACAAGCTGCGTCTTTTAAAAAGGCCCGGTAAAATGGCACATCCTGCGAAATTCGATCTATGATTACGGCATACTCCCCGGCATCCCCCTGGATTACTTTATCTATATGTACAGGTTCAGCTACTATGCCATCAATTCCTTTACTATTTACCCGCTCAATGAACGCCATTGGGAAAGATCTTTCCTTGCCAAACAGCACGCCAATTTTTTTCATAGCTTAAGTTTTAGTTGTTAGGTAATGATTGCCAGCGGTTACCAAATTTATCTTTTCAGCATTGAAAAAACAAAAGAATGTTTGAATGCCGGAAGGCAAGAACCAAGAACCGAAGAAACCAAGAACCAAAGAAAGAATACAAAAAATCAAACTTCAAATGCTCTCTGTTAATCAGATACCTTGAAATTTGGATTTTGGAATTTCTTTGGTTCTTGGCATCTTGGTTTCTTGGTTATTATTTCAAAGCTATTAATGGTAAACACAGATTAATAATAATAATTTAATGGGATTTATTACGTTTACTTATTTTTGATGCCTATGCAAATGGAGAAAAGTATCGATGTATTGGTTGAATCAGTTACCCTGGTTTCTGAACCTCTCGAGCGTGAGGTAAGAGTGGATTTTTACTTACCTACCAATATAGAAGACCCTTCTAAAATGAGCCTGTTGCTGATTAACGACGGACAGGACCTGGTGGCCATGGGTTTTGATAAAATATTAACCTACCTCTATTATCAGCAATCCATATCGCCCCTTTTATGCGTGGGTATTCATTGCGGGGAAGATCGCAAAAATGAATATGGTATGGTATCCTCTCCCGACTTCAAGGGTCGTGGCGCCAAGGCAGATTTGTACCAACAATTTTTAATGGAAGAATTAATGCCTTATTTATATAGTACTTATAAAATAGGATCGTTTCGTGAGAAGGCATTTGCCGGGTTTTCCCTGGGGGCGTTAAGCGCATTGGATATTGTATGGAACAACAAAAACCTTTTTTCAAAAGTGGGAGTGTTTTCAGGATCACTGTGGTGGCGCGCTAAAAATAAGGCGGATAAAAATTTTCATGAATCGACCGACCGGCTTATGCATCGTCAGATCAGGGAAAGCGTCGATAAGCCGGCACTTAAGTTTTTCTTCCAATGCGGAGAATTGGACGAATTAGAAGATCGCAACAACAATGGTGTAATTGATTCTATTGACGATACCATAGATTTGCTCCGCGAGTTACATGCCAAAGGATACCGGGAAGGAACTGATTTCCGATATTTACAATTGAAAGATGGTAAACATGATGTTCCTACATGGGCTAAGGCGTTGCCGGAGTTTTTGAAGTGGGGATGGCCTGGAAAATGATAAATATAGAATGTAAAATATAAAATGTAAAAAGGTTCTCACTGTGAGAACCTTTTTACATTTCCAGGTATTAAAATTATTGAACGAATCTATTTATTCGGCATCCAGCACATAGGACCCTTTTACATTTTACATTTTATATTCAACATTTTACATTTAATTAAAAATGTATCTCACCCCCATCTGCACCTGGTATCTCGAAGCCTGACCCGTACTATTCTGGAAAGTTGTTGTTAATGGAATCTGGTTAGTTGCATCGAGATAAGGGAAACTGTAAACCGGTTTGCCGATATTAGCTCCTGTTGTTTCAATTCGTTTCAGATTCAACAAAGCAGTCCGGTTGGTGGTTTTGAAAGTACCCCAGTTTTTATTGAGCAGGTTCCCGAAATTGAAAATATCCATGGTGAAGCGAACTGTGTTTCGTTTCCCGCCTATTTTAACGAAGACATCCTGCGTGAAATTCAGATCGAGTTTTTTATAAAACGGGAGCAATAAGCCGTTTCTTTCAGCATACTTTCCTCTTTTATCATAGAGATAAGGATCCTGATTAATATATGCATTCAATTGATTCCAGATCATGGTAACAGTACGAACATCCTGCGCGTTCGCGGTTTCAAGTACAATATCATTGGCATCAATTGGAACATACATCAGGTCGTTCGTGTTTAGTCCGTCATTGTTCAGATCCCCACTAACAGTATAGCTAGCTGTACCTCCGTTGGCTGCTTCAAAAGTGAATCCTAAAGAGGTGGCGAAATTCTTAGCATACTCAATCCTGTAGTAGGCAGCAGCAATGATACGATGTGGTTGATAAAAAAGCGAATAAGAAGTCACATCTTCATTAGGATCTCCACTTACTAAACGATCCCTCCAGATAGATTGAGCAATAGAGCCGCCATCATTTACTGATCGGCTATCTCCATAACTATAAGCAACCATCGTATACAGGTTCTTTATATTCCGTTGCAATTGCAGCGTTAAATTATAGGTATATCCTTTTGATGTATTAGTCATAAGTATGGCATCGCTGATATTTGGATTAGCAGCCGACTCACCTCCACTTCCTGAATAAATTTTAGTGGCGGAATAACGAAGTCTTTTATCGGAGCCTGCTAGCGCAGTACCAGTAGCTGGAAGATTGATATTCTGATGGTATACTCCGTTAATATCTTTACTAAACAGACCTTCTAAGGTGGCCACGATATCAAACGGAAGTTTTTGATCGACTGCCAGGTTGGTACGGAATAATTGTGGGAATTTGAAACCTTTATCCGTTACTGCCAGGTTATAACTTGTATTGGCAGCGGCACCTACCGGACGATTGGCATTAACATTGTCGTTGAAAGCCACATTGGTTTTCACAAAAGAGCCGAAATCAACTCCATTATTACTAGCCTGGTTGCTGATCCAAACAAAAGGAGGGGCGCCAGCAAATATTCCTATGCCACCTCTTACTTGTGTTTGTTTATCTCCGTTCACATCCCAGTTAACACCAACCCGTGGGCTCAGTAAAACAGAAACCTCAGGAACTTCACCGGTACTGATCCGAACACCATTTCGATAAGTAAGCGCGTCAGCATTTGTATTGGCTATGAAATTCTGTTCGAATATTGGTACATCAGCCCGCAACCCGGCAGTAAGCACCAGGTTCGAATTGATGGTCCATTTATCCTGAACAAAAAAGCCCAGTTGCCAGGCAGCTACATCGGCAAAAGGGAATTCTCCGCCCTTACGGGCTGAATAACGCAATTCATAACGACTGGCATTCGCATTGCCATTATTCGCACTATTATAAAATGAATCCAGATTGGCAAAACGATAAGCGCCATAATAATTCGGAGCGAAGCCATTGCGGAATTTATTATAGGTGTTTTGAGTCCCGAACGTAAGGGTATGACTGCCTTTATTCAGGGTAACAATATCATTCAGTTGCCAGGTATCTGTTCCCAATTCATTAAACGCGGTAAAAGGCTCGTATCCGAAAGAGGTGAAAGAGGCGCCGAGCCCATTCTCGATATCCACCAATGGAAATATTCCACCTGGGCTGCTACGGAAATCTCTCAATTGATTGTAGCCAAACTGAAATTTGTTTGAAAGTTTGTTATTGAATCTTGTATTCAACTCTCCGATGATGATATTGAAATTATTATTGATGATATAAGACGATGCGAAAAATGGCATCGCTGTTGAGCTGGGTTGACGACTTCCGCCAGGCGCACCACTATTACTGGGTGCTATATTGCGCCAGGATTTGAGATAATAATAATTTATATTAAATGTGTTCTTAGGATTGATGTTGAAATCGATTCGGACCGTAACCTTGTCACTGTAAGTATCGAAATTATAATTTTCGTAAGGGCCGGGATCATAACCATATTTAGTTTTAAGAAAGTTGGCCAGCGCATCCAGATCCTCCGCTTTTGCCTGCGACACATTATTTCCCGTTGAACCACCACGACTGGCTACCCGGCTGGTAGCAGGTTGACTGACTCTTTCCTGTTCTCCACTGATAAAGAAAAATAATTTATTTTTTATGATCGGACCGCCAATGCTGACCCCGCGATTTTTGAATTCAAATTCTTGTTTGGGAACCGTGGTAGTTCCAACTTTTCTTCCGGTTAGTTCCGGGTTCTTCCAGTAATTATAAATTGTTCCCTTGAATTCGTTGGTGCCGCTTTTAGTAACAGAATTAATACCAGCGCCTGTAAAATTGCCAAGAGTTACGTCATACGGTGCAATGTTTACCTGAATCTGTTCCAGTGCATCAATACTAATTGGTTGAGAACTGGTTTGTCCACCCAATGTTCCTGATAAACCAAAAGTATTATTGAAACTGGCTCCATTTACAGTTAAATTGTTATACGAACCACTTCTTCCTGCAAAGCTGGTTCCGTTAGCAGTAGGAGTGAGGCGCGTGAAATCTCCGATACTCCGGTTAATAGTTGGTAACCGATCTATTTGTTGGCGATTGATAAATTCAGCGGAACCTGTTCTTCCTTTGTTGAATACTTTATCGGATCGCTTTGCAGCAACTACTACTTCTGTAAGACTGGTTGTACTGGCAACCATTTTAAAGTCGACCTTATACACCTGACCGAGCGATAGTATAATATCGTCCTGAACATCTTCTTTAAAACCCACAAAGGATATTTTGATGGTATAAGGACCGCCCACCCGTACATTGGGCAAATTGTATCGCCCGTCTTTCCGGGAACTGGTATTATATACCGTGCCTGTTGGCAGATGAGTCGCGGAAATCGTTGCTCCACCCATTGGAGTACCTTTATCATCCGTAACAAGACCCTGGATTTCCGAAGTAGTTTCCTGGGCAAAGCTGCTGGAAATGCTGATACCGATCAGCAAAATAATCAGGATGGCGTAGTTAATTCTTCTCATAACTGTAAGCGTTTAGTTTTTACGTGTTCAAAGAAACAATTGGCATGTTTACTTAAGGATAAGTTTTCATTACCAAATGATTAAAAATTGGATGGCAAATAATTGTCGGTTTAAATGCGGCAGAAATCGTTAGAGAAGGCTGAAGAATGTTAGGGAGCGTGAGCTCTGAGTATTCTTTTAATGGAAGTGTACTTAACAAAAATAATCGAAATGTATTGAGCCCTGCTTTTTATGAATAATTAACAGTACACAGTTTATTCACAGAATTTATTAATAAAATTGATCTGAAATAAAAAAGTTCCGCCGATGCGGAACTTGTAAAAAATCATTCAATAAAATTTACTAGAAGGTGATACGTGCACCCAATTGACTTATCCATCGGGCAGTATATCCGGGATTAAGTGTCGTACTTACGCCCCAGGGTTTTCCGGCAAACGGAGTAAACTTGTATTGAGGAGTAAGGTTGGATGAGCTTACATAACCCGGTGTAAACTGAATCAAAGGGTAATTGTCATTTGAAAGGAACCAGGTTCTTCCCCAATCCTTATTCAACATATTGGTAAAGTTATAGACATCGTAAGTTAAGGAGACGCTATATCGTTTGTCACCTACTTTCACATTAAACCTCTGTTCCAACTTAAGGTCGAGTATGTGAGTAAATGGCAAGCGTGAACCATTTCTTTCTGCATATTTACCACGATTCTTACTCAGGTATTTGTCGCCTATGATATATTGGTTAAGCAGGTCTTTTTGTTGTTGTGGAGTATATGTTACGCCGTTAACAACGTTATTAGTGAAAATCATGGTGCTAAGGTCGGTTTCAGTTGGAATATATATCAGGTCATTGCTTTCACTCGACGCCTGGTCGTTAACAGGGCTGCCGCGATATACATAACTGAACGGTTGGCCCGATTGTCCATTATAAACCAATGAAATTATAGTGGACAGTGATTTATTTGACCCCCAATCAAATTGTTTGCTGATAAATGCATTGATTCTTTGTCCAAGATCAAAATCAGAGATCGACAATTCGGTATAGTTCCGTCCGTTCACTGTTTCCATAAATCTCCATTGTGAGTTATTTTGTGAACTTGTTCCCTCGTTATTGCTCACTGAACTTCCATAAGTATAGTTAGCATTGAATGCAAAACCATTTCGGAAAGCTTTGTCTACAGTAAATGTTATAGAATAAGAGAATCCTCTGCGACCATGATTATTGCTTAAAAGATAAACCATACCAGGATATGGATTAGCACCGGTGGACGTCATGGGAATGCGGGTGGGCCCACTACCTGTTGAATAAACATTGCGAACATCCGGACCAACTGATTTGCCTATTGGGGGCATGATGTTTACGTTGGTATAGTCGAGTTCCCAAATATTTTTGGTGAATACGGCTTCAGTTGTAAATGTCCATCCATCTCCCAGGCGTTTATCTGCTGCCAATGAAGTACGGAAAACTGTTGGTAAACGAAAATCTTTTGCAACGAGGTCGATCTGACCACGGGAATTGCTGATGTTCTGTCCCAGGTCCTCTGCATCAGGCTGATTGTATGGATCAGGATTGAATTTAAATGTGGTTGGTGGAGGATTAAGATCCACACCTCCCACAGTGATACCGTTATTATTATATACTCCACCGGGCCATACAAGAGGCACACGACCCGCAAAAATGCCCAATCCTCCACGAATAGCAATACCTTCATCCGGCATGCGATAAGTAAAACCGATGCGCGGAGATATCATCCATTTTGCGTCCATCGCTTGTCCGGAACGTGCACCTTTCAAATCGTAATACTGGGCAATTTTCTTTATAGCCGTATCATTAAAGAATGCATCTGTTCTTGGCTTAGTCAACAATTCAGTTCGATCGGCGCGTATACCCAGTGTCAATGTGAAATTATCGTTCACTTTGACTTCGTCAGTAAGGAAGAAACCAATCCGCATTGTTTTGAATTTTGCGGAAGCGATCGTATTGTCGCCGGACGCTCCGTCTAACAAAGAAAACGAACGCTGATACCTGCGTACAACACCGGTATTAATGAAATCGTTTGTATTGTTAAAAAGATAAGTTCCGAAGTTGTCTCTTATAAACGTATTCAGTACATCGTTGAATTCATTATCTGTTCCAAGACTGAATACATGTTTGCCTCTGTAAAATTTCAGCATATCCACTATACTCAGATTCTTTGCTTTCAATAAGTTTGCCGCCGAGAAATTCTCAGTACCAAAAACGATGGTACCAGCTCCATCCGTAATACTTACACGTGGGAAAGCTTGCCCCAGCGGACTCCGGTCATCCAGTTCATCTGTATAAGTAACCAGTAGACGGTTATTGGAATTGCTACTGAAACTGCTTTTTAACTCAGCAGAAATAGAATTCGTTTTGTTCGGGAAAAGATAGCCAGCATTGTAATAATTGATGGTGGTGCTACTACTGGCAGAGGTATTATACCTCAATCCATTATTGTATCGGTAAGAAAGAGAAAAGCGATTATTGTCATTGATGTTCCAATCAAGTTTCGCGTTCATGCGCTCCGCATTGACTTGCTCTGGATTGTCAAGGTATCCGCCTGGCTCATAATTATATTTTGTACGCAGCACATTCGCAAGAATATCCAGACCCGCCTGGTTAGTGTTACCGCGATAATCTGTAAAATTGAAAGGTTGAGGTCTTGTGTCACGCTGCCATTCGGCAAGAAAGAAATAGAATAACTTATTTTTTACAATGGGCCCGCCTACACGGAAACCATAAGTTTTGTTGGAGAAATCAGGCGCCTTAGTTCTCTCCACTACTGTGGGAAAGCCTGGCTTAGGTACTGCTACAGGTGATTTACCAGTAAGATTCTGATTGCGGTAATAATACCAAAGTGATCCCTGTAATTGGTTGGTTCCCGATTTAGTGATGGCATTAACGGCACCACCGGTAAAATTTCCGAACTGTGCATCGTAAGGAGAAAGTATCACTTGAATCTGGTCAATGGCATCAATTGAAATTGGAGCTACACCTGCCTGACCACCATTGGTTCCTGAAGCAGCCAATCCAAAAATATCTGTATTGTTGGATCCATCGATGAAAAAGGAATTATAACGGTTATTCTGACCGGCAAAAGCTACACCACCGTCGTTGGTAATCTTAGCCTGAGGAGTGTACTTGAGATAATCATTCAAACCACGTCCCACGTTTGGAAGGTTTGCCATCTTATCACGTCCTATGCTCGTCTCAGTGCCTCCTTTTCCTAAAGTAGGAGCTTTTCTTCCCGCTACTACTACTTCTGTCAGATTGGTTGATTTATCTTTTAGTACAAATTCCTGTGCAGATACTTCACCCAGGTTAAGGAAAACATCCTCTTTCTTTTCATCTGTAAAACCAACAAAACTTACTACGATTGTGTAGGGTCCGCCAGGTCGTAGGTTGTATAAGTTGAAGCGACCGCCGGTACGGGTAGCAACCCGGTAAATAGTCCCGGTAGGCATATGAGTAGCGGTAATAGTAGCACCTACTAATGGTTCGCCTTTTGTGGTCTTAACAGAACCACCAATACTACTGTTTGTTTCTTGGGCAGCCAGGGCAAAGGGGAATAGCAGTAACGCAAGCAATAAGCGTACATTTCTCTTAAGCATGTTAGTTTTGTTTTGTCTGTTGCAAAGAAAGGAAAATCTGTATAAATATAGGAAACTTAATGTCAACAAAATACCCTCTAAAAAAAACCACCTGAACACCCTGATAAGCCCTGTCAGCCCTCACTTTCTTTCCTTTAGAAAGCCGTTTTTTAATTGCTAACTTTGCTTTAAATTTTTCTCAAATGCTCGATACTATTGAAAGTGCGATTGATGACATCCGGAAGGGCAAAATGGTGATTGTAGTTGATGATGAGGATCGCGAGAATGAAGGTGACTTTGTAGGGTCCGCGAAACATGTTTCTCCAGAATCGATCAACTTCATGAGCAGGTATGGTCGGGGATTGATTTGTGCACCCCTTTTGGAGGATCGATGCGATGAACTCCAATTGGATCTAATGGTCAATAACAATACCGCACTTCATGAAACCGCTTTTACGGTTTCAGTTGACTTATTAGGGCACGGTTGCACCACAGGTATTTCGGCCCACGACCGTGCTAAAACCATTCAAGCGCTGATTGATCCGGAAACAAAACCATCTGATCTTGGTCGGCCCGGGCATATATTTCCCTTGAGAGCAAAAAAAGGAGGTGTATTGCGTAGGGCGGGTCACACGGAAGCCACTATCGATCTGGCACGTTTGGCCGGTCTTGGAGCCGCGGGAGTATTGGTTGAAATTATGAATGAAGATGGTTCAATGGCCCGATTGCCCCAGTTACTCGAGATTGCCAAAAAATTCGATCTGAAAATAATATCCATCAAGGATCTAATAGAATACCGGCTTAAGACAGATTCTCTCATTGAAGAGATTGTGCGGGTAGATATGCCTACCAAGTACGGTCATTTTAAGTTAATAGCATTTAGTGAAAAGAATACAACCAATGAACATCTTGCGCTCATAAAGGGAGAATGGAAAAAAGAGGAGCCAGTATTGGTCAGGGTTCACTCATCCTGTTTTACCGGAGATATTCTCGGCTCTTTGCGTTGTGATTGTGGTGATCAGTTACATGCTGCTATGCAAATGGTGGAAAAAGAAGGGAAAGGAATCATACTATATATGAACCAGGAGGGAAGAGGCATCGGGCTCGTAAATAAATTGAAAGCATATAAGCTTCAGGAGAATGGAATGGATACAGTAGAAGCGAACCTGCATCTTGGTTTTCCAATGGATAAAAGAGATTATGGTATCGGTGCGCAGATCCTGCGTTCACTTGGCATCAGTAAACTTCGCCTGATGAGTAACAATCCTAAAAAGCGGGCAGGCTTATTGGGGTATGGTCTTGAAGTAACAGAAACTGTTCCGATCGAATCGGTACCAAATCCGCATAATGAAAAATACCTGCAAACAAAAAGAGATAAGCTGGGGCATGATATTTTGAAAGGGTAGAAATGTAAAATGTAGAATCTAAAATATAAAATGTAAAAGGATCCTTCGATTTGAGGATCTTTTTACATTTTATATTCTTCATTTTAGATTTTACATTTAATTGGTTCCCGTAGCTGTAACCTTAGGTTCCGCCGGTGGAGGAGGAACCACTTTCTTTTTCTTTCGATCACTTTTCCACAAATCACTGAACTTTTCAAAATCGCGGCGGGCAGAGATGCTCACACCGGATCGGTTTTGCTTGCCCGATACGGATTGATAGTTATAGGTATCGCGGTAAAAGAATGAAAGTAATAATTTCCCATCGGGTCTTAATTTCCATTCAGCGGTAATATCTGGAAGAAATTGAAGATTATTGGTAACCCTTGCCTGCGCAGCGGTCAAACCAAAATCAACGGCGCTACCAAACGTAAAAGTAAGCCGCTCGTTAAATAAACTTTTAGCCAGTGATAAATTAAGGTTGGTACGATCAATATTAAAGCTATTGGAATTATTGTTATTGTCCAGCAGATAGGAACCGTTATACAATTGCGCATTGAAATTTACCTTAATGCTTTCATCGTTGAAAAGCTTCTGAACAATATTAGAGAATTGTTTATTGAGAGCGCTGGAAATAACTCCCGAAATACTATTGGCTACAATTCCTTCATAAACCTGACTCCCTAATGTATTTGTAGCTGTGGAGGAAGACATGGGTCCAAAGCTGTTGAATATAATCAGAAATGCCACTTGCTTGTTCAATTCATTTTGATCGCTCTGTATCTGACGAAGCAGGTTCAATACTAAAGGGTCATTCTTTAACGCGCTGTTATCTGGCATCTCCAGCCGGAAGTTTATCTTGAGATCAGTTAGTTTGCCTTTTAGTTCAGCGATCACTTTTACTTTGTCGCGGGCTTTTTTGATATATTCTACATCACCACCCGTTTGCTGATAAAGCTGATCTCCAAGATCGCTGAATTTTACATTATCGGCAATATATTCCGCTTCTACGTTAAGGTCCGGGTCTGCTACATCCCCGCTCCATCTTATATAACTTCCGTCTCCTTTTAACTTAAAAGGTTTATGCAAAAGAGATTGGAAATTAAAATTGTAATTGCCTCCATCAATATCGTATTGACCGGTCATTGTAAACTGGCCCGCTGTATTCGCTTGCAATTTAAGATTGCCGTGACCCACTGCAGACATTATATCATTGGTCATTTCATCGATAATTACATTCATCTTTACCAGGTTGTTGGCGGTAATATCGAGGAACATTGTCATTTTACTTTCTTTATCACTTTTTATCACTTCCATCTCACGACCATATGTCTTCCATACAAGAAAGTCCGCTTGTCCGCTTTCACGACTGCTACCCGCGCGGATATAAAGATCTGAACTGTCGGAAGGTTCGCCCTTTATATTCAACACCATATCTTCCATGGGCCCTGAAAAAGTAAGATTTGTTTTGGCAATTACTTTTCCATAAAAAGGATCCAAGCGTAAATTATTTGTGTTTAACACTAATAATTTATTGGTGTTAAGAGCGAAATCAAAATCCATTTCACGGAAAGAGCGATGCCTGAGTTTACCACGTGAAACCACTCCTGTATTACCAATCGTATCTTTTATCGTGAAAGATCCGAAGTCAATCATATTTTCCTTGAAATCAAAAACAGCTTCAGGGATGATGTATTCTACATTAGTAAAGCCTACCCTCATTTTTCCCTGCTTTAAGGAAATCTTTCCTAAGTATTTTAATTCATTAGGGGGGCCTACAATCTGTAATTTACCAGTTGCATAACCCGTCAGATCGGTAAATATGGACGACAGGTATTTCTCCAGTAAGTCAATCTTCGTATTATCAAGATTGGCAACAATATCCAATTGTTTAGCACTCGCGCTATCGAGAACGTTGTAAACTCCTTTGAGATCGAAACGATAATCCTGGTTATCAGAAATACCACCAAAGTTTACAGCACCCGTACGTTGATTATAATTCGCGCTTAATTGAACTTTTCCTATCGAATCATCATCCAATCGGAATTGATCGGCATCCGCTTTCACATCAACCTGTAATTTGCCAAAGGGGTCAATAATATCAACGGTACCACTAAGCATACCCTCAAGACGGTTGCTGGTTACAACATAAGGAGCGAAGTCGCCGATATTTATTTTCTGTAATTCAACTCTTATATCATTTGTATTTCCAATATCGGAGGGTTGACTGGTGATACGAATCTCCTGCTGTTCATTATAGATTCTCAGTCCATCGGCTGCAACCAGTTCTTTACTCAAAACCAATTCACCATTCTTGTCGATCGTCCAGTTTTTTCCGTTGATATCGAAATTTGATTCATTAAATACAATACTGACACCATTGCGTCGGGTATTTACTTTCGCGGAAAGATTGGCGGAATTGAGGGTTTGATTGGCGCTGGTGGTGATTCGTACATCCGATGTATCATTGGCAGAATTGATGCGGATGGCGGTGCCAGGAAAATGAAGACTATCATTTATATATACATCTCCAATATTCGATTCTACTGATAGTTTGCTCATGTCTCCCGAACCTTTCAACATCAAATTATAAAGCGAAATGTTTTTATAAGAAAATTGCGGAACCTCCGCATTCAGATCGAGCAGGTTTTCATTATTGTTGATACGGCCGGTGATCGTGCTGTTATTGAACCCATGCAGGTCAGTTCCCAGCAGGTCCATATAATCCTGTATGTTCTTGGTAGAAATAACAAAGCTGAAGTTTTGGTTTTTCGGAATGCTGCGGGAAGCTTTGATATAACTTGGGAAATACTTGTTTAAGAAAGTTTGAAAAGTGGAAGGCAGTTCATTTATACTGAATTCTCCGGCCAGTGCTGCGTCAAATTCGTTGCTCACTATGGTAATGGCCTTGCTGCTGTCTTCTACTTTTGATTCAACAAATAATGAATCGAAAGCAATCCGATTGCCATTGTGTAATAGATTGGCTTCGTAGATACGGGCAGTACCCAAAAAGTTATCGATGTTATCGCCTTTAAAATCAAAACGGAATTTTCCGGCAAATTCAATGTTATCTTTAGAGAGGTTGATTTTTTTCAAATCGGCTTTTGAAATGCTGGCGTTGAAATCAAATTCTGGAATTGCTTTACTAAAGTCGACCAGTCCATCGAGCCGGGCATCCAGGTTCGGATCATTTGAAATGAGTTCTCCGTTAAATAATTTTTTAGCAATAGTTCCTTTAACGGAGATATTCTGGTAAGTATAATTTTTGACTTCTATTTTTTCAATATCTCCGTCAAGTACTGCGGCCAGCGAACCGGATTGTAATCCGTTTCCATTGATCTTTCCTTTAAAGCTGATTTTTCCGACCTCCGGAGTTTCAATAAAGCGACCCAATTCAAAATCGCGGGTTTGAATATTACCCGAATAGCTCGTATTTCCCTTTGATGGGAATTTCATATTCACATCACTTACAACCGTCCCTAGATTTGTTTCCAGTGTACCGTATGTTACAAAGTCATTGATAAAGCCGGTAAAATTTCCCGTAAAGCGGATGTATTGCAATAAATCAAGTCGTGGTTGTGTAATCTTTTTTACCTCGGGAATGATAGCGACCACATCATTATAAGTGGTTCGGAAATTTTTAGCGTCAAAATCTATATACGTTTTATCAATATTTGGCAAGCCGGTAATTCGGATATCTCCTTTTAAGTAAGTATTATTACCTGCTTCTATTACCAGGTTCTTTGCCTGCAGGTCATCAACAGTTCCCCTGATTCTCCCATCAATTTTTATAGATTTTTTGAGATTTTTTAAATCAGGGGCGAAATAGGCAATATCATCGCTGCTCAGTTGAGCCTTGTCAAAATTTCCATCCAGTGTTACTTGCGAAATAAAATCACCAAGGTCATCAAACGAATTATAGCGCAGTGCAAAAAAATTATGCAAGCGGCTGCCAGGTGTACGCAAATCAAGATTGGCAAATTCCATGGCTTCCGGATGAAACTTAACATCGGCTTTTAACTGAGTAACTTCCAGGCCACTTCTTTCTTTTGTAGAGAAGGAGGTTTTAATAAATATTGAATCGTTCAGCAATTGTACATCTTTAAACAGGCCGTTTATATCATAGAAATAAATATTGTTTCCACTAAAGTAATGTTCTGTGGGAAGATCACCTTCTCTGGTTGTTTTGAAAGCTCCCTTATCAATAGCTACTTCGTCGATGAGAATATTCCAGTGTCCAAGGTTCCATCGCAGATGATCGGGATCGTTTTTGATCCGCTCCGATTTTTTTGATGGTCCGTACGTTCTGGGTGGCCTGTTTCCTTTGTAAGCGGACATGAAAAAACGAGGTTCATTCAGTTCGATAGAACTTATATGAATCTTTTTATTGTTCAGGTCAAATTTGTCGGCATCAACTTTCAAAAGTGTAAACGCTATTTCCTGGTCTTCTCCGCGCCAACCATCTTTTTGAATGATACGAATATTCTCCATCTCTACCTTTTTCAAATCAAATTGAATAGGTTTTGTTGGTTCTGTTTTTTGTGGGCCTTTGAAGTAATCAAGGATAAACGCGTAGTTCCAAATAGAATCGGTTCGATTTACATTGATAGTCGCATCTTTTAATCCAATATAATTAAGCGAGATATTATCTTTCAAAAAAAACCAATCGGTAATATTTACCTCAAGGTCGCCAGCATACAATAAAGTATCTTTTTGCCTGTCGAGAATCAGCGTTCCCTCGAGATGCATTTTATTAAAGAAGCTGAAATCTACTTTATTAATGCGGACAGTAGTGTTGAGATTTTCTGAAAGGGTTTTAGTAACCCTTCTGGCTATCCAGTTTTGTACAGGTGAGGTTTGAATAGCTAACCATATCATTAGGATCAGCGCTATCAGCACCAGCAATACAGTACGGCTTATTTTCCAGAATTTTTTCAGAAAAAAGGGGTGTTAACGATAAAATTAGGTAATCAGGTTTGTTGTGCAAATACAATACCAAGCACCTGATTCTATGCGGAATAGATGCCCTGCACCGGTTAAAAACACAAAAATTACCATAGTTTTTCCAGTTTTTTGCGCTTAATTATATAGAAGGTTGATTTTGAACAGATTTTTTAACAGCTAATTGGGAAGCGAAGACTTTTAAATGTCAAAGGCAGTATTATATTTTTGAGGAAGCATTTGATAGGATCAGGGTGCGTTTTTGGGGCCCTCCTTCAAGGTCAACCCCCTCCACTAAAACTGTTTTCACAAATTCCGAAAACGCAGCATTATGCTTTTCTTTCCGTCCTGTTTTCAGATTCACATGTATAAATTTTGTCCATAAAATAGCCTTACATATTTTAAGGGTCTCATCCCAAAGGGTCATTTCAACCAACAAATGTGATTCCCCGGCGTCAATCAGGCACGATTGAATAGCAACTCTTTCATTGTAAACAGCAGGACGAATAAAAAATATCTCGTGACTGCTTACCATCCAACCCAGGCCATCTTTATAAAATGTATCCAGGCTCATCTGGTAAAAATCTTTCAAGTGATCTTCCCGGGCATTCAGCATATAATCGATATATCGTGAATTATTCAAATGCCCGAAAGGATCACAATCAGGGAAACGGATAGTATAAAAACTTTGCAGCAGTTTTTGCATGTGTTGTAATTATAATTAGCAAACTTAAGGGGTTGGAGTATAGTCCACTGTTGTGCTTTATTAAAAATATTTTTATGTTGATAGAAGAATTGCCCCAATTATTATCATTTCGATATTAATTCGGTTTATTTTTTTATGCAATCATATGAAAATTTAGTGTGAGCGATGAGCTCCGTATCGGGTCTCCCATCTGGGTAATGTTGTACGGCCCGCATTGTTTGTAACGTAGGGTAGTGTCCGTTGTATTCATAGGTAATATAATTTTCCACGAAATTGTAATAGACCCCCACGATTCTTCTCGTGAGCTTCATATACACTATGTTATTGTCTGGAATCGGTTCAAAAAAATCAAATCCCACCACATTATCTTCTCCAAAAAACCATGGGATAAGAGGTTGGTTAAGCAGGGTTGCATCCGGGTTAATTTTGTTGTCATATTTAAATTCTCTAATAACTACAGGATTTGGATCAATATCGGTAAGTGAATTTGCGTCGTTTACCGTTTGGCCTGGTTGGATGGGGGGCATGAAAAACAATTCCCTTTTCGGATTTCTGGAATGCCCTTCATATTCATACCGGGCCATTACAATTCCTAGGGCGGAAGGAATAAGCCCACGCTTTTCTATCAAGCGACCCTGGTGATCGTATAAAAAGAATCCTTGCCCGACAAAATTAGAGTTTATGTATTGGTCTATTTGTGTTACAAGTCCATTTTGATAAATTAAATTGTAATAGCCATTCACCGCCGGATCACCCATCACTAACAACCTTCCTTGATTGTTATATTCAAAAGTAAAATCACGGTGGTCGAATCCCAAGCTGCGGATTAGTTTAGTAAGCAGTCGTTTTTCATTATACTGATATTCAATAGTACCCGAAGTTGTAGGTCCAGGTTCCCTATCAATAAGTTTGATTTGACAAACTTTCTTCGGATCAGGAAAATCATTCTTATTACAGGAAAATAAGTATGCGGCGCTGAATAGAACCAGCAGCAATAGAAGCTTTTTCATAAAACAGGTTTAATAGTTAATAAATAGCCAGGACAAAAGAATACAGAAGAAGAAAGGTCTTTTTCAGGGGGGAGAATTGAGCAATTAGCTATTTAAAGGTACAATTGAAATCAGGTGTAATAAAAAAATGATGAATTCCAGCACTAAGGCAATATCTATAATTCATGATTAGCTACTTATAAAACCGGACGCTACTGCCGGAGGCTTTGATCTTCATAAGATACTGGTAGAAGGAGTGTGTTAGATGCAGCTACTCGCCATTCGCTATTCGCTACAAGCTTAATGCAGATACGAAAAGTAAGGATTTTTGAAATAAGGCCTGAAGCGTGAAGCGAACAGTGAACAGCTGGTCACGTTACTTATTCGCTGGATCTTTCACCCCCTCCGATTGGTTATATTGCTGCGATTGACCGCGCGCTATAGATAGATTTATCCAATCTTCTTTCTTCAGCATTCGACCAATGTAAACGATCTGTCCAATATGATAAGGATAATGAGCCAGTTGACGATTAATGGCATCCGTTACACTGAGTGATTCTTCCCGGATTGAAACTTTTTTTGAAAGATCTGCTTCGGATAATGAATCTAAGGTCGTTAAAAAACATTCCCATCCATCATTCCATATTTTCATCAATTGCTCCTTATTATAAGAATGAATTTCAAATTCTTCATCTCTTTTTCGCCAGGGTTTTTCACCATCCTCTGTTAAGAAATTGGTCCACCGGCTGAGCATATTACCTGCCATATGTTGAATGATAACGGCAATACTATTTGACTCCTGCCCGGGGGTATAATGCAATTCTGCCTCGCTCAATTGATCAAAGGTTTTATCAGCCAGTTCTTTGTAATACTTGAGTCTTTTGATAGCAGTAATTAAATAATCATTGCCGGGTAATTGTAACATAAGAAATGATTGAAGTACAAAGTTAGAATCAAACAGGTGAATTCTGTCTCGGGACACAGAAATTGGTTGATAGTATATTTAGATTTAGCTAGCCTTCGCGTAGCCGCTTCGGTCGCTTGCGCCATAACTTAAGCGACGGCGCGCTAAGCAAAGCCGGGAAGTCGGAAAGACGTTTTTATCTGATAATATGAATTCTCGTCTTACCGGCTTGCCGGTTATCCCCGAAGAAGTACAAACGAGGTTAAAAAAATTTCGTTTTTGCAGCATAACCATTATTTTTACCCCGAACATTTTATAGATTTACCAAAACTAAAAACACTGCACATGAGAAAATTTGCACTCCTTTCTGTGCTTTTCATGATCTGTTCATTAGCTGTTATTGCCCAGGAAAAGAGCAAGGGAAGGAACCGGACCGGTTTCAGGGCGGGTGCAAATTATTTTGCACAGCGGATCGAAGTAGATGGTGAATATGGCTATTCAGATTTCCGACCCGGTTTTACTGCTGCATTATTCAGGGAAATATGGCTGGGCGAACGTTTTGTATTTCAACCCGAGCTGGCATATAACAGAATGGGTGGTGAGAAAAACGAAACGGTTACCAAACTGGATTATTTATCATTGCCGTTGTTATTGAAATTACAAGCCAATCGCCTCGGAATATATGCGGGTCCCCAGTTCAGTTTATTGTTAGGTGGAAAATCCAAATCAGAATTTGGAATGGAAGAAGATGTGAAAGACTCCTATAATTCGGCCGATTTCAGCGGAATTTTGGGTGTTGAATATTCACTCGGTTCCAGTAAAAGTTATGTGATCAGTGCCCGTTACCAGTTTTCGATGAATGATGTGCAGAAAGATGCGGAGGCTGGTCAATCGATTCGTAATACCGGTGTTCAACTTACCTTCGGATTCAGATTCTAAATGAAAAGAACCAAGAACCGAAGAACCAAGAACCAAAGAAAAAATACAAAGAAGCCAAATACCAAATAAAGAATACAAAACCTAAAATTTCAAAGGGTCTCCGAATTTTACGGAGACCCTTTGAAATTTATAACTTGGAATTTATTTGGTTCTTTCTTTGTATTTCTTTTGTATCCTTTCTTTGGTTCTTGGCATCTTGGTTCTTGGTTCTTTTCTTCTCGGCATCCTGGTTCTTCATTCATCACCAACCTGCCGCACTATCATCCCCTCTTTTATCAGCCACTGCCTCAATTTTTCCATCGGGTAGTATCCGTATCACTTCTGTTCGTCCTATTTGGCCACGCTGGCTTATTTTATATCCCATTTTCTCCAGGTCGGCACGAACCTCTGGAGGAAAGCCGGTTTCTATATAAATAAGATCGGGTAGCCATTGATGATGAAATTTTGGTTTATTCACCGCATCATAAGGATTCATATCAAACTCAAGAATATTTACAAGTGTTTGAAATACGGAAGTGGTGATCGTTGTTCCTCCGGGTGTGCCCACTACCAGGTAAGGTTTATTATTTTTTAAAACGATAGTAGGAGTCATAGAGCTGAGCATCCTCTTACCGGGTGCAACAGCATTCGCATCTGCTCCCACGGCACCATACATATTCGGTACACCAGGTTTAACACTGAAATCATCCATTTCATTATTCAACAAAAACCCGGCCCCACCAACCACGGTCCTGCTTCCATAACCACCATTAAGGGTTGTTGTAACAGCTACTGCATTACCTTCTTTATCATAAACACTCAAATGAGTTGTTTCTTCACTCTCGGTTATAGTACCAGGCAGCACCTCTTTGCTATTGCCTGCTTTGGTTGCATCATAATCTTTCATCCGTTCTTTAGCGTATTCATCACTGATCAATTTCTTTACCGGTACTTTATAAAAATCCACATCTCCCAGCCATTTTGCCCTGTCGGCATAAGCCCTTCGTTCTACTTCAATCATTAATTGTACCGCATGGGTGCTTTGAAAACCGTATTCTTTTATTGGTTTATCCTGGATCATCTTCATCATTTGAGGAAGAAGGATACCGCCACTGCTAGGCAAAGGCATAGTAACGATGCTGTATCCTTTATAATCAAAAACAACAGGCTCTCTTAATTTTGCCTCATAATTCTTCAGGTCATCAAGACTGATAATTCCATTCCCTCTTTGCATTTCTTCTATAATAAGGCGGGCTGTTTCTCCCTCATAAAATCCTTTTTGACCATTGTCGCGGATACGTATCAATGTTTTTGCGAGGTCCTTCTGAATAAGAGTATCACCTGCTTTCCACGGGGTGGGCTTAACAAATACGGGACTGATCGTATTTAGTTTGATGAACTCGTTTTTAGTACCATTCAAACTTCTTGCTTCCGCATCCGTAAGCACAAAGCCTTTTTCAGCAAGGTCGATAGCGGGTTGAATCAAAACTTTAAAAGGAAGTTTGGCAAATTGATGAGCCGAGAATAATCCGGCGATCGTGCCCGGAACACCTGCGGCAAGGTGTCCATTTAAACTAAGTTGAGTTTTCGGATCTCCTTTTTCGTCGAGATACATATCCCGATGCGCTTTGCCAGGGGCTTTTTCCCTGTAATCAAGTGTTATATTTTTACCGTTGGCTAAGGTGGCTACCATAAATCCTCCGCCACCGATATTACCCGCGCCGGGATAAACAACTGCTAATGCGAGTTGGGTGGCAATAGACGCATCAATGGCATTACCTCCTTTTTTAAGTATTTCCAGGCCCACCAAACTGGCCAATGGATGGGCTGATACCACGGCTCCATTTCTACTTTCTACTGTTTTATTGATGCTGTATTGAAAGGGGTTCACATCAGTAACAGCAACAACCGGTTTTTTTGTTTTGCAGGATAGTTGTACCAGTATTGAAATGACTAAAATTATACGTATCGGTTTCATGCAGTTGTATTGAAAAAATAAAGACTAAAATTAAGGAACTAAATTTACAGATGCCCCTTGTTTGGTTTACTACTAAATTGCTTATTTTTAAAGACGATTTGAGAAAATATTCTATCTTTCCAACTTAGCCAATATTCCCGTGAGCCGCATAAAATCAAACCAAACAGAGTCAGCTTATGAGAAAATTCATCTACACGCTTCGTAGAGCAGGTTTCTTTGCACTTATGATGCTCTTTTTCCAATGGACCTTCGCTCAATCTACCGGCACAATCAAGGGAAATGTAAAAGATGTAAACGGTAATCCGTTAAGTAGTGCTACCGTTACTGTCGAAGGTCAGCGTGCTGGCACAATAACTGATGCTTCTGGTAATTATTCCATTAAGATTAGTCCCGGTACATATACGCTCGTTATAACCTATGTAGGAGCTTCTCCAATGAGTTACCAGGTAACAGTAATAGGAGGTGCAACTGTTGAGCAAAACGCCAGTTTAATTGTTGGCTCCGATCTAACAGATGTAGTGATCGTTGGTTCCCGTTCGCGCCAGCCCCGGAGTAAACTAACAACAGTAGTTCCGGTGGATGTAATAAACGCCCGGGAAGTAAAGCAATTTGCTCAAACTGATCTTTCCCAGATATTAAGTTATACAGCACCTTCTTTTCAATCTGCCCGTCAAACTATTTCGGATGGAACCGATCATATTGATCCGGCAGGTTTGCGGGGATTAGGTCCTGATCAAACATTGGTTCTGTTGAACGGCAAAAGACGACATAATTCAGCGCTTGTTAATATCAATGGAACAATTGGCCGTGGTTCAGTAGGAACCGATATGAACGCTATTCCTGTTGCAGCCATTGAACGCATTGAAGTGCTTCGTGATGGAGCAGCTGCACAATATGGTTCCGACGCGATTGCAGGTGTTATTAACGTAGTATTGAAGAAGACTTATAAAGGATTGAATATATCGGGTACAATTGGACAAAATTTTACCACTATGCCTTATGGTGGTGGAGAGAATATTCAGGATGGTGCGAATGGCCAGCTTGATTTCAGTGGTGGATGGGGATGGAAAAATGGCGCTTATATAAATGCCAGCGGACAATGGTTGAAAAGAGAGAATACTAACCGAAGTGGTTTTGATAATATTCCCCTTATTTATAATGGTAACGGTGGCGGTTTACCTGGTACAGCGGCGATTCCCCCAGGTGTGACAGCGAACGAATATTATCGTTGGTTGATGGATCTTGATAGATCCGATGAAGCATCAAGAAAATACAGCCGTCGTAATATTGTTGCGGGTAACTCATCCAATACCAATGTCGCTGGTTTTTTAAATGCAGGAACGCCTGTTACAAAGAATATGTCTATTTATACAACAATAGGATATTCTGAGCGCAACGGACAAGCCAGCGGATTCAGTCGCAACCCCAACTCCTGGAGCCAGCAACCAGTACTGGCTAATGGGCAGCGTTATTATTATGATGGATTCCTTCCGGAGATACATACCCGGCTAATCGATTATTCAGTTATTGCAGGATTAAAATTTGATATTGGTGAATGGGATCTTGATGTAAGCGATACCCGCGGAACCAATACACTTCGTTATGATATTGAGCATACCGGTAACTCTTCCCTGCCTGCCACAAACAATGTGCAAACCAAGTTTTACGCAGGCTCGCTTGAGTTCCTACAGAATACTATCAATGTAGACCTCGGAAGAAAAATCGACCTGAGTGCAACCCGTTCATTAAATATTGCCTTTGGTGGTGAATACCGCTACGAAAAATTTTCCATTGCCGATGGAGAAGCAAACTCCTATATAAATGGAGGGCGCCAGTTTCAGCCCGATCCAATACCTCCCTATCCAGGTACTGGTTCTTATTTTACTTTCAGCCCTGGCACTGCCGTTTCGGGAGCACAGGTGTTTCCTGGTTTTCAACCAACCGATGCGGTGAAAGCTACCCGTAAAATCTATGCTTTCTATGGAGATCTTGAATATCGCACACGCAATTTTGTATTAGATGGAGCGCTCCGTTATGAAACTTATGACGAACGTGAGTTCAATTATGATAATTTAAGCGGTAAGTTGGCGAGTCGCTACGATATAAATGATAAAATAGCGGTACGTGCATCAGTAAGTACTGGTTTCCGCGCGCCTTCCTTGCACCAGCGTTATTTCCAGAATACTTCTACACAGTTTGTAGCTGGACTTCCTTCGCAGGCTTTGACCGCTAACAACTACAACCCGATTGTAACCGATGCATTTGGTGTTGGGGCATTGTCTCCAGAAACTTCCAAAAGTTTATCTGCGGGCTTTGTTGGAAGAATCAGCAATAATTTTAATTTCACGGTTGATGGATATTTTATCCGCATCGATGATCGGATTGTTCTCTCTTCCCAATTCAATCGCACCAATCCCCTTGTAAATAATATCCTTAACGCAAATGGAGTTGATCCTACAATCAATGCTCTTCAATTCTGGACAAATGCAATTAATACAGAAACGAAAGGAGTAGATGTGGTTCTTACCCAACGTTTTCGTTTAGGAGCTGGCAATGCTACCTTGTCGATTGCTGGTAATTATAACCATAATTCGGTAGTTGGTCCTATTCAAACCAATTCTGTTATTGACGATCCTGCTAATAACCCAAGTGAGGGCGATGATTCGAAAAACCCGGCGAATGATTTGAAAACAGCATTGTTCGATCGCCAACAGCGCGCTCGTATTGAAGTGGGTCAACCTCAATCCAAAGTTAATTTTACGTTCATCTATGATTTACGTAAAATTAATTTCATGCTCCGTACCGTTCGTTTCGGAGAAGTAACCCAATTAAATGCTACGGATCCAGCTTCCCGTAATTCCTCTAACGGCTTTTATTGGAACGATGTGGGTCTCGGTACAGATCAAACATTTTCTCCAAAATGGACTACAGATTTCGTGTTTACTTATAAAGCCTGTCCGGGTTTGAATTTATCAGTTGGTGCAAATAATTTGTTTGATGTTTATCCAGACAGAGTATTTGTTGATCCCCGAAATGATCCTAATGCTTATTATAACGCTCCTGTGTCATCGGCTTTAGGTGTTAATAAAACTACGGGAGGTCATAATGCCGGTCGTGACCTATCAAATCGTGGGAGGTTCCTTTACGGTCCCAACCAGTTTGGATACAATGGTCGTTATATGTTTGCCCGCATTTCAATTGAAGTGTTTGAATTAGGTAAATGTGTAAAGAAACCAGTTAAAGTAGTACCACCACCTCCGCCGCCTCCTCCTCCAGCAGATACAGATGGAGATGGAGTTAATGACAATGTGGACGCTTGTCCTACAGTTGCAGGTCCCAAAGTATTGAACGGTTGCCCCGATAAAGATGGTGACGGTGTAGCTGATAAAGACGATGCTTGTCCGGATATTGCAGGTCCACTTTCTTTCAAAGGTTGCCCGGATACAGATGGTGATGGAGTGGAGGATTCAAAGGATAAATGCCCATCTGTTGCAGGTATAGTAAAATATGATGGTTGCCCGATTCCTGATAAAGATAATGATGGAGTGGCCGATGATGAGGATCGTTGTCCTGATGTTGCCGGACTTACTTCTAATTTTGGTTGTCCACGCCTTGAGGAAATGAATTTTAATGCAAAGAATGTAACTTTTGTTACAGGAAGTGCAAAACTCACTACTCAGGCAAACAGCGAACTGGATGAATTGGTAGCGATCATGAATAAATATCCTAAGATCGGGGTTAATATTGATGGTCATAGTGACAACACAGGAACTGCGGCAGGAAATAAGAAATTATCACAAAGCCGTGCGGATGAAGCAAAAAAATACCTGGTGAGCAAAGGTATTTCAGAGGATCGCCTCACTGCTACAGGTCATGGTCAGGATAACCCTATTGCTGATAACAAGACTTCTGCTGGCCGTTCACAAAACAGGAGAGTAGAATTCAGTGTAAGAAACTAATCTTAGAAGGGATAAATAAAAAAGCGACTCAGGGATGGGTCGCTTTTTTATTTTGATTAGTGGGTGTTAAAATATGGTTGTCCTTATGTTCTGGTTCTTTTAGTTCAGCTTCTTTCTCTTTTGCTTCCAGTTTTTCTTTTTTAAGATCGGTCCGAAGCAGCCCGAATAAACTCATATAAACATTTGCTATCCAAACCAGCGAGAAGCCAGCGATCAGGTAACCCCGCCAATCCTCATATAACAATCTGTATTTAGTTATTATGAGAAGTAAGATAGTTATATAATGACTGAAGCAATATTCACAGGTAAACAGGTAAAAAAACTTTCTAACTAAAATCGTCCTGCCTTTTTTACTAAAGCGGATACAGCGTTCGCGGGGTTCCCGGAAAATTTCTTCCTGTGTAACGGTCCAGCTAATGCAGGCGATGGGAATGGCTAATAAAAAAAGATAAACTACCTGTAAGCCTATTGTCATGACTTTTTTGGTATCAGTCGCTAAAACTAAGCCATACTAGTCGACTGCTTTATACTGGCAAGCTATTTGGCCAGTTAAAGAGAATAAGTTTTCTTATGCCGTCGTCTGTTATTGAGTCCTTGCATTATGATCCGGTGTCAACAACCTTAAGAGTGGTATTCGTTTCTGGGAAAGTATATGATTATAAAAAGGTTCCGCTTGAGGTTTATAAAGCGATGAAGAATGCAGCTTCAAAAGGAAATTACCTAAACAGGCATATTAAAGGAAACTACGATTACAAAAAATTAAAAAGTAAATAAGGGAATAAATCCCCCGACCGGGAATTTATTTCCACAAACATCTGTTTATGGAATTGCCGACAAAAGCTAATCTCAACAAACTTTTAACTGAGCTGGAAGAGATCAATGAAGAAATGGTGGAAGTGGATGGTCGCTTTCTTAAAGCCAGCCAATGTTATCGGTATGAAATCAGCCCACCTCATGTTTTATTTAATACTGATTGCCCGGAAATATTGAAGCAAAAAATTAGTTCTATTCTCACGAAATATCTTCCCCCGGATGAAAATAGTTCACAATAAATTAAAAAATGCAAAAAAAAAGCCGGGGCGTATTGCTGCTAATCTGTCGGTGCCAGTTGAGTCAGCGACCGAATATGAAAAAATAATCCGGAAGGATCGGTACAACGAAAAAGCATATGACCGGTTAATGATTATCTATAGGAAAAATAAGGATTATGCTAAAGAATTAAAATTAATTGAAGCGGGAATCAGAGCATTCATTGAACTTTTCAATAAAGCCGTCAAAAGAAAGCCTGATCAGAAAACGATACGATTAAGCCGGGCCTTGCTGAAGTTGACCGGTCTTTCAGACAAAAAAGGAAATCCAATTTACCAACGCGAGCCCATTAATAAATGGACCAAAAGAAAATCGATACTACTGTCAAGAATGAAAAAAACAAAAAGTATAGCCTGAATCGCGGTATTTCTGTTTTAAACTAAGTACTAAACCCCTCACATTTATTCTCAGTTAGTAAAACCTCTTAGGCTCTTTCTTGCTCTTTACCACTCATCCACAACTCTTTGCCGGAGTTTTTTTCTTTAGCGCTCATTGCTTACATTCACCGCACATTTTAATCGATTATGCAGAAAATCTTTTTGAGTTTCACTGGCATGTTGCTGGCTTTTTTAACTTTCGCGCAAGTCAAGTCCCCGGAGCAGTTTTTAGGTTATAAATTGGGAGATCGCTATTCTCCCCATTTCAAAGTAGTGAGTTATTTTAAGCAGGTGGCTGAAGCCAACACTACGATGGTAAAATTGGAGCAATATGGACAAACCAACGAAGGACGACCATTATTATTGGCATTTGTTTCTTCTGCTGAAAATATCGCCAACCTTGAAAATATACGTAAGAACAATCAGCGACTTGCGGGTAATGCGTTGGACAAGGAGACGCCTGATGAAAAAGGACCCGCTATTGTTTGGTTAAGTTATAATGTACATGGCAATGAAACATCCAGTTCGGAAGCGGCCATGATGACTATTTGGGAGTTGGTAAACCCGGCGAATGCAAAAACTAAAGAGTGGTTAAAGAATACGGTTGTTGTAATTGATCCCTGTATCAATCCTGATGGTCGCGATCGTTATGTAAACTGGTTCAATTCGGTGGTTGGCAAAACAGCTAATCCGCAACCTTTTTCCCGCGAGCATTCAGAACCATGGCCCGGGGGCCGGCCGAATCATTATTATTTTGATCTGAACCGCGACTGGGCCTGGCAATCACAAGTAGAAACGCAACAGCGTATTCTGCGTTACAATGAATGGCTGCCCCAGGTGCATGTTGATTTTCATGAGCAGGGATATAATTCTCCTTATTATTTCGCGCCAGCTGCCGAACCTTATCATGAAGTGATCACTCCCTGGCAACGTGAATTTCAAACGATGATTGGAAAGAACAACGCGAAATATTTTGATGCTAACGGATGGCTGTATTTTACTAAAGAACGTTTTGATCTTTTTTATCCAAGTTATGGCGATACCTATCCAACCTATAAAGGCGCCATTGGTATGACTTTCGAACAAGGTGGACATAGTCGGGGCGGTGCTGCCGTAATTAATGAAGATGGTGATACACTTACGTTATATGATCGATTGTACCATCATTATACTACGGGAATGTCAACGATTGAAATTACTTCACTGAATGCGAGTAAAGTGGTGAAGGAATTTAAATCGTACTATGATAAAGCTCGTTCTTCTCCTGTGGGTGACTATAAAGCATATATCGTAAAAGCGGATGACGGGGACCGGCTCCAAAGGTTGAAAAAATTATTGGATCGAAATGCAATTGATTGGAGTTATACAACTGCCGCTTCTTATACCGGGTTTAATTACTTTACCGCGAAGTCAGAATCTTTTAAAGCGACCGAAAAAGATATTGTAATCAATACCAATCAATCCAATTCAAATCTTATAAGGGTATTATTCGAGCGCAGTTCAAAGATCAGTGATTCGGCAACCTATGATATTACGGCATGGTCGATGCCTTTTGTTTTCGGAGTAAACACGTATGGTTTATCTGCATTTGTTACTGCCGTAACTAAAACAACTCCGGCATTAATTACCAATACTATTACCAATTCAGCTTCGGCAACTGCATATGTAGTTGCATGGAACGGATTGAGCAGCGCCAAAATACTAGCAACCTTGTTAAAGAAAGGGGTGAAAGTGCGCTATGCCGAGCAATCTTTTACCAGCCAGGGAGTAAATTTTGAAAAGGGTACACTTATAATTACCCGCACCAGTAATAATTCAAAGAGCAATAATCTCGAGCAATTGGTGAAAGAGGCGGCCCAGGAAGCGGGACAACCTTATTATGCTTTACAAAGTGGATTTGTAGAGAAGGGATTTGATTTTGGATCTGAAAAAGTACGTATGATTCATGCTCCAAAGGTCACTTTGCTGGCAGGCGATGGAGTTTCCTCTTTGGGAATGGGAGAGATCTACCATTTTTTTGATGCTCAATTAAATTATCCAATAAATATCGTTTGGGTCAACGATCTCAATAAAAATGTACTGAAGCAAACCGATGTGTTAATCATACCGGATGGCAATTACCGGATCCTCTCCGATAAAAACATGAATGATGCGTTGAAAGATTGGGTGAACAACGGGGGACGCATTATTGCCATTGAGAACGCGGTAGCGCAATTGGCAAAGAATGATTGGGGATTGAAGTTGAAAGTTGGTGATGATAAGAAAGATGATAAGAAAGATAAGGATGATTATGCAGTATTGAGACACTATGAGGACCGGGAGCGGGATGCTCTTCCCAATTTTATACCAGGTTCTATTTATAAAATCGAACTGGACAATTCACATCCGCTTGCTTTTGGTTATCCGAACTATTATTATACCCTTAAGCAGGATGATAATGTATACGAATTCATCAAAGAAGGTGGTTGGAACGTTGGCATAATTAAAAAAGATGCGCAGGTAGCGGGATTTGTTGGATCCAAGCTGAAAGAAAAGTTAAAAGATGGTCTTTTATTCGGTGTGCAGGATATGGGAAGGGGCAATGTGATATATCTTGCCGATAATCCCATGTTCCGGAGTTTTTGGGAAAATGGGAAGTTGTTGTTTTGTAATGCAGTATTTTTAGTTGGACAATAGTGATCAAATTTGCCTAGTATAAAGAACCAAGAAACCAAGATGCCAAGAACCAAAGAAAAAATACCAAAGTAGAAATAAGCATCAAAGAAAATCCAAATAAAAAAATTCAAAAGATTACCATATTTCTTCGAGCCATTTGAAATTTATTTTTTTGTTTTCTTTCTTTTATAAACTTTGTTTTCTTTTGCCTTTATTCTTTGGTTCTTGGCATCTTGGTTTCTTGGTTCTTGTTTGCAGTTAAGTTGAATTAAAATTTCTTGCATGAGAAGAATTGTATACTTTTTGTTATTTGTATTGTTTCTGCAATCTGGTCAATCTCAAACTCCTCCTGCTTATACATCAGCAGATATCTACCTGCAATTAAGAAAATTAAATGTATTGGGTTCCGTGCTCTATGTTGCTGCGCATCCGGATGATGAAAATACCCGCTTACTTGCATGGTTATCTAAAGAGAGGTTATATCGTACCGGTTATCTTTCTGTTACCCGTGGAGATGGTGGTCAAAACCTGATCGGGGATGAACAAGGAGTTGATTTGGGCTTGATTCGGACACAGGAATTAATGTCGGCCCGGCGAATTGATGGAGCCGAACAATTCTTCACTCGCGCGTACGATTTTGGATTCAGCAAAACAACAGCCGAAGCATTTGCGGTATGGAACAAAGAAAAAATATTGAGTGATGTTGTATGGATCATCCGAAAATTTCAACCGGATGTGATCATCACACGTTTTCCGGAAGATAGTCGCGCGGGTCACGGCCATCACTCGGGTTCGGGTGTATTAGCGCATGAAGCGTTTAAAGCCGCTGCCGATCCAAATCGATTTCCTGAACAATTCAAATATGGGGTTCAACCATGGCAAGCGAAAAGAATCCTTTGGAACACATTTAATTTTGGAAACACCAATACCACCAGCGAAGAACAATTAAAGATTGATGTAGGTGCATTCAATCCGGTGCTCGGTAAAAGTTATGGCGAACTGGCGGCTGAAAGTCGCAGCCAGCATAAGAGTCAGGGTTTTGGAGTACCCGGCAGTAGAGGAGTGCAATTGGAATATTTTACACCGGTAGAGGGTACGCCAGCAAAAATTGATCTGATGGATGATGTTGTTAGTTCCTGGAGCAGGGTACCTGGGGCTGAAAAGATCAGCGTGATGGTTGATGAAATTGTCCGTAATTATTCTTTATCTAAACCCGAACTGTCTGTTCCCGCATTGGTAGCCTTATATAAATCGTTACTGCAATTACCGAATGGATACTGGAAAACAAAAAAGCTGGAAGAAACGCAACGCATCATTGAACAATGCAGTGGGTTATGGTTGGAAGCAAGTGCTAATAACGAATATGCTGTACAGGGGGATTCCGTTCGTATCACAATTTCGGTAAACAACAGGATAGGAGCTACTGCCCGTCTCCAGAAAATAAACCTGGAAGCGTTTGATACAGTGATGAACCAAACGCTTGACCGCAACAAGAATTATAATTTTGTAAAGACCGTTTATGTCTCCAACGCCAGGGCCATCACTCAACCATATTGGATGGAGCAGAAAATGTCGGAAGGTTCATTCAATGTAAGCGAACAGGCTTTTATAGGCATGCCGCAAAACGCCCCGGCTTTTCAAGCAACATTTGATCTTGTAATAGAAGATCAACCATTCCGGTTTTTTAAACCAATCATGTATAAGTATACGGATCCTGTGAGAGGGGAATTGTTCCAGCCATTGGTAGTGGTTCCATCCGTGGCTGTATCCACCGAGCCGAGTATAGTTATCTTCCGTAAAAATGAAGAACAGAAAGCTGATATCGATATTAAAGTAACCGCGCACAAAAACTTCAGCAATTATACAGCAAAGATATCGGGTCGCATGAAAACGGTGAATGATACAAAAACAGATACTTCTTTTAATCTTGCCAAAGGATTAAGCAAGGATTATGTTTTCAATATCAGTAATAAACTGATGAAAGATCAGGACCAGGATTTTGTATTGCCTTTTACCGAATTAAAAAATGGGAAAGAAGAGCAACCGGCATACTGGAGTATCACCAGTATTAATTACGATCATATTCCCCATATTCATTATTTCTACCAGGATGGAATTAAGGTGTTGAATATGGATATAAAAACAGTAGGGAAAAAAATAGGCTATATTGAAGGAGCCGGCGATAAAGTCACTATCGCGTTGCAGCAAATGGGATATGAAGTAACGATACTTAAGCAAAGAGACATCACCAGCTATAATCTCAAACAATTTGACGCGATCATCACGGGGGTCAGGGCTTATAATGTAAATGATTTTATGGCGGAGAAATATGATGTGTTGATGAATTATGTAAAAGAAGGAGGCAGTCTTATTGTTCAGTACAATACGATTAATTTCATAAGTAATGTAAGAGCTAAAATAGGGCCTTATCCATTTACTATTTCCCGAAACCGTGTTACCGACGAAAAAGCAAAAGTGGATTTCCTGCTGCCCGATCATTCGGTATTGAATTATCCCAATAAAATAACGGAAGCCGATTTTGATGGCTGGGTACAGGAGCGTAGTATTTACAATGCCGAAGCATTGGATATATCTTATGAAACACCCATCGCAATGGCGGACCCTGAAGAAAATGCTCAGAAAGGAAGTTTGATTGTTGCCAATTACGGGAAAGGAAAATTTGTATATACAGGACTTGTATTTTTCCGTGAATTGCCGGCGGGTGTTCCCGGTGCTTACCGGCTGCTCGCTAATATTATCGCGCTAAACCGTAAGAAAGGATTTTAATGAGCGAGAAATCTAAAGTTAACCCGCGGATAGCGTTTGCGATTGCAGTGTTTTCAGGAGTTATTATCGGAAAACTGATCAAGAAGTTCGCGTTTGGATTACTGATCGGAATTGTAATCAGTATGATTTATGTATTGATTGCAACTGGTAAAAAAAAGAAATGAGTACAAATAATAATGATAAAGAAAAAGTACCACTGTTCAAAACCTGGAAAGGTTGGTACCGGATGGTGATACTCACTCTTTTGATTGTAATTGTTCTTTTTTATTTTTTTACTAAACGATTTGCATGACATTTTCCCGGCTCGATTGGCTGGTGCTGGTAGCAACGCTTTTGTTGATTATCGCCTGGGGCGTTTACAAAAGCCGCACTTCCCGCAATTTGACTGGTTATTTTTTAAGCGACCGTCAAATGCCGTGGTGGGTAATTCTTTTCAGTATCATGGGTACACAAGCCAGCGCTGTTACTTTTCTTACAGCACCCGGACAGGCTTATACCGATGGAATGCGGTTCGTTCAATATTATTTCGGGTTGCCGATCGCTATGGTTATTCTATGCGTAACGCTGGTTCCCATTTTTCACCGCTTAAAAGTATATACCGCTTATGAATATCTTGAACAGCGGTTTGATGTAAAAACCCGAACGCTCACTTCCTTCCTTTTTTTATTGTCTCGTGGATTGTCGACCGGTATCAGTGTCATCGCTCCTTCTATTGTATTGCATAGCTTATTGGGATGGAATTTTTATCTGACCAATATCGCAATGGGTGGATTGCTGATCATTTATACCACCACCGGTGGCGCAAAAGCGGTAGCATACACTCAACAATTACAATTCATAATAATTTATGCGGCTATGTTTGTTGCCTGCTGGTACGCGCTTGATATGTTGCCGGAAGGTGTGGGGATAAGCGAAGCACTGCATATTGGTGGAAAGTCGGGAAAGCTGAATGTAATCACCAGTGGAGTAACCGCGGAGGGATCGTTTGATTGGAAAGACAAATACAATATATGGAGCGGACTCATTGGCGGGTTGTTCCTGGCGTTAAGTTATTTTGGTACCGACCAGAGTCAGGTAGGCAGATACCTGACGGCGAAAAGTGAAAAAGAAAGCAAGCTTGGATTGTTGTTGAATGGAATGGCAAAAGTGCCATTGCAGTTTTTTATATTGTTGATAGGGATATTCATCTTTTGCTTTTATCAATTTTATAAGGCACCAGTGTATTTCAATTCCGCGGAAGAAAATATAGTTAAGAAAAGTATATACGCGGCAGAATATGAGAAGGCATCGGCTTTATACGATCAGTTACAGGAACAAAAACAGCATACGGTAATTGAACTAGCGGCCGCCATTAGAGCAAAGGAGAATGATAAGATTGATCATCTGCGTTTTACATTACAGCAAGAGGAGCAAGAGGGGGAAAAAATCAGGGCTACGATAGTAGCGCTGGTGAAAAAGACAAATCCCGGATCGGACGGAAAAGATACCAATTACATTTTCCTTCGCTTTGTAGGGGATTTTTTACCAAAGGGGTTGATTGGACTTATTGTGGCGATCATCTTTTTAGCTTCCTGGGGAAGCATTGCTGCCGCGCTTAATTCTTTGGCTTCCGCAACGATGATCGATTTTCATAAACGATTTGCTAAAAGAAAATATACAGAAGAAGAAGAATACCGATGGTCGAAATGGTATACGATTGGATGGGGATTGTTTTGTATTGTGGCCGCACAATTTGCTTATAATCTTGGTAACAGCCTGATCGAAGCAGTGAATATATTAGGTTCCTGGTTTTATGGAACTATTCTTGGAATCTTCCTGGTTGCATTTTATATAAAGCGTGTTCATGGAGATGCGGTGTTTTATGCTGCACTTATCACCGAAGCTGCTGTTTTATCAATATATTCTCTCGACATCATCTCTTTTTTATGGTTGAATGTAATAGGAGCTGCGGGAGTGATTCTCTTCTCGTTAATACTGCAACAGTTTTTTTCGGCAAAGAAACAACAGTAATAACAGCTACGAGCTATGAGCTACGAGCTCCGAGCTTGTTCTGTAATAAATTTGACTTTATTCCTGGAAGTACATAAAAAAAATAAAGAAGC
>Ga0157380_10000176_pt1 | contig 36892 bp, 27 predicted proteins | sample S35metaG_FD_119757 | JGI IMG/M metagenome (GOLD analysis project Ga0157380, IMG submission 119757) | Switchgrass rhizosphere microbial communities from Kellogg Biological Station, Michigan, USA - S3-5 metaG | ecosystem: Host-associated > Plants > Roots > Rhizosphere > Soil | place: USA...
GATGAACTGGTTAAGACGCCAGATGTCAGATGCCAGACATCAGATGCCAGACGTCAGATTTCAGACATGAGTATTCAATTCGAAATGATTTAAATAATATCGAATCAAGTCTGGTGTCTGACATCTGATGTCTGGCATCTGGCATCTGGCGTCTGGCATCTAACATCCCACTTGTTAAAATATCGTTAACCCAAAACCATCCCGTATGCAATTCCGCATGCCCCTGCATCTACCCTACAACTCTCGACCTGGTTAGTTATTTCTGAAACCGTTTAAAATCCTTTTGTCATGAACTCAATGTCCCTGGCAGTCCTCGCGATTGCAAGCAGCCTCGTCATGCTTTTGACCAGGCCAGTTACCAAACAAAACCAAACCACTATCACCCTACCGATCGAACGAAATGTTGAAGCGTGGGAACAAGAAGCGCTCGACTGGCTGATTGAAGCCCAATCACCGAATGGTGGATGGGGTGCCGGCTCACACTCGTATCAAAACGTTACTGACCCTCATGCTGTACAAACTGATCCTGCGACTACAGCATTTGCAGCTATGGCTCTTTTAAAATCAGGAGGACCATTAAAAACCAATCCGTACCAGAAACAAATCACGAGTGCACTCGACCGAATCCTCAAAGACATTGATACGAGACCAGACAATGGCCGCATCACTTCTTTGAGCGGTACACAACCACAGGTAAAACTCGGCATCCACATCGATGCATCCATGGCTCTTCAATTCCTGACCGATATGCGTGAGCAAACAGATGATGCTGATCTTCAGAAAAAGATAGATAATGCTGCAGCTATTTGCATTCAACTCATTCAAGGCAGTCAAAGCGAAGATGGTGGATGGGCCGGAGGTGGATGGGCACCAGTATTACAATCTGCTATGGCCAACAATGCCCTTGAAAAAGCAGATAGCCGATATGCCGTAGATAAAAAAGCAATTACAAAATCAAGAGAATACCAGGCCAACAATATGTCCGGTGGTGAAGTTCGTGCAGAAGATGCTGCAGGCGTCCCACTCTATGCAGCCGCCAGTGCGCAACGAGCTACCATGGAAGAAACTAAAGAAGTAGAGTTGTTGCTTTCACCAGGCCTTATAGAAGAAGCCAGATCAGGCAAAGTCAAAAAAGATGAAATCATCAAGGATCTCGAAAACAAAGGCATGGACCGTGACAAAGCCGAACGACTTGCTACATCTTATGATGTCAATGTCGCCTCCACAAAAGCTTTGCAAAGTGATGACATATGGAATGGCTTCGGCAACAATGGTGGTGAAGAATATCTCTCCTACATGATGACCAGCGAAGCGCTTGCACAACAAGGCAAAGAAGACTGGCTCAAATGGAGGCAATCTATCGGACCCAAGTTCAAACAATCACAAAATCCAAATGGAAGTTGGAGTGGGCAGCATTGTATTACGAGCCCGGTGTTTTGCACAGCTGCTATCATCCAGGCGTGGAACGCCGGATTAAGTGAGCAGTGAGCAGTGAGCAGTGAATAACCTTCTGGAAGCTGGAAGCTGGTAGCTAATAATCGTGAGGCGTCAGTCGTGAGGCGTGAATGGTGAGCAGTGAGCAGTGAACGGTGAACATTGGATATCCTTCTGGAAGCTGGTAGCTAGAATTGTAATCCGTGAAATTCGTGCAATCGGTGTAATCCGTGATTCAGACAAAAAGAAAGCTGTGAAAATGTATAGTGCATTTGTAAAAAACACATTGCTCTTTATAATCCTTCTGATTATTGGATGTCAATCCAACGAAGAAAGATTGGAGATCACCATGCAAAAATCAATTGCATGGATGTGGGCTCATCAATCGAAGGATGGTGGATGGCATAGTGAGACACATGCAGTATTGAAAGATGGCAAGGCACTCACCCCTTATATCCTTTACCATCTCTTGTTGATCCCTGAGGATACATTCAAAAGACCGGCAGGTGCGGTTGATAGAGGTGTTGAATTTATCCGAAGGGAGATCAGGGCATCGATGACGATGATTGAGGATAGTTTGCCATTACTCAATTATCCAAACTATAGTGCAGCCTATGCGTTGAGGGTATTGTGCCTGATGAAAAAAGACACTACCCTCCAGCGCATCATCGCTGATCATCTACTTCGCGAACAATTTATAGAACACCGCGGCATCACTCCCAACAATCTTGCTTATGGTGGATGGGGATATGGAGAGCCAGGAATTCCATATGGTGAGCATGGGCATGTGGACATATCACATACGAGGAGAATAGTTGAAGCACTGATGTATTTTGGGCAGAACGGCGGAACGGCAGAAGGGCGGAACAGCACACTCACCTCACAAAACTCACACCTCTTACTGTCTTACTCTCTCACTCTCTTACCTTCTGTGAAGGTTTTCCTTCACAGCGTGCAGCGCACGCCGGAGGACGTACGTCTGTACGAAGGCTGCCTTTCCAGAAAGGCACTCCCATACGACGGTGGATTTATTTCTTCTGCAGTGACATTGGCTACTAATAAGTCAGTGCCTGTTTTTATTCCTGGTGCTGGCTATCACTATCCCAGTTATGCTACTGCAACATGTGATGGACTTCTGGCAATGCATGCATTGGGTATGAAGGATACGCAAGCGTACCGGGATGCAAAACATTGGCTTGAAAAAAATCAAGACATGAGCACCATTGATGGGCTAACAAAAGATGATCCGGAGCAATGGTACCAGGTGATGCATTATTATCATTGGGCAGTCAGAGCGGAAGCGATGACGGCTGCCGGGATATCAGGACTCTGGTCTAAACAATTGACTAAACTGTTGATCAAGGAACAACAACCAGGTGGATACTATATCAATCCGATCGGTGGAGTCAACAAAGAAGATGATCCGCTGATGGCGACGATATTTGCGATACAAGCAGGCATGGGAATAAGGAATAATGAACAAAGAATATCGAATTAAGAACGATTGTCAGGAGACTAAATAAAAAACAAATGTTGAGCGTCGGTTGACCGACGCCCAACAATTTTTGTGTGACCCCTTCAGGGTCGGAATAACACTCCATCGCAAATACCCCGGGCACGGCCCGGGGCTATTGGAGTTTAAGCCCTTCAGGCTAAAGAATAAGAAATACCGAACAAGGAATAGCGAATTAAGAACGACATATACATCCTTGATCAAGAAATATCAATGTAGGCAGGAAACCCATTTCTGGAAGCTGGAAGCCAACATCTGACAGTTGATAGCTGATAGCCGACAGCCTTTTTCTGGAAGCTGGTAGCTGGTAGCTGGTAGCCAACTGTTGTCAGCCTTCAGCTGACAGCAGAAAACTTCACCCCCCACCCCTGCGTTATAGATTCTTACTTATCCATGTACTTTTACAGCATCAAACCGCAGTTATGAAGAGGAAGTATGTATTTGGCGCCATTGTGGGGCTTGTCTTGGTCGTAGGCATGGCCTTTACCTATCAGCAGAAGGAGCGCTATTTCGATATCATCAAGAACCTGGAGATCTTCAGCAATATGTATAAGGAGGTCAATTCCAATTATGTAGACGAGATCGACCCCAACCAACTGATGAAAGTCGGGATTGATGCCATGCTGGCAACGCTCGACCCGTTCACCAATTATTTTTCGGAGTCACAGATAGAAGGATGGCGGTTTAAAAATGAAGAAGGGGAAGCCTCCTCCGGGCTGAAAGTCAAAAAAATAGATGCCGACCTGGTGATCAGCGGGATTATCGAAGATTCACCGGCACATGAGGCAGGGCTGAAAGTGGGTGACAAAATCGAAGCGGTCAACGGTGAAACGACCGAAAAAAGATCCGCAGAAGATGTCATGGATATCATCAGCGGTGTCCCCGGGAGTGAAATGACCCTGAACATAATCCGTCCTGGAGAAACCGAACCCAGAATCATCAAAATCACCAGGGGAGGAATGGATGGCAAGAATGTGCCTTATTCCGGAATGGTGGAGCCAGGCATTGGCTACATCTCCCTGACAACCTTTACTCGCGATGCAGGCCGGAATGTTGGTAATGCACTTCGTGATCTCAAAACAGCAGATGCAAATCTGAAAGGCGTCATCCTCGACCTTCGTGGAAATGGAGGAGGTCTACTAAGGGAAGCAATCAATGTCTGCAATGTTTTTATCCCTGCGGAAGAAACCGTAGTTACTACAAGAAGCAAAGTAGTAGAAGCAGACCAGGAATATAAAACACGCAATGAACCCGTAGATACAGAAATCGAACTCATCGTATTGATTGATGAAAATTCTGCTTCTGCTTCAGAGATTGTTTCCGGTGTCATGCAGGATCTCGATCGCGGTGTGATCGTGGGGCAACTCTCTTATGGAAAAGGCCTGGTGCAGAATACATTTGACATTGGGTATAATGCAAAAGTCAAACTGACCACTTCCAAATACTATATTCCAAGTGGCCGTTGCATCCAGTCTGTTGAATATAAAAACGGGGACCGTGTGCACATCCCTGATGACAAACGCGCAAAGTTTAAAACGCGTGCAGGCCGTACTGTGCTTGACGGAGGAGGTGTACAACCTGATCTGCCTATGCCTGCAGAGAAGCGTCCTTTGATAGTTAAAAAACTAATGCAACAAGACATCATCTTCAAATACGTGACAGAGTACTGCATCGGGCTTGATAGTATCGCTTCTTTAGAAACATATCATTACACGGATTTTGCAGCATTCAAAGCTTACCTGGATAAGAGTGATTTCAAGTTTGAAACCGATACCGATGAAGCGATCCGTAAATTGAGTGAAGTGGCTTCTTCAGAATCTTATTCTCCAGAATTAACAAGTCATGTTGATGAGTTGAAAACGATCGTTGAAAAAGAAAAAGCGAGCCAGGTCACGCAATACCAGAAAGAAATTCTTCAGGCTATCGAGCGTGAAATCCTCAGTCGCTTTTATTTTGAGACGGGCTTAGTGCGGCATCAGTTGAAAAATGATCCCGAGTTGGCAAAGGCGATCAGTGTGCTCAACAATCCAAAAGATTACACTTCAATCCTTCAAGGAAAGTAATTGACAGTTCGGTTTTCAATCCCGTTCTACGCTTTGTAGTATATATATGTATATCCTTCACATAGAGACAGCCACACCTATCTGTTCTGTGGCCTTGAGCCAGGATGCGGAGTTGCTGGTCTATCGGGATATGGAAGAAGGGATGAACCATACCGCGATGCTGACTCCCATGATCGAGGAATTATTGAAATCCATTTCCATTCGACCTTCTGACCTCGGTGCCATTTCGGTAAGCTCTGGACCTGGGTCCTATACCGGGTTGAGAGTTGGGAGCTCCACGGCTAAGGCCATGGCTTATAGCCTCAACATCCCAATCCTTGCAGTACCCACTTTGGCCGCACTGGCGAGTGCTGCTTTTTTAGCCAATCCTGATGCTGATTTGGCCTTACCTATGATAGATGCCCGTCGCAAGGAGGTCTATATGGCTTTATTTGACCGGGAGGGTCAGGAACTCTGGGCGCCTTCTTCCGTTATATTGGAAGAAAAATTCTTTTCGGATGTTCTTCCCCAGGCCGGGCTTATCGTCGGATGTGGGGATGGTTCTTTGAAAATAGGTGATTTAGCAGGGCTTGCCGGCAATCTCCGGGTTGAAAAGGAGATTCTTTGCAGTGCGCGACACCTGGTTGCTCCAGCCTGGGATCTTTTCCAACAAGGAAAGGTCCGGGAGGCGCTCCATTTTGTCCCTTATTACCTGAAGCCGCCCAATATCACAGTGCCCAGGCAGGCGGGTTTCGCATAACAGCAGGAGAAACCAGCAGATTCTGATCAGGTTAGATATTCAGAAGCCTTTGTATATAAATCAAATGCATAACATATAATATTGATATACAGAAGATTAACCATTGTTAAAAACAATATGGTACGGTTTATGATAATTCATACATGAATCCGAATAATCTCGCTCATGATGAAAAAGAAGACTGAAATTGTAAGTTTGCGCAAAGGGACCAGCGAAATAGAACTCAATTACGCTGATCTCAGAAAAGCTGTGCTAGTACTTAGGGCCGTTAATCACAAGCTCAGGCAGCGTGTGATTGATTTGCTAGAAGAACATGCCACGATGACTGTAACCGACATTTATATTAAACTGCGCCTGGAACAGTCCGTTGCATCCCAACATCTGGCTATCCTGCGTCGCGCCGGGGTCGTTCTCACCGAACGCCAAGGGAAGTTTATTTACTACTCCCTGGACAAAGACAGGCTCAACCAGATATCCAAACTGGTCGAAGAGCTAGCCGGCTAAATCTTTGCTTGAGGTAGACCCTTCAAGGGGTTGATTCTGTGAAGATTAAAAAATATTTTATCCCCCCATTTTTTTACATTCCCTTAATTATCAATCCATTATCCCGCAGTGGGTGATTGCCACCGTATTACAAATGCATTTTTTTTGTAATATCATTTGGTTGAGTCAAATCTTAATTGCAAATTTGTTGCTAAGGTTTAACTCAAAATAGGAAATGTATGAAAAGGACTAAGGTCACCTTTCAGCAAGAGAAGCTTACGGTGTCTACAGAACTTATGCGGGCATTAGCGCACCCTCTACGTCTCAAGATTCTGGAATTTTTGGATCAAAACAAAAACATCCAGGTGAATCACATCTACAACACTCTCAAGATCGAGCAATCCATTGCCTCTCAGCACCTTCGGATATTGAAGAACGCTGGTGTATTGGTGGCTGATAAGGATGGTAAGTATATGCACTACACGATAGACTACCAGAGGGTAAGTAATGCAGTCAAGGCGATTAACCGTTTTATGGGGAAATAAGCCGGAGCCCATTCGTTCAAAGATTACCATTCAATCCCATCCCAAATTTATCTCTTCAGGGCCACCCCTGGGCTGAACGTCAGTCCTACTCCTTTAGAAAATCCTTTCCACAAGTTTGTAATGCTAAAGTCTTGTCATCAGATGAGGTCACACCTTTATGCCTATCGCAAAAGCTTGCTATGAAAGACAGGGATGAAGATGGAAAAGTAATCTTTATACGATCGGGTTCTCCGCTTGGTTTTGCGGGTTAGCATCAGCTTGTTGCTCATGTTTGGATTTGAAGATCCTGCGATGAAACACCAGTAAACTGATCACCCCGGTAGAGATGGCTGCATCAGAAATGTTGAATACAGGCCTGAAAAACTGGAATCGCTGACCTCCCCAGATTGGAAATCCATCAGGTAGCTGTGTATCGATCAGTGGAAAATAAAGCATGTCCACCACCTTTCCGAAAAGGAATGGGGCATAGCCTCCTTCCGCTGGAAAGAGCGTCGCCAGGCCTCCATGATATGGAGTGGCTGAAAAGATCAATCCATAGAAAGCACTATCCAGGATATTGCCCAACGCGCCTGCCATGATCAATGAAAAGGAGAAGATGACACCGAAGGATTCTTTTGCTTTGATCAGGGTGTGAATAATATACACCAGGAAGCCCACAGCAATGAGGCGGAATACACTCAAGGCGAGTTTGCCCCAATTTCCTCCAAGGGATAAACCGAAAGCCATGCCTTCATTTTCTACAAAATGAATGCGTGCCCAGCTTAAGCCCAGGATCCCGAATTCTTCTCCATACTCCATGTGGGTTTTCACCCAAATCTTCAGCACCTGGTCAAGGACCAGGACAAGGAAGACGATGATGAATACTGAACTCGTACGGTTAGACATAAGCAGCCTGTGGCATTAACAATACCCACCCTTCAATGCTCAGAAGGCTATGCCTGCAAAGCAGGCCGGCACTTCAGTATTGGGAATTAGGAATCGTCCCTGGTTAAATTAATTCTGGGCTTGTTTAGCCTCAATGGACAAGGTCGCATGAGGTACAGCACGTAATCTTTCTTTGGAAATGAGCTTGCCGGTTTCCCTGCAGATGCCATAGACTTTGTTCTTGATACGGATCTTGGCATTTTCAAGGTGCTGGATCAATTTCTGCTGGCGTGAAGCCATAGAACTGATGCGCTCACTCTCAAGACTGCTCAGACCGTCATCCAGACCTTTGATCTTATTGTCTGGATTTTCAGCCATATCCTCAAGCTGTTTGAGATAAAACTCAAGCTGCTCCCTGGCTACAATCAGTTTATCGTCGATGAGCTGATCAAATTCCTCAAGTTCCTTGTCGCTGTATCTTGTCTTTTGTGGTTCTTCATGTAGGGTGGCCACGGCCATTGGTTTCTTATCCTTCTTTTCTGACATTTTCTCTGTATGCTTTGTTGTTGATTCAACAAATGGTTTATCTGTGTGAGTACTTTTTACTGGTTTGTGCGCAGCTTCAACAGTTGGCGCGGATGGTTTTGGCTGGTATGTTGGTAGCGGTTTGTGTGCCGTTACTTTTACCTCAGGTTTCTTAGCTATAGCTACTTGTGGCTTTGGCGCTGGTTTAACTGGCACCTTAACTGCTACCGCTGTGGCAGGCTTTTTAGCTAATGGAGCTGGAGCTGCCTTTGGGGCAACTGGCTTAGCGGAAGAAGAACCGGCCTTTGGTACCATGGTCTTGGGAGCAATTCCTGCTTTAGGAGCAGCTAATTTCGGAGCAACCTTTGCCGCTTCCTTCACAACTGGCTTAGCTACAGGTTTTGCTGCAGGTTTAACTGGTGCTTTGGCCTTAACAACAGGTTTCACTGGTGCTTTGGCTTTAACGACTGGTTTCGCCTTAACCACGGGCTTAGCTTTAGTTGCTACTGGTTTAGGCTTTGGGCTGGTCTTTGCTTTGGCAGCACTAGCCTTTTGCACGGTCGCAGCTGGTTTCTTAGCCTTAGCAGCCACTGGCTTAGCTTTTGGCTTCGATTTGGAAGCTGCGGCTGGTCTACTGACTGTTTTTGGCTTAGCGGCCGGTTTAGGGGCTGCTTTTTTCACCACGGCACCTTTAGCCTTTGCCTTTGCTGGCGCTGGTTTGGTTGACTTATTTTTCTGAGTGGCCATAACCTCTCCTTTTTAAAAAATTTGAATGTGGATTTTTGAGCTTCGTTCCGAGTCACTTTCCGGACTTCCGGATCATTCCCCTAAAAACGCCGCAAATTTACATGAATGCACCTAATACTCACTATACGATCAATAATTCCCTTGATTTTGCCTTTTAGAAATGATTTTATTGGTCAATTTGTTCCATTTGCCAATTTTTATTGGCTGCTTTTGTACTTGAAGAGAATTAAATGACTGCAATATAATTAGTTATACATATGTCTTTACAGGAAGATATTAGGAACTGAATATCAAACAATTAATTCCAATTAATGGTTTCCAAATTTATAATCACTTGATTATAAACAAAAGGGCGAAAGATTTCTCTTTCGCCCTCAGAATCAATGTTTTTTAAACTGCTATTCGTTTTTCACCCACTTTATCATCCATTCTTGCCCATCAGCCTGGCGAACCAGGACATAATAAAGGCCTTCCTGGAGTTCACTAAGTCCGGAGAGGGTTCCATAGTTAAATCCGTTTTCAATGGTCAGTGTTCTTACCTGGCTACCTTGCGGGGTCATTAAAATCACCTTCACAGGGCCTTCGGATGAGCCATCTACGCGCAGATTCAAATCATCAGTTCCTGGATTTGGCCAGATAGCTGGCTGTAAACCTGCAGCATCAGCTCCAAAAACGACTGGTCTTCCCTGGAAAGCATCCTCACCACCACATGGCTCAGCTGTATTTAAGCAATCTCCAAGGAAATCACCATGAGCGAGATGAGCAAGTACTGCGGTACGGGAAACGCAGATCGTGTGTGCAACTCCCGGATTGCCTGGAGGAATATGGCAAACAGATACCTTATCACCACTTGCACCACAATGAACATCAACCACTAAGACCTGGATAGGACCAGCAACGCCGACACAACCATTACTATCTGTCACAGTGACATAATAGTCGGTTGTCGTTTCTGGACAGACTGTGATGGTCTCAGTTGTTTCACCGGTACTCCATTCCCATGTATATGGACCATGGCCACCTGAGGCTAATGCGGTAATATCCGTACAAGCAGCAGGATCAAAACCAAAATAGACCGTGCGACAATCTGTGCCATAATCAATACTAATAATGCCTTCAGGAACAACGACTGTAACTGTGGCTTCACAGGTAAGTACTGTGCCCAAACCATCATCTGCAGTTACGGTTACAACATTTTCGCCTTCGTCTGAGCAAACAAATGCTGATTGGCTCACTTCAAAAGTGAAATTACATGCGTCAAGATCACTTGCTACAAGTTGCTCTGCAGTAATACTACCAGTACCATCGCCATCCAATTCTAGCGTAATATCCTGGCATTCCAGGCTGGCTTCAAAACTAGCTTCTTCGAGAAATACTCCTGAATCAAGAACACCATCACCAGCATCAGCAATTGCCAGTTTGAAGTGATAGGTTTCACAAGGAACAATCTCCAAGGTGGCTGTGAGTACAACTGTAAATCCGTCATATTCAATTGTGGTACCACCTCCCTCAGGATTGTCAACGTAAAACGATGTATTCACTAAATTATTGATGGAATTAATAGTCACCGGAACGTCCGTAGGTATGGTCGCTATGTTTTGATTAGTATAGCTTCCTCCGGCAGGATTTGGTCCAGATACCAAAAATCCAAAGACATCATTATACTGTGTGTTTACCCATTCCAGGTATTCTTCAGAGCTAAAGACATAAGAAATGGAAATCTGGTTGGCCACTGCTTCAAAATCGAATTCGAGTTTGCAGGCATCATTCGTGGGATATCCGCTCAATGCAGTAAGATCTGCATCACCTGCAGCACCGAAATCGGAAGAGGTGTCATCATTATCATTAGGACCTACAGCATCTGAAATTAAACCTGACCCAAGCAAAACTCCATCGGTAAGTCCAATATTGGTTGAACCTCCATTACTGAAGGTTCCGCTGGCTCCTTCCGGACATACCAGGACAGCATTGGATACGGTAATTCCCGCTCCAACCAATGTATTGGCTAAAGCAGTTGCATCAGATGATGCAGATGTAGTTAATTGTGCGTTTGATTGTCCAATGGCAAACAATACAAATAGACACGCTATGAAAAAAGTAATGGTTTTCATGAGTTATGAAATTAGATGGGTAAAAAAATAAGAGAAATAAAAGCTAACGACAGGATTATACTTTGGGCAGATATACGCCAATCATCCTATTGAAATGAACTTCCCAATCTTTCTGGGTCCACAAAGGATATGTGTCCCTTCCTAGTGTAATCACAAATGAAGAACCGTCATCTGATAGTTTCCACGTGGAAATTTTACCAGACATTTTTTCACAGGTAGTTTTGAGGTCAACTGAACTCATGGTAAGATCAGCACGCAAGGGAAGAATCACTTGCTGGTCAACGGCGGGTAAAGATTCGAGGACAACTTTATGATCTGCTGTCCATTTAGCAGGTAAGGAAGAAATCTGTGCTGAGCTGGTGTAACTCAGTGTGACTGTTAAGAACAGCCAAAACCAATGCTTTTGCATGGGGGTTGGTTTTAATAGGTAAATAGATGGGGCGCTGAAAAAGAAAATTCAGCTTTCATTCTAAAGTTAGACAATACTTATTTGATATTCATTAGCTTCTACTGTTAAAGAATAAATTTTAACATTCCTTATCTTTACATCCGTTATGCAAACAGGACGCGCCAAGAAAACATTACATAATCGCATCAATCGTAAAGAATTGAAAGACCGTATACTGACTGAAGAAGTCCAGCGTACTACTCTTTCGTTTTACGCATACACCCATCTTTCAGATCCTATTACATTTCGTGATATATTTTACAATGGGTTACATGAATTAGGTGTTTTCGGTCGGATTTACGTTGCCAGTGAAGGTGTTAACGCGCAAATTTCTGTTTTGACCAGTAATCTTGATGCGCTTCGTCACTATCTTAACACCATTCCATTCCTATATAATGTACGCTTAAACGTAGCTGTGGAAGACGATGGCAAATCCTTCTTCACTTTAACCATCAAGGTGAGAGAAAAAATTGTAGCAGACGGATTAAACGATGCTGAATTTGATGTAACCAATCGTGGTACACATCTTTCTGCTGAAGCATTTAATACACTCACTGATCATCCTGATACGATCGTGGTGGATATGCGAAACATTTATGAAAGCGAAGTCGGTCATTTTGAAAACGCGATCCTACCTCCGATGGAAACCTTCCGTGAAGGACTGCCTATGGTTGCGGATATGTTGAGTGAGGAAAGAGAAAAACATATTGTCATGTATTGCACCGGCGGTATCCGCTGTGAAAAAGCATCAGCCTACATGAAATATCGTGGATATCAAAATGTTTACCAACTGGATGGTGGCATCATCGAATATGCACGCCAGGCAGAAGAAAAAGGATTGCCTAATAAATTTGTCGGAAAGAATTTTGTTTTTGACGAACGTCTTGGAGAGCGCATTTCAGATGACATCATCGCTTCATGCCACCAATGTGGTAATGAATCAGATGATCATACTAATTGTGCCAATGATGCATGCCACATTCTTTTTATCCAGTGTCCAACCTGCAAGGATACTTTTGAAGGATGTTGCTCTTTAGAGTGCAGAGATTTTATGCATCTGCCTGCTGAAGAGAGAAAGGAGTTGCGAAAACACAGAGTATTCAATGGCACACGAAATTCAAAGTCCAGGCCTGGACTCTTGAATGTGAGCGGTGAGCAGTGAGCGGTGAGTTGTGAATGCGTCAGTCGTGAGGCGTCAGTCGTGAGTTGTGAGTCAGACTAAATAAAAATGGTTTAACCTTGGTTAAACCATTTTTATTTTATGATAAGTCACGAATATTCGTGGCACGATTTTACATCGGTGGTTGATCGTTTGGCCAATGGTTGAGGGCATCGATCGTGCCGGCCATGAGGGCGATGGTGATGATCCAGTAGAGTGAATTGATCATGAGGTTTTTGAAATTCCTTCTTTCAAAAAGGCCATTGATGACTGAAACCGGCATAGCGACCATAATGCCTATCAGTGTGCCATGAAATGCTCCATGTTTGAAAGAATCAAAAGAGCCTTCTTTTAATGCACCATCTACATTACCCAGGAGAAACATGGATAACAAAAAGGACATCAGGAGGGAGACACCGAAGATCACGGCCATATTCCCTTTTTTGAGATCCTCTTCGGTCATACCAAGTGAATTCATCCAGGCTTTTCCAAAGAGACTTTTATGGTAATAGATAAAGCCGACAATCATTGGAATCAATGCGGCAATAAGAATGGCTAACCAATTGGGCTGAAGCATACGTTTTGTTTTTTAAATGTGGTTTTGGAAATTCAAAATCCAAATTACCACCAAAACGGGATATGCTAGCTTTTCTCTGCGTAAAATTTGAGGCCTTTTAAACCGTCGTCAAACTGCTTTTTGAGATGGCTGCGCATCATCAGTCCTCCATATTTTTTCCATGGCAGCATTCCTACTGCATGATCCATGCTCCAGGTGACTTCGATATCATCTCCTTTATGCGCAAAATGGAATTTAGCCGTTCCCTGGTCACGACCATCAAAGTCGATAGAAGTCAATATCTCTTCATTCATCGCTACTCGGGTCAGCGTTACAGTTCCCTTTCCAAGATGCTTGTTTTGTGATTCCCACTTATAGAATGCATTTTGGCCAACTGGAGGATTACTGAAGGTCATAACCATTGTTGGGTCCATGCGTTTCCAGGGATCCCATTTCTCCCAGTTGCGCAAGTCGTTGACTTGATCAAAGACGCGATCCATCGGTGCTGTAACCAGGATAGAACGTTTCATTTTGACTTCTGAAGGAAGTAAAAATGAGAAGAGTATTAAACCAAGCAGAATGAGGCCTAACCAGAGACCGATCTTCTTCAATATCTTATTCATAGCCGGAGATTTCATGCCAAATATCGGCAAAAGTACGTGGGTATTCCAAAACCAGGAGATCGTTTTGAAGTTCCAAGGTTAATCTGAAATGATAAAGGATTATAATAATGCTTCTATCACTTTTTCTTCATTCATGCCTTCTGCTTCGGCTTTGTAGTTACGTACGATGCGATGACGTAATACATATTTCGCAATTGCCTTTACATCCGCAATGTCTGGTGAGTACTTTCCGGTGATAGCAGCGTGACATTTTGCACCAAGGACAAGGAATTGTGATGCTCTTGGTCCGGCTCCCCAGGAAATGTATTGATTGACTTGTTCAGTTGCCTTTGCTGTGCCCGGGCGTGTTTTGGAAGCGAGAGAAACAGCATATTCAAGTACATTGTCCGCAACTGGTATTTTCCTCACGAGTTGCTGGAAATGAAGAATCTCACTTGATGAAAGGATGTGATTGAGTTTATTTTCCTGTATTGATGTAGTTGTCTTGACAACCTGGATCTCTTCATCATAGGACGGATAATCAAGAGGAATATTAAACATAAAACGGTCCAGCTGGGCTTCCGGAAGGGGGTAAGTTCCTTCCTGCTCGATAGGGTTTTGGGTAGCCAACACAAAGAAAGGTGAAGGCAATAAATGACGATCTCCGCTGACGGTTACTGATCTCTCTTGCATTGCTTCCAGTAGGGCTGCTTGCGTCTTTGGCGGGGTTCTGTTGATCTCATCCGCAAGAATGATATTGGCAAAAATGGGACCCCGATTAAATTTAAAATGACGGTCTTCATCCAGGATTTCGGTCCCTGTGATATCTGAAGGCATCAAGTCAGGTGTAAATTGGATACGTTTGAATTCAAGGTCCAAAACCTCCGCTATCGTGCTGACCAAAAGTGTTTTAGCGAGGCCTGGCACCCCTACCAACAGGCTATGGCCATTGGAAAACAGAGAAATCAACACCCCTTTAACTACTTCGTCCTGACCGACGATCACCTTAGCTATTTCTTTTCTGAGCGCCTGGTACTTGGAAGCTAATGCATCAATTGCTTGAACGTCAGACGTAAATTCTTGACTCATGTATGCTTTTTTTAATAAATCCCATGTGGGAATAAGAGCGTCAAAATTAGCAGGATTATTGTCAAACCATGAATTAAGAAGCTGCCAAGTGGATTAAAAATCAATATGTAGGGGTTCAAGATTTTGAACCCCTACATATTGATTTTTAATCCGGACACCTCCATTGCCAATCATCCAACGGATGACTGCCTTTGGTATAGGAATAATGCCACCATTCTGTCCGAATAGCTTGAAAACCGTGGTTTTCCATAATTGTTTTCAATTTGAGGCGCAAGGCTAAAATTTCAGGTGACAACTGGACATAGTCATGATGAGCTTCCGGGCCAAAAAAATCATACGGGGTGCCCATATCGATTTCTTTTCCATTCAGATCAGTCAACGAAAGGTCAATCGCTACTCCTCGGTTATGCATAGATCCTTCGGAGGGTGGAGCAACATAATCAGGGTTTGGCACCTTATCCCACAATATCTGTTGCGCAGGACGAGGTCTATAGCCATCAAAAAGTTTAAGCTTGTACTTCTCCGGCAAGAGTTCATCTCTTATTTTGAATAACGCATCTGCCACAGTAGGTCTTAAAAACATACGGCCACATGGATAGATCACTTCTTTCACAAAATTATCCTTGGTCGCATACTTGATATCGATCACAAATCCATCTTCTGTTTTGATTTCAGTCCAATGGAGTGTATCATAGTCGACAACCGGATTTGTTTTATCGACAGTATTGATTTCAGGTTTGGTTGTTACAGGAACAGAGGATTCTTTCTTGCAACCAATAGTGGCGGTACCCAATAATCCCAAACAAACAGTCAATGGCATAAGTATTTGTAATGTCTGCATCGACATGAAGGTAATACTTGTTTAAAATGAAGAATGAAAAAAGAAAAATGAAGAATGAAAAAAGAAAAATGAAATAATTATACTATAGGCAATTAATCTACCTCCTTAGTAGATGGACAAAAATCATTTTTCTCTTTTCTTTTTTCTCTTTTCATTCTTCATTCAATTCATCTTTCCACAGCTTCTTCTACTTCGCTCCATTCGGTTACTTCCTCTTGTTGATGATGATGCGTTTTCGGATGACCTTTTGACTTGTCAAACCATCTGTAGCCAACCACATAAATAAGAATGGCTGTGACTACAGCTGTCATGAAGCCGGTTAAAGGCACCATCAGGGCGGTGTATAACATCAGGAAAATATGGAACCTGTTCATGCCAAGCACTTCTTTTACTTCATATCCTTTCACCATACCACTGGCGACGTACAACAATATACCTCCAATGCAAGCCATAGGCACTTGTTCGAGTTGACTTGCAAGGTAGAAGGCTAGTAAAAGTTTAAAACAAAATTTAGCGATTCCTGCTAGTGGTGATACAGCACCTAATTTGATATTTACGGCTGTTCGTGCGAGCGCACCAGTGTGTGGAAATCCATTCAACAAAGGTGTCACGATATTGACAATACCTTGCCCCCAGAGTTCTTTATTCGGGTTGTATGGCAAACCTTTATTACCAGCAAGGCGATCAGCCATGCGAGAGCATAAGAGACTTTCAATAGAAGCCACAATAAAAATGGCGCCTGCAAAATAAAAGATATCAAATATCACTTTTGCGGTAAACACTTCAGGAAGTCCAGGCAAGGTAATCACAGAGAAATCTGTTGGAATAGCTCCATACTTATCCATGATCAGGATCAATCCTTTATCCGCCCAAAATGTTTTTGCAGCAATCAATCCGAAGGCCAGCGCAATAAGCGGTCCTGGAATGAAGGGTGATACTTTGATAAAGAACTTGCAAAAAATAAAAGTGATCAACGCAAGTCCAATAGCAAAGAGATTTGCCTCACCAATGTAAGCTACAAGCACTTTTAGCTGATCAATGATGCCATAACCAACTTTGACTTTCAGTCCGAATACTTCCCCAACTTGTGAAAAAGCAATGACGATGGCTATCCCTATTGTAAATCCAACCACAATTGAATGCGGCACTCGTTCCACAATCTTTCCCATTCGCAATACGCCGGAAAGCATGAGCATAACACCTGCTACTATTGATACTAATACAAGAAAGGTGTGATTGTAAGTTGCCATGAGTCCTGCGATCACAGGAATAAAAGCAGCTGTTGGACCGTACACCTGGTATTTTGATCCACCAAACAAAGCACCCATCAATCCGGCTACTGCTCCACCAACAATCCCCTGTTCCGGACGCAATCCTGACGCCATGGCAAAGCCCATGGCCAGTGGTATAGCCACCATGGCCACAATGAGTCCTGCGGTCAGATCTTTAAAAACATTCTTTGCTATACTCCCTTTCACCAAATCCTCATATCGACCATCTATGGGGGTTAGAAAAAAACGGATTCTCTTCAACGTGCTATCTTGATTCATTTGTTTTCAGTTTTTAATTTTACGATTAGATGTTTTATACGACCACACCTTCATCAAATACATAAATGTTCGGCATCTCACTATTGTCACGTACCGTACAATTGAGGTCGACGAGTAAGCCGTTATTCAAGTCATACACTACGCCATGGATGTAAGGGCGCTTATTCCTGGTCCATGCATTCTGAATAATGGATGTTTTACACAAGTCATACACCTGTTCGATGACGTTGAGTTCTACCAACCGTCTTCCTCTCGTTTCGGAATCTTGTATGCTATCCAATTCTTGCTGATGTATCCTGTAGACATCTTTGATATGCCTGAGCCAGTTGTCAATCAAACCGACTTGTGTTTTGCCCATTGCGGCTAACACACCTCCGCATCCGTAATGACCGCATACGATGACATGCTTCACTTCAAGGATATTGACTGCATAGTCAAGTACGCTCAGCATACTCATATCTGTGTGCACCACCATATTGGCGATGTTGCGATGTACAAATACCTCACCGGGCAATGTGCCTGTGATTTCATTTGCCGGAACACGGCTATCGGAGCACCCAATCCATAGAAGTGGTGGCTTCTGGCCTTTAGCCAGTTTAGAAAAAAATGCAGGGTCTTTCTGATTCGTCTCATCAACCCACCTGCGGTTTCCCTCAAATATTTTATTATAAGAATCTTCCATTCTTAGCTTGTTTTAAATTGAAAAAATAGAATGACTGAATTCCACGCATAGATCAATGCATGTGCATTTGAGCACATGGTGCGCGCAGAGATTCCTGTTCAGAGATGAACAGTTAAAAAATCAAATGTGGATTAGGCCTGGTTGGGCGGGGGATACAATATCTCGAAGGGGACTGAAGTATGTTTCAGTTCTTCTCTGATGGGAATGGTTGGAGAATAAACGAGGAGATCAGCTCCTGTAGTAAGGAATAATGGAATCTTGGATTCATCCACTTCCTTTTTACCTTCTTTATCACTTTTGCCGGAGGACTCTTTTTCTTCAAGGAGCTCGGCGAAAACAAAATAACCTGGGATGTAGTTGAGGCATGCGACTACATCCCTTACCAGGAGGCAGGTAACGAGTGCAATAACTACTATGATGAGGTTATTCCGAAGCATAAATGACGGTGCAAATATAATTTTTTACCTAAAATATATTTTTACCTAGCGTTTGAAGGAAAGAAACGCCTCAACCTCCATTATGTTTTTACTTTACCAATCTTATTTAAAATTAATTTACGCTATGCCTCTTGATTGCTCAATGATGGGTCATCACTTTTGTTTGCCGATAGACTCCAGCTTTATTTTCCACACGTAACTGGTAGGCATAATTTGCAGCAGGAAGTTGTAAAGTCGAAAGATTAATATCAAATGTATAGCGACCAGGATTGAGCCCTGGCTTTTTCAATTCTGTCAATTTTTTTCCGGACAGACTCCAGATTTCAAGAAAAGCATCTCCATTGTGAAACATCTCGAATGGAATCGTAGTGGACTCCAGGTAAGGATTAGGTTGATTTTGATAAAGTTTAAATTGACCTCCAGTCTCAGGTTCTGCTTCTGCGAGAGCGGTAAGGCCTGATCCCTGGATGGTGACTTCGAGATAAGAATCATATCCACCTGTATCTGTGTTGGGTGTCAGCGTGGCGAGTTGATATGCATAGCCGTCTGCAAAGATTCCATCATTGTTAAAGGATAATGGATCTGCTCCTTTTGTATAGAGTGCGGGATTCTCAGCGTAGATCGCATTCTTCTCCGCAATAGGATAAGTCAATTGTGATATTGCTGCATAGACAGAACTTACATATGCCTGAAAGTGGATATGGCATATGCGACCATTATACCAACCTGGAAAAATTGCTGTGAAATTAACTTCGCCATTAGCATCTGTTATTTGATAACCTCGCATATAGGTCAGACCAGTTTGCGTCCCATAACCAGAATAATTGCCATCCTTATCACAAGCCCAGATATTGACTCTTACATTGGGCATTGGCAAACAGTTTTCCAGCCCGATGATTTTTATTTTCTGATTGAGGACTACGCCTGTTCTGTCTTCGCGTACATCCTGTCTGAAAAAAACCTGGTTTTCGGTCAGATCTAATGGAAAAGGACCAGCAGTTTCAGCAGGAATGAGGGTACAATTCGGAGGCATAGGTCCTGAATTCACTGTATGGGGGGAAGTGGCTACTTTACCTGCCACCATTGAGCCTGCGCCTACCAGGCCTAGTCCTCTTAAGAAATCTAAACGCTTCATTTAATGCTTTTTTAGTACCAGCTAAGAGGGAGATTGTGACTTAAACTTAGCCCAAAGTTTCGGATTTTCCGGCATATAAAGTGTCTTTAAACTGCCAATTGCTCTATACTGGAGACGATAGACTATAGACGGGAGACTATAGATTGGAGACTGTCAACTCTCTGCGAGGGTACGATGCAGATCAGTCCTTGATCCATGGATTGCAGGAAGGACTGCAGCAAGCCATCCGACGATAAGTGCACCTGCGATGATCCACAATTCTTCATTGATCCATAAGAGGCCAGTGAAACGATATTTGTATCCTTTCTCAAGAATGTCACCTGCCAGGTGCATTCCCACGTGACCTAACAAGAGACCAAGGATAAGACCAAGTGTGGAAATCCACATTCCTTCCGCGATGATCATCAGAAACAGTTTACCAGGACCTGCACCACCAACGCGAAGAAGTGCCATCTCGTAACGACGCTCCTTTAGTGATGTGTAAAGTGAAATGAATATACTGATAGCAGCAACAATGGCAATTAAGATCGCAATATACCTGAGAGCTTCAGTACCACTCCCCATCATGGAATATAGCCGGTTGATCTCCAGTGCAGGTGAAGCAGCCATGAGACCTGTATTGACATTAATATTGCGCAGCAGGTTTAAGGATTGAATATTCGTACGGCTTCTGAATTTCAAGAGGATGCTTGTGATTTCCTTTTCAGGCTGAGCTTTTAAGCCGGATAGAATGGAATCTGTAAGCACTTGCATTTCTGAAGAATCAATACTGACTATCGGTAAAGTAGTGTGGTGATGATCACTTTCACTATGATCATGCCCTTCATGACCTTGTCCACCTTCAGTTACGGCTGTTGTATCGTGTTCATGTACTTTCCAGACGGTTTGAGGAGTGCAAAGGATGAGTTGATCCAGTACGGTACCTGTTTGCGGGAGTATACCTGTAACAATAAATGGTGCTCCATGATCATGAGCCAGGTCAGGATTATCTTCCAACCCATGCGTGGAATAGAAATCATCGCCAACATGCATATGTTGTTTTTGTGCAACTGTCGATCCGATGACTACTTCGAAATCATTTTTATAAACACTGCCTTCCACTTGTTTCGCCCCATACAAACTGAATATGGATTGTGGCGTACCTACAATCCTGAAAGCGCCATAGCTATCTCCAAGCGACAATGGAACAGCCGCTGAAATCAATGGATGCTTAGGATTTAGAAAAGGAGCAGCTTCACCAATGGGAATATTTCCTGTGGGAGCATCAATATGATACATGCTGTTCAATATGAGTTGAAGCGGACTTCCTTTCGCCCCAATGACCAAGTCTATGCCCGCAAGATTACTTTCCAGTCCTTTCTTAAACTGATGGTTAAACAAGAGTAAAAATGTAATGAGTCCTATACTCAATGCAAATAGCAAAACACTCATCATCGTGTTGAGCGGTTTGGCTAATACATTTTTGCGACTGAGGGATAGGATATTCATTGGAAGTGAGCGGTGAGCAGTGAGCGGTGATCGGTGATCGGTGATCGGTGATCGGTAATCAGTAATCAGTAATCAGTAATCAGTAATCGGTGGTTAGTATTTTTCTTTTTTCTTTTTTCTTTTTTCTTTTTTACCCGTTTGGTGAGCGTAGTCGAACCATCATTTTTCCTTTAATGTGATTTTCTTTTCAATCATGTCTTTTATCCGGCTATCGTGGGTGACGACGATAAGATTTGATTTTCGTTCCTCTGCTACTTGAAGTAAAAGTTCGATCATCTTTTTGCAGTTGTGATCATCAAGGGCAGAAGAGGGTTCGTCTGCTAAAATAACATCCGGGCTATTGATCAGCGCACGAGCGATTGCGAGGCGTTGTTGCTCGCCGATGCTCATCGTATTTGCAAACTTATTTGCATTTTTTCCGATGGCTAATCTTTCCATCAGGGATAGAGCCATATCCTTATCAGGCTTATTAACAGATAATGTTTGTGTCAGCAATAAGTTTTCCATTGCTGTCAACGAACGGATGAAATGAGGTTTCTGGAAAATTATGCCGATATGTTTTCCACGAAATACATCCAATGCATGACCGCGCAAGGCATGGACAGAGGTGCCTCCGATTATAATTTCACCCGAAGCCGGTGAAAGAATGCCACCCAACAAATGGAGAAGCGTCGTCTTTCCTGTACCAGAGGGACCAAGGATAAGCGCATGTTCATTCTTTCCGCATTGTACATCAGGATAAACTACAGCATTTTGTCCCTGGTAAGCAAACGATAAATTGGAGGTGCTGATCATATTGGGCGGTAAATTAAGCATCCTTAGGCACAACCCTATCCTGTAGAATGCATGTTGGGTTGAAATTTTAATGAATCAGCAAGGCTGCGCCAAATACACCAGCGCTATCTCCTAAAATGGGTCGCACAATTGGTGTGGTAAATTCTGTATTGAAAATATTTCTTGACACCGCATTCCTGCCTTCGGTATAGAGAAAATCAATGTTTCCTAAACCACCTCCCAGGACAATCACATCTGGATCCAGGATATTAATGATTTGTCCAAGTGCTTTTCCAAAAAAATAAATCAATCGCCCCTTCACTTCTTTCGCTGCAAGATCTGAATCATCTGTAAGGATGTCTTTCAACTTCTTCTCATGTCCTGTTAGCCCTTGATAATAGTGTTGCAAAGCTGTACCGGAAATAATCGTTTCAACACAGCCGTGTCTTCCGCAATAACAATCTTCTCCTGAATCATCCAGGAACATATGTCCCCACTCTCCCCCGATTCCATGACGACCACCGATGATATTCCCATCCACTACAACTCCACCTCCCACACCGGTACCCATGATGACACCGAACGCAACTCTTGCATTAGGAAAATCACGTGCAACAGCACCAAGATGGTATTCTGCCAAAGCGAAACAATTGGCATCATTCGCTATAGCCACTTTGACACCAAGTAGTTTTTCAAGGTCTTTATCTAAGGGATGATGATTGAGGCAAAGTGTGTTGCTGTTTTTCAGCAACCCTGTTTGTGGATCAAGTGTACCGGGAGTTCCAAAACCAATGGCATCCGGATGATTACCGGTTTCTTTGATGAGATGATCGATCAGGGATTTTATCCTTTGCAAGACATGTTCATAACCACCCGACCCTTCTGTATCGATGCGATGACGTGCGATGACTGTATCGGGATGGCGGTCGGACATGACTACGCCTTCTATCTTGGTTCCACCTAAATCAATGCCCCAAATCATCCTCAGAGTGTAAGAGAGTGAGACAGTAAGAGAGTAAGAGAGTAAGAGAGTGAGAGAGTAAGAGAGTAAGAAGCATTTGGATTGAATGGGTGTTTTAAATGACGTTATTAATAAATTCTTTATTACATTATTTGTCGACTATGCAAAAGTTCAACTTACAGTACTCTCACACTAGCACACTCCTCTTACTTTCTTACTTTCTTACTGTCTTACATGCCCAGCTCTGCAAGAGCTGCTGCAAGGCTGCGCTCGATGCCATCCCCAGTCCACTCTGGAGCTCCAGGAATCTCTGTTGCTAAGAGAATCTGTTCCTTTGATTTTCCGCTTTTAATTTCCTTCTCTACAAATTCGAGGAGAGCAGAAAGGTAGTCTGCGAATGCTGCAAGGTCATTTTTATTTCCAGTTAGTTCAAATCCTTCTCGGGCATGGCCGAAGATGAACATGGTGTCATTGTCAAAGAAGGATTGCATTTGCTGGAGGATTTCAATCCAGTTGTCAATTCTGGCGCCAGCAGTTTTATCGATGAATGGATAACGTCGATTGAAAACCAGGTCTCCACAATGCACCACATTGGCTTGTTGAAAGTGGATGATACTATCGCCATTGGTGTGACCGGGTCCCCAATATTGAATATCGATGGTTTCGTCTCCAACCTTTTGTTGCCAACGATCTGTGTAAGTGGTATCGGGAAAAAGTTGGTCAGCAGTAGTATTGTTGGCCTGGGCAGAAGCCATTTGATTTAGTTTAGAATTTTCATGAGCCAGCACTTTTTTAGCAATGCCCTTGAAAGCGATGTTGCCGGAAGTGTGATCTCCATGATGATGCGTATTGATCAGGAATTCTACCGGACCATCTTGTTTCTTTTTGATCTCTCCAAGCAGGTTTTCTGCTTGCTCCTTCCATTGGGAGTCGATCACGACGATACCATTGGGCTGAATGAGCCATCCGATGGTTCCTCCTTTTTCCTTAAAGATGCCGACGTTTCGTCTTAGTAATTTCATTTCGTAAGCAGTTGTAAAAAAGTGATGCAAACTTACCGGACACAAACTCCCAGCTATGGCCAGGCTGCTTGTTTGAATGAATGATCTTCTTTTTAGAACATGACTGAACATAACCAAATTGATTTTAGTATTAATCATCTCCGAAATCATTTGGATTAATGATTTCGAAACTGTGTGTGATCTTCGCTACCTGGTCAATCATTTTACTGACCGTGCAATACTTTTCGATTGACATGGAAATCGCTTTTTCTGCCTTTAGCGGATGTATGTCACCGTAGAGCTTGTAATGAAGGTGAATATCTGTAAACACCTTGGGTACCTGGTCAGCCGCCCTGTGTCCTTCGGTCTCTACTTCGATATGATCCAGCTTTTGGCGCATCTTTCTTAACAATTCGACCACATCTATGGCTGTACATCCGGCCTGGCTCATCAGCAGAAATTCAGTGGGAGAAGGGCCTAAATCTTCTCCACCAATATTAGGGCTTCCCTCAATGGTGACGCGGTGTCCACGCTCATTGGAGGCTTCAAATCGGACGGCCTGGTTGACCCTGGTGAGGTATATTTTCATGTGTTAACGGCATTAAAATTACATAGTTAATACATTGAAATCGCTTGTTTTGAAATATCTTTGCTGTCTTGACTTGTTATCTTATTAAATATTTTCAGATATGTGGGTATTAGCTGTTTTGGGTGCGCATTGGTATTTGTCTCTCTTTACGCAGTCCTTCTTCAATCATCGGTATGCTGCCCATCGTATGTTTACCATGAAAAAAGGATGGGAGAAAGTGTTTTATGTACTTTCTTTCTTTTTCCAGGGCGCTTCTTACCTGAGCCCAAGGGCTTATGGAATCATGCATCGCCAGCATCATGCTTATGCGGACACCGAACTTGATCCGCATTCTCCAAAATATGATGCTAACATTTTTGCGATGATGTGGCGCACACGTAATAACTATCTCCATATTTTTGAAAGGTCAGTTGCCGTTGAACCTCAGTTCACCAAAGATCTTCCTGACTGGGGATGGTTCGACCGGTTTGCTTCAAATGGGTATATCCGTCTTCTTTGGGTGGCTGTATATGTAGTCATCTATATCGCTCTTGATGCTCCATGGTGGTTATTTCCATTGATCATCGTCCATGCGATCATGGGCCCTTTCCATGGTGTCATCATCAATTGGTTTGCACACAGTATCGGGTACATCAATTTCAAAATGAAAGATACCTCCCGCAACTTATTTCCTGTTGATTTCCTAATGTGGGGAGAAGGATTACACAACAATCACCATAAGTTTGCCGGCAGAGCTAATTTTGCTGTTAAGAAATTCGAATTGGATCCGCTATATCCATTCATTAAAGTTCTCGATTGGATGAATGTGATCAAGATCAGGAAAGTGGTTGTGGAGCAAGGGGTTCAAAGCATTGAGCAACGCGCATGATCGGTGAGCAGTGAGCAGTGAGCAGTGAGCAGTGATCAGTGAGCAGTGAGCGGTGAGTTGAAATCGTCAGGCGTCAGTCGTGAATCGTGAGATCAAAAAAGTGAACAGTGAACAGTGAACAGTGAACAGTGAACAGTGAACAGTGAGCAGTGAGCAGTGAGTATTTATTCACAAACGCTTCCCGTCTACAGTCTCTCGTCTACAGTCTCTCGTCTACAGTCTCTCGTCTACAGTCTCTCGTCTACAGTCTCAATCAGGATGAGAAGCAGGCTTCTTCCCTTTTATGAAGAAATAGGGAATCACAGAAAGAAGCGTAGCGATACCGAGGATTACCAGGAGTAACCGGAGATTTCCCATGTCTTGGAAATACACTACAAAACAGATGAATGCAACATTAACCAGCAAGAGCACGGTCGTGGCTTGCATGTGGTTTAATCCTGCATCGAGCAGCATGTGATGTATATGGCTCCGATCAGCATGGAGCGGTGACTTGCCTTTCAGGATGCGAACTACAAAAACCCTGAGGGTATCGAAGAGAGGTAAGATCAGAATTCCCACAGCAACAGCAGGAGCTGCCTGAAATGCATAAGGTGAACCTTGGATTTCTGTATGGATCTCTATGAATTCGATCACCAGGATAGCTGAGATCAGGCCTATAAGCATGGAGCCCGTATCCCCCATAAATATTCGCGCAGGGGTAATATTGTAACGGAGGAAAGCAATCGTCGCCCCGGCCAGTGAAAAAGCAATGATCGCCAGGTCAACCCTATCTACCAGAAAAAACCATGTTCCAAGGGTAATGGAGATCAACGTAGCCAAGCTACCTGAGAGGCCATTGATCCCATCGATGAGATTGAACGCATTGATGATCACCAGGATGGTAAACATCGAAAGAAGAATGGACGCCAGCTCAGGCATGGCGTAAACGCCAAAAATTCCATAGAGACTGGTCAGTTTTACCTGGGCTTTAAAAACAAGGATAAAACATGCAAGGATCTGTCCCAGCATCTTTTTGGAAGGGGACATGGGAAGAATGTCATCCTTTGCCCCGATTAAAAAAATGATAATAAACGAACAGAGGATATACTGCAGGTCTCCGAATACGTCAAAAGGTGTCCAGAGGATGATGCTAAAAATAACACCGGCAAATATCGCCACACCGCCCAGGGTAGGAACTACATGATCATGTGATTTCCGGTCATCCGGAAAATCATATAAAAACTTGACCTTGGCGATATTGATAATGCTTGGTATCGCAAGGTAAACAAGTAAAAAGGCGGTGATAAAACTCAGTATGATATCATACATAAACACCCAAATTTAACTGTAAAATTGCCTAGTTCGGCTTTCCCTCGAATTTTTATCCGTTTTAATTTTACAAACCAGATGATCACTTTGCATTGATGGTAACTATAAAAAAAGGAGCCCCGTCTTTACCGAGGCTCCTGTCATCATCAAGTTTTTACCAAATCTTTATTATTCCAAGCGAATCATTTTCTTGGTTGCACTATAGTTTCCACTTTCCAACCTGTAGTAGAGTAATCCAGATGCAGTCACATCTTTCTTCAGCAGTTGGATCGACTGATGTCCTGCCTTAAAGTTTCCTTCTACAACTTTCACAGCCTTTCCGGACATATCAAACAAGGTAAGTATGACATCTCCTTCTTCAGGGAGTTCGAAATTAATCGTAGTAGAACCCGTCCATGGGTTTGGTTCATTCTGGTACAGTGCAAAATCAACTCCATTGCTTTCATTTCCACTACGGAACTGGATGTCGAGAATTTCATCATCTGCCGTATATGCTTCGGCTGCAGCTACTCTTCCTGAGAGTGAGATCATATCTGAAATACTTCCAGATTGAGTCGCTACAAATTGCATCTTAATGGACATTGATTCCTTCCTGAATTCTTTAGAAAGGTTCTCTTCATTCCAACTCATCGTCAATAGACCATTCTGCAATACACCAACATGCTGATCGCTGATGGAGATATCATCACTGGTAATACCGGCAAAGGTCAATCCATTAGTCTCCAAGGTCCATTGGAATCCTGCCAACTGCTCAGGGAATGTCAACACCACATCAACAGTCTGTCCTGCTGTTACATTTTCTACAGCTTCAAGATCTACTGAAATCAGTCGCCTGTCATTTCTTGGAAGGACCTGCTGTGCATTCGCTTGCACAGAGTTGTTTACATCCCCTACTTTGACAGCCACAAAATCTAGCCCTGACACAGAAACACCTTCATATTGGAGGTTGATCTCTTCATCAAATGGCCATGGATTCTGAGGATTGGACATTAGGTAATTTTTGTCCACAAATCTCCAGCTCTCATTCACAGGGAACTCCGTATAAATACCAAGTATCAATTTCCTTATTTCTATAAGGTCAATGGCGCTGAGCTGTTGATTATTGTTAGCATCAGCTGCTATATATTGATATGGAGAATCAAACAATTCTTTACCTAACAGATGTTTCTGGATACGAACAAGGTCAAGCGTACTTACCCCATTACGTGGTTGATCCAGGCGCTGTGGTTTGATCGTATAACGCTGTCCGTCAATTTCAGGAACGACTAACAAATATTTTCCATTATCGACTGTATTCATTCCGAAAATGGTCTGATTATTATTGATTAAAGAAACATTGACAGCTTCTACCGCGTGCTCATGATAGGTAAATATCTCACCTTCATAAAGTATGCTGCCTGAATGATCGCAGTTCCCACTATTGTCAGTAAACACAATAGTTGTCGTGCAGTAATCTTTGTTTCGTTCACTCCAGTTGATGATGCCGTTGCAATTATCATCTGTGCCGCCATCAGCAACCCAGATTTGAATAGCGATCTCTACGCCGAATGCTGGAATATTGGTAGCATTAAATGTTCTGCTTGGCTCATAAGCATCGCCACTGAAACTGTATAACAGATCTTCAGATGCTGTACAATCATCAAAGCTTGAAGCATTGAAATCTTTTGCCCACAAGGTTACTTCACAACCTATCGGCATCACTACGGTGCTTAAGCCATTGATACAAACCGGACTTGGTTGCTTGCAATCTTCTAGTCTGAAGAGGTATTCACAATGTGACCAGTTTCCGCATCCATCTTCAACACTCCATAATATACGGTGGTAATCACCACAATATGGATCGTTGTATGGTAATCCGTCACGGCGAATATCCTGGATAGTACTTTCTTCTGTATTGAAGACCAAGTCTGCTTCATGATTGTCATCAAGTGTAACTACTGTTCTTGGTTTTGCCTGGATAAATTGAGTTCCATTGAAAGGATAGATTTTCACATCGAAAGCCACCTCCTGGTTACATGCTTCACGGATACGCTGTATCATGGTAACATGAACACTGCAACTACTTGAAAGAGGATTATTCTCTCCAAGGAAAGCCTGATTAGTAGCCGGTAACCGGACACCATCATCTTCAACACACAACACAACAGGTTCAGACGGACAGCTTAAGAATTCAGCTGCTTGTTCGTCCTTAACTTTGATCACCTGGGTATAACTCCAGAGACCATAGCCTGTGGCTGCGTTGTACTGACACCAGTCAATAACTTTCCACTCTCTAAGTATTTTATAACATGCTCCGTCTGCAAATTCGAAGCGGGTATCTTCATAAGTGATGCCAATGAGACTGCAAGCATCAGAAATTATCTGAGGCTCACCGGTATTACCGATATCATCAGGGCAATTTGTAATTAAGATATCACAAGGCCAGATCACACCATCATTCGGATCCTGGTTATTACAAGTATTATCACTGATATAGAATGGTTCGAAGTCCACAACCCATATACGCTGTGTACATACAGCTGGGTTGAAACCTTGATTATTATCACGTACAGTAAATCTCCGCTCTATCAGTCTAACTGCACCTGCTGGTGCATTGCCTGGCAGGTCATTACCTGAGCAATCGTCGAAAACACGAACCCTGACTTCCAGGTCAGATAAGCAATTATCATCGGACCAGCCATCAAGACCCCAGTTGTAAGGTTGTGGATATTGACTGTTTCCTGGATCATTAATAATGATTGGCTGACGAACAGATTCATCATCATTGTTAGCCAAGGCATCATACATGTTTCCAAAAATGCTGCTCAAAGGATCTTCATCGAGATTTCCGTTATAGTTTCCGGCAGCATCACGATACACACCTTCTTCTGCAGGGAACCAGAAATCACAACTAACATAGATATCAGGAGGACATTCAACGAATGGAGCCAGTTTATCCTGTACTTCTACCTCGACCATACAGTAATTCACATTACCGGACTGGTCAGTAACTTCAAGCTGAACCATTATAATTGTATCCTGCATTGAACCTCTTGAACCTGTTCTTGGTACATCGCAGCATGCAAATGGGACGCAAGGCTTAAAGGAAGTTCCCAGATCACTTGCATTTACAAAACCATTTGGAACATGATCCACGCAAGCGCCATTTGTAGTCCAGTCAAAATCTATACAGCTATCCATACGACGAGCCCTGAATGTCACAGGACCGCAGTTGTCATAGCTACCATCATCAAACACTTCAGCTGGAACCAGCGTAATACCTGCCGGGCCATCATTGGTGAGACCTACAATCGTATGGTAGTCGCAATTAACTACAGGTACCACATTATCTTCAACCGTTATAGTGAAAGAACAAGTAGAGCTATTACCGCATAAATCTGTTACAGTCCATGTGAGAATATGTGTGCCTAATTCAAGTCCGTTGATCACAAAATTGTTTCCAAATTGTACGATTACTCCTGAACTTGACGTAAGGCTATAATTTACTACATCACTACATTCATCGTGCGCTATAGGCTTAGGTACGCTGACGTTGGCATAACAATACCAGAAATCAGTGCCTACAGATAAATCAGCTGGACATGTAAGTTCAGGACCTTCAGTATCACTAAGTTTAATAATTTGAGTAGCCTCAATTAGTTCAAGTGTACACCAATCCAAAACAGTCCAGGTACGTAGTATTTTATTACCACCACCGCAATCATCCAGTGGTTTGTCCCAATATCCTAGGAATAAATTACACAAACCAGCTTCATCAGTAAGTTCATAACCACCTATCGTTGGCCAACCAGTTACATCAGGATCACTGCTTGTACCGCAATTGCCAACATAATTTGGAGGGAAGACGAGACTGTCTGCAGATAAAGGAATAACCTCGAATTCCTGATCACAGGAGGCCGAATGTCCACTATTATCCGTGACTAACCAGGTAACAATAACCGTACTCTGGCCGCATCCCTGATCATTAAGTTCTATGTTGTCGACCACCAGTGTGTATCCGCAATTGTCAATGATCGTCGGATATAAATTTGGTGGAATATTACCATCAAGCAGGATTTGTACTTCAAGGCAAGATATCTGGCAGGTATCTGCTCCATCCTCACCAGGAGGACAAGCACAGATGATCTGTGGTGCAATTTTATCTTCAATACAAACTACGCCCCAGCAAGAATTTCCTGAGTCTGGATCTGTAATCGTCACATTATAACATCCATTGAGCAGATCCACCGCATTGAAGACAATCCAACCGGTATCTGTACCAACATTTTCAATGGTAATAATGTAGTCATCATAACATCCGTACAAGTCACCTTCAAGGATCATGTCGGCGAAAATATGCGCTTCGCAATTGTTGTCAACACTTACATTGATGGTATCGTTACATGCCAATTGAATCGGTCCATCATATTCGTAGACTATAATGTTGAATGAACATTCAGCCGTATCGGACGCGTTGGTTGCAATCCATGTCTGAACAGTCGTTCCAATAGGGAAAGCATCACCTGAAGTCAGGCCTGAGGTATCCGTTTGCGATAATATAGGAGATCCTCCGCAAATCGCATCTGCAGTAACCTCATAATTGACAAATGCAGTACACTCTCCGGCACCGAGATAAATAATAATATCATCAGGACAATCTATTGCCAGAAGCCCACCTACACCCATCACTTGCGCTAGGCATGTTGATGAGTTACCGCATGCATCTGTAACTGTCAAGGTTACTGGTACGCTATTGACACCAATGAATTCTGAGCAATTGAAAACGGTTTGTGATAAAGCCAATATTACAGCTCCACCGCAATTGTCAGTACTACCCGCATCGATTTGTTGTGGGGTTATAGTTACTTCCGTTCCTGACGCAAAATCAATCGTAATATTCTGGCAAAGTGCTGTAGGAGCCAATTGATCACTTACGGTAATAAGCTGAGAACATGAAGCTGTATTTCCACAAGCATCTGTCGCCAGGTAAGTACGCGTTACTGTAAAGCTATTGACACATCCCAGGTTTACGGTTACATCATTTACAAAGGTCACAGCGACAGTACCACCGCAGTTGTCAGTAGCAATCACTGATGCTGGATTGGCTGCAGGTACTGCTGCTGCGCAAGAAACCGTTACGTTTGCTGGACATGTAATAGTCGGAACAATTGGGTCTTGAACAGTAATTATTTGTGAACACGTTGCCGTATTACCACAGGCATCTGTAGCCAGGTAGGTACGTGTCAATGTAAAGCTATTCGTACATGTTTGGTTGGTCGTGACAGCACTCAACAGTGTAACCGTCACAATGCTACAGTTGTCACTTGTAGTGACTGAAGCCGTATTGACTGCTGGCACTGCTGACGCACAGGTCACTGTTATGTTTGCAGGACATGTTATACTTGGTGCTGCATTATCATCTCTGATAATCACCTGGAGACATGTTGATGTATTTCCGCAAGCATCTGTTGCAGTCCAGGTACGATTGATTGTAAATTCTTGAGCACAAGCTCCGGCTACGGTAGCATCAACAAAATTGACTGTTGGTGCAGGACCGCAAGCATCTGTTGCAGTAGCCGTACCCGTGGTTGCAGGTGCTGAACTATCCGTACAGAGAATGGTTATGTTCGCAGGGCAAGTGATTGTCGGCGGAACACTATCATCAATTAATATCGTTTGTGTACAACTGCTGGAATTACCACAATCATCTGTGGCTACCCAAGTCCTTGTTATAGTATATTCTTGAGGGCATGCTCCACCAATCGTTACATCAGAAGATGCAATCGTTGGTGTAGGGTCGCAATCTGTGGCTGTTGCTGCACCAGTATCGAGCGGATCTGTACTGTCTGTACATTGAACCGTTACGTTTGCAGGGCAAGTAACAACCGGTGCTGTATTGTCTTGAACACTAATAATCTGTATACAATTGGTAGCGTTTCCACAAGCATCTGTGGCTGTCCAAGAACGTGTGATTGAATATTCCTGTGCACAGGCACCTTCTGTTGTAATATCACTGAAATCAACTGTTGGCGCACCTCCACAGTTGTCTGTGGCTGAAGCTGTGCCGGTGTTTGCAGGCAATGTACTGTCTGCACATTCAATGGTAACATCCGCTGGACAAGTTACTGTCGGAGGCACACTATCATCAACTGTTATGGTTTGAATACAAGTACTAGTATTGCCGCAATCGTCGGTGGCTGACCAAGTACGTGTTATAATACTTTCTTGTGGACAAGATCCTGGCGCACTCGCGTCTGTAAACGCAAATAACGGTGTAGGATCGCAATTGTCTGTACCAGTTGGTGTACCGGTATCAGCTGGCAATGTACTGTCTGTACATTCTATGGTAACATCCGCCGGACATATAATGGACGGAGGAACGATATCATCTAAAATAATAGATTGTACGCATGTGCTTGAATTGCCACAAGCATCCGTGGCCACCCAGGTACGTGTAATGTTAATGCCCTGAGCACAAACTCCTGCAACAGTGACATCGCTAAAATCGATTGTAGGTTCACCGTCACAATTATCTGAAGCGGTTGCTGTTCCAGTAGTGCCCGGATCTGTGCTACCACTACATTCTATAGTTACGTTTGCAGGACAAGTAATTGTAGGAGCTATACTGTCATCCAAAACAATGGTTTGTGTACAACTGCTTGAATTTCCGCAATCATCCGTGGCTACCCAAGTTCTTGTAATCGTATATTCTTGAGGGCATGCTCCGGCAACGGTAACATCGCTTGATGTAATCGTTGGTGTCGGATCACAATCTGTTGCTGTAGCGGTTCCTGTTGCGGCTGGTAAAGTACTGGCTGAACAAGCTATCGTCACATTTGCAGGGCATGTAATGACCGGAGGAGCATCATCGCTCACCTGGATGATCTGCACACAAGTTGATGAATTTCCACAATCATCGGTAGCAGTCCACGTACGTGAAATGGTTCCATCCTGCGGACATTGTCCACCTGAAAAACTATCAGCATACGTTACCGTTGATGAAGCATCACAATTATCTGTTGCTGTTGCAGTACCTGTACTATTAGGTAAGGTACCTGCTGAGCAATCAATGGTAACATCGGCAGGACAGGTAATCAAAGGTGCAACGCTGTCATCTACTATAATAGTTTGAACGCAACTACTTGTGTTTCCACAATCATCAGTGGCGGTCCATGTTCTGGTGATCGTTCTTTCCTGCGGACATGCACCTGCTACAGTTACATCTGCGAAGGTGAATGTTGGCGTACCATCACAATTGTCGGTTCCTGTAGGAGTTCCTGTATTTGCTGGCAATGTACTTGCAGTACATTCTATTGTTATATCTGCAGGACAGTTAATGCTTGGCGCAAGGCTATCGTCTACAACGATGGTCTGAATACAAGTTCCAGTATTCCCGCAATCATCAGTAGCCGTCCAGGTACGTGTGATTGTGCTTTCCTGAGGACATGCCCCAGCTACAACTACATCTGTGAAAGCAATTAGAGGGGCTGTATCGCAGACATCGCTGGCAGTAGCAGTTCCTGTACTTGCTGGCAAAGTGCTCGTTCCACATGCAATTGTCACATTCGCAGGACAAGTTACTACTGGAGCTACACTGTCGTCTACTACTATAGTTTGAACGCATGTACCTTCATTACCACAATCATCAGTGGCGGCCCAGGTACGGGTGATTGTGCTTTCTTGTGGACAAGCTCCTCCTACGACTACATCACTAAATGTAATTACAAGCGCCGGATCACAATTGTCTGTTGCAGTAGCTGTGCCAGTAGAAGCAGGCAAGGTGCTCGCTGTACATGTAATGGTAACATTCGCAGGACAAGTTATTAAAGGCAAAACATCATCAACCACAGTTATGGTTTGTACACAAGTTGCTGTATTTCCCAACTCATCTATAACTGTAAATGTCCTAGTGATGATCAGTGGATCGCCTGTACAACCTATTCCACCGTTGTCAGTATCAACTCCTGTAGTTGTATAAGAAAGACAATACTGAGTAACATCAACAATACTCGTATCAATAGCTGGAACATCGTCCAGGCAACCGAAAGTGCCTCCATCTGCTGGAGGACAAACGACCACCAACTCGCAACATCCAGTCACGATAATGGTGTCAAAGGCCAAACATCCATTATCATCTGTTACGATGACAGAATATTCGCCGGGAGGTACATTTGTCAGATCCTGGGTCGTTGCTCCATTAGACCATAAGTATGTATAAGGTGGTTGTCCACCAGTTACGGTGAGATCAACATTTGCATTTTCCTGGTTAGGACCGAGGCAAGTAAATGTAATTGAAGTTGTCGGAGCGGCCAATACGGATAATACAATTGTATCCATAGCTGAACAATCCGATAGTGTATCTAAAATCGTAACAATATAAGATCCGGCCACACTTACATATCCTGTTGTGGAATCAGAAGATGTGAATCCATTTGGACCAGTCCATGAGTATTCATAGTCTATTGAATCCGGGGTGACTTCTGTTGTAAATATGGTACTATCCCCGGCGCATATTTCATTATCTCCTAAAATATTTACCTGTACTAATGGAAGATTTACATAGCTAATAATAATAGTACTGGCAAACCACCAGGTATTCAGCGTTGCATTTTCTCCATATCCAAATGGTGTACCGACACAGGTACCTGTTGGTGGGTCACCTATCTGGAAATTATCCCATGATCTGCAACTATCGATTCCGCAAGTACACCCATTAAACTCAACCTTTGGCTGACCTGTACCTGGATCACCTTCATCAATAGTGACAGTAACAACATCATCCGTAATCTGGCTATCATCCCAATATAAAAGATCAGTTGAAACGCCAGGACAAAGAGGCCTAATGGTTTGAACACAGAAACCATTTTTCAGGAACTCGACGTCAAAGGCTGCATAATGTTGTACACCCTGAGAATACCGGACTACGGTAGGCACAGCTTCCCCAAAACCAATCGGAGATCCATCACCTTTTAAACCATCCCACGGTATGCAAATAGTATCTGACTCTTCAAAAAACATGGCGATGAGGACGTCTGTTGTATCTGCATCATAAATACCATTGTTTACAAAATCAAGAATCACCTCAACCTGTCCAGGCTGGGTGACACCTATATTTATACAAAAACTATCCGGTATTTCACAACTCACACTAAGCAAGGCTACATCCCCGCATTGATCGGTCGAGGAGGGAAACTCATCATTATCCGGATCATTGAGGAAGACCATATGATCTGCATTATTGGAGGTAGCGTTCATGTCATTGACTGAGCGCCTGTCTGCAATTACATTTCCTGAATTACCTGGACCCCTGTCACCAAAAGAAACTGTAAACGATAATCCTTGAAAATCCGAATTATTAAAGTCGATTCTTGAAACGAATCCATCCATTGTATAAGAAAAGAATACGCCATTGAATGGGCGGTCGAACTGGCACTCCGGAGGAGTATTTTCATTGATAGGAGGAGTACGTAATGCCCAATTTCGCGACCAAAGGCGACCTGGTTGTACTACACCACTATTTCTGACTGTAAAGTCATAAAATAAGACGTTGACAATATTGAAGGCAATGTTGTCATCAAACTGGATCACATAGTCCCCAGTCATTGTTGGCTTGAATCTCGAATATGGGAATGCACCAGTATTTGTACTGTATCCACCCATACCATTGACATCCGGGCCATTGGCAGCAAGTGCCCATGAGGTGGCATTGTCATTGGCGGACCCAATTACGAATGGGCCAAAAGCCACAGCACCTGTTGGATCGAGGATCCTGAAATTGTACGTAGCAGGACCTGCAATAACACCAAAGTCATCTGCCTCAGCAGATAGACCTATATATATGGAGTCATTGGCATCTGTGATGCGTAGGTTAAGACTTGAGGAAGTACCATAGCTTACATAGGAAGCAAAGTTTCCAAAACCGGATGCATTCGTATGAAGCATTACAGAATCGGCTACTGTGGGGGCCAACTCTTTAATCCCTTCTGCTTTAGTTTTCCCTGAAAAGAAGACCAGTACTAGAAGTAGACCTGAGATGATGTTCAGTCGGTTCTTTAAGTTCATGAGTGGTAAAGACTTTACAAATTGTTCGTTATGTATTGAATATCAATACGTTAAGAATACTATCATCATTCTTCAGAGGGTTCGAACTGGTAGGATGGGCGTATACGTAAAGCGGATAGCCCTGTTACCATGAGATATTGGGGCAAATACTATACCAGAATAAGAAGGAAGGAAGCCCAATTAGCTAATTGGAAGAGGTAGAGATATATAACATATTCATTTTGTGCAAATTATGCACCAGAAAATGGATGTGTTAAAATTCGGATTACCGGATGATCGTAATATCCCCTTTCCGGTCGACGGTATCGCCATTAATCAGCTCTACCCGGGCGATATAGA
>Ga0157380_10000178_pt1 | contig 36761 bp, 35 predicted proteins | sample S35metaG_FD_119757 | JGI IMG/M metagenome (GOLD analysis project Ga0157380, IMG submission 119757) | Switchgrass rhizosphere microbial communities from Kellogg Biological Station, Michigan, USA - S3-5 metaG | ecosystem: Host-associated > Plants > Roots > Rhizosphere > Soil | place: USA...
AGATCCCTAGTCAGATCGAGGGACTCAGGATGCGGCGGGAAGAGGCGGAGGAGACAGGCCGTCAGAAGAGGCATAGGCTGCGAGGCGCGTTCGCCAAGCGGCCGTCTCGGTGGGGATGGTTCCATGACCCGAACCCCTGGGCCTTGACGATCATCGGAGCCGTGATCGCGGGGCTGATTGTCCTGGCCGCCTGGGCAGCGATCAGCGCTTGACGACAACAGACGCGACAAGAAGCTGGGGGCGATCTGGTCGCGAGTGAAGTGGCCGCATTGCTGCATGGACCCTAATAGAGGAAAGCCGTGATCTGGAATATCAAAGCGCGCCTCTTGGCCGGCGAAGCCGTTCTCGGGTATTTCGAGATTGCCGGCTCGGACGACCCACTGCCTGGGCACCTACGGTGGACGCCTGAGTCTGGAGCGATGATCGAGGTGGTCGATCCACGTTGGCAAAAGCGAGTCAACACGGAACATCTGACGGTCCACGGTCTTCTCGGTGAGTCCTATCCAATCACTCTCTTGAACGGCATCGTGCGAACCACGGTCCTAGACGATCGCATCAAAAGGATCGGGGCCTACACGCTGGCCCTGGGAGAGCACATCCAGCCCGAGTCCACCTGGGATAGGGCCATCTATGTCTCCCGCAACCTTGCAGAGTGGCGCGGCATTACGGGCCTCGACCACTCGTTGCCCGACAGCCCAGACGGCCGTCATCACTATCGGATCGATTGGGCTGCTCCGCCAGTAGACGAAGTGTCAGTGAAGGGAGCCCGACTGAAGTTCGCCACCAATGTGGAGTGGGAAATCGGTCTGATGCCGGTATACACACTTGGCTCACAGCAGCAAGTCGTCGTTGAGCCTCGACGTCCACAGCGATTGGAAGCGCTATCTCGGGACTACGCAATGCCCTTGATGGCACTGACCGCATTTGCAGCGGACCGACCCGACTCGATCATCGAGGAGCATTACGTCCACCGGAAACGGGATCAGCGCATTGAGGTCTGGCGAGCCGGCGCTTCGATGGAGCCACCAGAATGGCGGCCCAACGCTCTCCTGTTCTATGCGAGCGAGCTGCCCGACTTCCGGCTGTCCGTCATCCGCTGGTGGCGTCTGTATGAGAAGACGCGCCCTGCGCTCGGCATCTTCGGGGACTACATCAACGAGGGCCTCACTTTTTCGCGCCCGCGCCTGATCACCCTCCATACGGCCATCTGCGGATACACGGACGCCCGCCACGGGCACCGAGACCCGCGCAAGCTTCGCGCCTATGCGGGTGTCGCTGATGAGATCACCGGATGCTCCAACAATGTCCTCGGGTTGTTTGGCGCGGCGAGGGACTACTTCGCCCACTTGGGAAGCCCAGGACAGAAGTACTCAGTGGCTGAAATCGAAGATGGCACCCCGAAAGTGACTCGGCGAGCGGCAGCGCTCCTTCAGGCCAGTCTCTTGGCTGAGCTTGGCTTCTCGAAGACGAAATCTGCTGCTCTCCTGTCACGGCACTACAGAAACTGGCCCCTTTGAGGGTCAACGCTTCTAAGCGGTAGCGTCAGTTGGGCAAACACCCATAATGGATGGAGATACCATGACCGATCGCGATCCCCTTGGCGACGCGGCCTTCATAGCGCGCGAGACCCTGTTCCATCACCCCCACCTGAACACGCCGCAGGCGATCAGCAGCGGCCCACTCAGCATCCAGCAAATCGAGGCCCAGGGCTTCGCTGAAGGGCTCGCGGAACTCTCCGCGCTCCAGCCGCCGCAGGCCTACCAGACGGCCAACGGGACTTGGAAGCTAACCCCCGCTGGGGTCGAAGGAGCTGCTGGATGAAACCTGGGTTAGGACAGCGGTGCATTCCGGACAGCGTTTCGCCGCGCTTGGGATTGGCGTAAGGCATTCGGGACAGTCGCGCGTCCCGGATTCCCCCTCGTACCTTCGATGGGCCTTCCACAGCGGAATGACGAGCAAGCAGACGATGGCAAAGGCAATGGCGGCACTGATGACGAAGCCATAGGCGAATTCAGTGTTGTTAATCGTGAAGCTGAGAAATGGGAATTCGGATTGCCCAAAGAGCCCGAAAATGATGGGCATGATCAAGTTTTCGACGGTGGCTCTCACCAGCTCGAAGGTGGCGAGCGCGAGCAACAGGCCAACTGCAACGACGATCAGGTCACTTCGCGCTAGGTCGTCAAGCTTGCGAAGCATCAGCAGTCCCCCTCGGGTCTGTACATGGGCTTGAACCTATAGGAACCGATGGAGTCCGAGCGCTTTGACCTGGGTCAAGGCCTTATCTCTTTGTCCGTGAACTGCCCGACCCGCGTCCCGCCGGGGTCCCAACCCATCCCGTCGAGCAGTTCTTCCGGTGGGATGCCGAGGGAACCGGCAAGCTTGATCACCGTGTCCACGCGGGCGACACGTTCGCCGCGCTCAAGCTGGCCGACCGCCGTGCGGTGCAGCGAGGCGCGCACCGCCAGCTCTTCCTGAGAGAGCTTCGCCCTCCTGCGGCAATAGGCGAGGTTGCGGCCGAATTGGTCGGCGATCTTCACCCCTCGCTCCGCTCCACAAACCCGCCAGGCCGGTAATCGCCAGGGGACCAATTGATTCCTGCGAGCAACTCGTCCGCGGAGACTTCGAGGGAGCACGTCAGCTTTATCAGCGTGTCGATGCGGCAAAGACGCAACCCCCGCTCAAGCTGGCTTATCTCAGTTCGATGCAGGGAAGCCAGATGGCTCAGGTCCTCCTGGGATAGATCTGCTCGCTTGCGGTGGCGCGCCAGGTTGTCTCCGAAGCGAGCGGCGAGGTCGATCATCGGCTCCCCCGTCCCCCGAGCTGCGCGTGCAAACCGTGCAGGGCTTCGTGCTCGGCGACAACGCGGCTGTACTCGTTGCCCCTGTCGATGATGTGAGCCAGGTCGCCGACCAAATCGCGCACGTCCTGGTCGGGGACGATTACAAGCGCGTCCAGCGCCGCGAGGAGTCGCCCGTATGCGGCGTCCTCGCGGCGTAGATGGTCGGGGTCTTTGAGGTCGTCGGGGTAGTCCCGCAACTCGTCGCGGACGCCCTCGCGGGCGCTCTCGAACGTGTCCCGTAGGAAGCGGGCGTGATCGGCGTGGAGCTTGAGGGCGACGGCAGCGCCGCGACCCATAGGGTTCTCGTTAGCCATGAGGAGGCGTGTTCTCCTTGTGGTCAGGCGGCCCGTCGCGTTAGCGCGCGGCGGGTCGCCGTTTTGATTTCGACCCCGGAGGCTACCAGAGCCGAAGGGGAAACCCCAACGGTCTATTCGCCCCGAAGGATTTCCCTGACCCTCGTTGGATGCAACTCGACTGCGCGGCCGATATCGCGCAGCGACGATCCTGCTTTCTGTGCTCGCTCGAAGCTTTTCCGCCGCGCCTTGCGTGCTGCGGCGACGTTCTGCTTGTAGTCGAGCTGAGCGCGTTTCGCTTCGGCGAGCGTTTTCTCTTTCGGATCATTCGCCACTCGCGGAGCCTATGGCGTCGCTGTCCGCCTCGCGTGTGAGGCTGGCAGCCGTGCCCTACGAGCGGACCATCGAGATCGGGATCATCGACGGCGTCGTCGTACGCCTCAGCCACTCAGGACGGCCAATCGAGCGCTACTCAGTCGTCCTCCTTGCGTTCGTAGACGGCGAGTGGCAGACGATTCGCGTCTTCGACAACCATCTCGGAACCCACCACATGCACCGCTACACTCGGCAAGGTGGAAAGCAGCCGGAAGCTCCGTTCCACGAGGGGCCGACCAACGAGGCTATTCCGGCTGCAATCGCCCACCTGAAAGCCCATTGGGAAGCGATAATCGAATCATGGAGAAGCTAGCCCGCAGCAAAAACACCCCCGGCACCGACGCCGCCTTCGACCTTCTCGGTCGTGTCGCTGTCGATCCCGAAACCGATGAGCGCTACCCGGATACAACGGTGCTCATCCCGGCCGACTCTCCCGACGCCTCAAAGCTGATGTCTCAAGCCGTAGCCGAGCGGAAGCCAATCGCAATCGTCTTCCCCGACGGCTCAGACGTGGTCTGGCGACCCCCCGCAGCAACGGGGCCGGTTCTCCTGCTGTCGATTTGCCTCCTGTGGCTCGCCGACCACATTCGGCGCAAGCGAGACCGCCCGACCTTTGTGCCCCGCGAGTGGGTCACCGAGTTTCACGCGGCGGGCGGGCACAAGCTCGCTGCATAAGCCTCAGGCGCACCTGCCCCCGACCTACCTGCCAAACAGCACCGCGCAGGGCGGCCGTCAAGGGCGCGAAGCGCCCGACCCCGCAGGGGTTGACGGCCACCCGAGCGGTGCTTCAATCCCCGGTGGCCGGGTGGATTCATCGCCCGATGCTCAGCCCTCTGCCGAGTTGGCGCGCTCTTGCCGCGTGCTGTCCCAAGCCAAGCGCTCGCTGCGCCTCTCGGATTCGCCGCCACATCGCCTGCTGGCGCGCTCGCTCGGCCCCTCGTTTCGCCTCTGCGCCAAACGCTCGGCTCGGGTCCGTGACGCCGTGCTCCTGGCGGTAGCGCTCGATCTGCGCGACGCCGCGATCCCAAGCCTTTCGCTTGGTCGGATCGCTCGGCCTCTCCCCCAGCTCGGCCTTGACGTAGGCGGGCGGGGAGATCCGCGCCGCGATGATCGCCAGCTCGCGCCGCTGCGCGAGAACCTGATCGGCAATGGCCAGCTCGCGGCGGGCGGCATCCCCGACGGCGGGCATGTCCGCCAGCTCGGCCTCAAGGCGCGCGGTCTCCCAGCGCGACCTCGCCTCCCAGGAGTCGATGCGCGCCAGCTCCTCGCGGCGTTCGCGGCGCGGTAGCGCCTGCGCCGACTCCCGCTCGGCCTCGAAACCCTCGATGTGTTCGCGAGCTCGCTCGATCCGCTCCTGCAAGCTGCGCCTCTGGCTCTCCCTGCTCTCCTCCCGGCCTGCGGCGGCTCGCAGCTCGTTACGCCGGGCGACCAGCTCCTCGGTCGGCAGGCCGGAGAACTTCGAGCGAAGCGCCTCGTCGTGCGCTGCGAGCTGCGCACGGTCACGCTCGGCTGCTTCGGCGATGTGCGGAATGCCCTCGCGCAGGTAGGGCGACTCGGGCGCGATCTCCTCGCGGTGGGTCTGAATCTCCGGCGTGGCGTAGATGAACGTCTCCTCGCGGCTGCGCGAGGCGGCGACGTAAAGCTCCTGCTTGTCCATCGAGGGGTCGGCCGCGACGAAGGCGCGGTCTACGGTCGTGCCCTGCGCGGAATACGTGGTGACGGCGTAGGCGTGTTCGAGTGCGGGGGCCTCGGAGTGCGGGTTGGTCCGCGCCAGATAGTCGGCTCCGATCTCAACCACCTTGGCCTGGTCGATGCCTTCGAGGGTCATGCGCCCCTCGGCCGCGTCGACCTCGCCAATCCGCCAGCGCTCGCGGTTGAAGATTTCGGCGCGTGGGTCGTTGACTCGCGTGATGACGAGATCGCCGGCGGCGAAGCTCGCCTCGCCGACTTCGATCTCCTGCCGGCCGAGCTGCCCGGCCTGACGGCGGACCTCTCGCGCGATCTCGTTCAAACGCCTGACCTCGGCGTTCTGCTTGGCGACCATCACCGCGTCCTCGCCTCGCTCGAATGCCTCGTGCCAGTCGCGCACCATCGCCTCGCGACGCTCCTCGGCGTTCGGGGTGACCGTTACCCGCTCCTGTGACTGGTAAAGGGCAAGCGCCTCGCGGCCCTCGCCCTCGCGTATTCGCTTCGCCGCATCGCGGTCGAGGTCGTGGCGGTGGCGGATCACCTCGTCCAGGTAGATCGCCTCGCCACGCTCCGCGAGCGCCCGGAACAGCCCGCCCGCCTCGATCTCGCCAAGCTGCTCGGGATCGCCGACGAGGACGAGCTTCGCCTGTGCTCGCTCGACGTGGGAGACGAGCCGTGCCAGGGTGGCCGAATCCACCATCCCGGCCTCGTCGATCAAGAGGACCGATTCGCGCGGCAAGACCTCCCCGCCTTCATGCTCGGCTCGGTCAAGCTGCAAGAGCAGGCTTGCGATGCTCGAAGCGGGCAAGCCCTCGGCTCGCATCACGTTCGCGGCCCGCCAGGTCGGCGCTGCCGCGCGCAGCTCGATCCCGGCTTGCGCCCAACCCTCGGCTGCGGCGACGATGGCGAAGGTCTTGCCGCTGCCCGCCTCGCCGATCACCACCGCGACTCCCTCGGGGTTCGTGAGGAGGCGGCGGACCATCACGCGCTGGTCGTCCTTCAAGGTCGGGCGGGCGTGGATGACGCGGGCCGCGATCAGCTCGCCTGCCGGGTCCGGTCCCTGGGCTCGCATTCGCTCTGCTGCCGCCAGCGCCTCGCGCTCAAGCGCCCAGATCCGGCAGGTTGTGTAGCAGGGACCTTTGGCTGTCTCGGCTATCTGGATCACGGAATCGGAAGCGAGGAAGGCATCGGCAAGGTGCTCGACCTCCGCGCCCGGTGCTCCCTGCGGCAGCAAGTTCGCCACCCCCTGGATCGCATCCCTCCTGTCGAAATGGGACGCAGACGCCGTGACCGCACGGCTTACCTGCCAGGTAGAAACCGTGCGGCTCACGGCGGCGCTCGGGGTCAGCCCTGCCTCGGGATCAAAGGTGCGCTCGATCGCCCCGCGGTCAAGACCGATCTTCTCGGCCCTCAATCGCCAGCGCGCCAGCAGCTCGCCGTGGCCGACGTCGCACTCCTTCGGCTGGCGCGTGGCGAGTGCGGCAACCTGCATCGAGCGGGCCGAGGCGTCCGCGCCCGCTGCCTCGAGTATCTGTTGGCGGCGGGTCGAGAAAGCCCGTAGGTGCTCGTCGGCGAAGCCCGCGATCTCGGCGATGCCCTTGCGGGTCGGCTGCCACTCGACCCCGAGGCGGCGGGTCAGCTCGTGGCGAAGGTGCGCCTCGTAGATGTAGGAGGCGGTCTTGGCGTGGTCGTAGATCGCCGGGTGGTAGAGGCGTGTCCAGCGGCCATTCGGTCCCTTGGTCGCGTTGGCGATGAGGACGTGGGTGTGCAGTTGCGGATCGCCCGCTCGGGAGGAGCGGTGGACATAGCCCGCCGCCAGGTAGCCGTTGCCTTGGACGAACTCCGAACCGCCCGCGCCCCTGCGGGTCCAGCACGCTTTGCGCTGCATGTAGTCGAGGGCGGCTCCTACCGCTTCGCGGTGGGCGGCTTTGACCTCGACGACGGCGACGGGTCCGCCGAGGCTCCAGAGCAGGGAGACGGACTTGGGAGCCGAGAAGGTGAGATCGAAGCCGGGGACCGAGCCGTTGGAAGGGACGCCGCGCATCCCGACAAGCGGCTCGCCGTCCACAGGGTTGCGGCCGGTCAGCATCGCTTCAAGCTGGGCGGCCTCGACCTCGTCGGAGAGGCCCAGGTCCTCGGCGGCATCGCCGAGCCATTCCCCGGCGACCTCGCCCTCGCCGGAGTAGTAGTCCTCAGCGCCTTCGGCGACCTTGTCGAGGTAGTAGCGCTCCTGGCCTTTTCCGAGCTTGCCGATGGACAGCATCACCCTCTCTGTCCAACGGGAGCGCGTTTTGCCCCGCTCTCTTAACAAAGTGATAGGGCGTGAGGGTGGTTGCTGTTGGCTGTTGGGCCTTCGGCCCGGATGGCTCTCTCATGGCTGACATTGCCGCCCTGAGAGAGCGCATCCTTGGCTGGTAGCTGTTGCCTTTCTCGTGAGTCTTTTCTGGCTGGCTGTCGTTGCTTGGAGGTGGTTGTCGGTGAAGTTGCAACCCTCCTTGCCCGCCGTCACGCTGAATTGGTGGGGGCGTTCGCTGGCGTTTTCGGACATATCCGATGCAAACGACCGCCTCGATGGACAGCAGGTACGCCCATGCCAAACCGCCCTTCTCCCCCTCGCCTCGGCTTGACCGTCGAGGAGGCCGCCGAAGCGGTCGGGATGAGTGAGTCGTCCTTCAAGCGGCACGTTCAGCCTGAACTTCGGATCGTCCGTCGAGGCGGCCTGCGGATCATCCCCGTGCCCGAGATCGAAAGGTGGCTTGAAGGCAATGCGACGTTCGCCGGAGTCGCCAGTCCGGCGTCTAGAATGTCTCAGACAATAAAGCGCCCCCGCGCCGTTGCACCGGCCGGGGGCATGGCCCATAGAGAGGATGCTCCATGAGCAACAAGAAGCGTAGTCCGGCCCTCCAAGGGATCGAAGTCCGAACGGACGCGAAGGGCCGCAAGCGATACAGGGGCACCGCCCACGACAAGGCCGTCGGCAAGTACGCACGAGGGCCGTGGACGGGGTTGCTGGCCGAGGCACGATCTTGGCGCGTAGATGCGCAAGCGCGCCTACAGGCAGGCACCCTCTCCGCCGCCGCCGGACCCACCGCCGCCGAGGCAGCGGAGGAGTTCATCGCCGACATGAAGTCGGACACGTTCCGGCAGAAGGGCGGGCATGTCTACAAGCCGAGCACCATTCGCGGCTACGAGCGCGACCTGAACAACCATGTGATCCCCGAGCTGGGGTCGAAGCGGATCGGCCGCCTACAGCGCCCGGAGCTTCAGCGCTGGGCCGACGGGCTGATGACGCGGGATCGGTCGCCGTCCACGATCAGGAACATCGTCGCCGCACTGCGCGCGCTGGTCGGCTTTGCCGAACTGCGCGGCTGGGTCCAGCTCAATCCATGCAACGGGCTTCGACTCCCAACGGGAGAAAAAGCTCGCGAACGGATCGCCTCGCCCGCCGAAGCGGCGGAGCTAATCGGCGCGATGCGCCCGAAGGACCGGGCGACGCTTGGGTTCGCCGTTTACGCCGGTCTACGGCTCGGCGAGCTGCTGGCACTCGACGTTGCCGCCGTCGATCTCGATGGCGGTTGGATTCACGTCTACCGAAGCTGGGACCGAGGGACCAAGCAGTTCATTCCCACGAAGTCCCGCAAGCCGCGCAGCGTGCCGATCATCGACAGGCTCGCCGTACTTCTCGCCGATCATTTCGTTCTGCTCGACCACCCCAGCGAGGGCTTGCTCTTTCCGAGCACCAACAACCCGGACTGGCCGACCGACGCCGGAATCCTGCGCCGTCGCACGCACGCACGCTGGAGCAAAGCTGGCCTCAAACCGCTCGGCTTCCACGAGGGTCGCCACACCTACGCCAGTATCGGAATCGCTGCCGGGCTGAACCCCAAGACCCTGAGCACCTACCTCGGCCACGCGACGATCACGATCACGCTCGACCGCTACGGCCACCTGATGCCGGGCAGCGAGGTCGAAGCGCGTCAGTTGCTCGATTCATATTTGGAACGGCCCTGACATATAGTCACGAACGTGCGGGCTGAAGCCTGCGTTCAGCCCGACGAAATCTCAAGTATGGCCGCTGAATTTACCGCAGACGACGAGGGTGGAATCTCTTCGCTTGGGCCCCGACCGCCCGAGGAAGAGTTGCGGCACCACCTTGCCGACGCGCTCACCAAGGCTGGCTACAACCGCCTCTGCCTGAGCGAGGAGAGACCGCCGGCACCAGTGCTCGGCCCCAATTGGACCGGATTTTTCTTCACCCTTGCATTTACCCTTGGCTACGCCCTAAGCGCCAGATTGGCGCTGTCTTTGCCCATGGGATGGACGGCATTCGTGACGATGGCGCTCTTTGTCCTAGTCCTCGTTCTTGGCAGCAAATGGCAGCCAGCCGTGATTGCCATCATGGTGGGGTGGATCGTGCTCGCGGTGCTGGTCACGATCGAGTATGGCTTCGCAGGCTTGCGCGACACCTTCGGAGTCGCACTCGCAGTCACTGGCGGTCTCTACCTTGTCGTTCGCTTCGTTAAGAACGGACTCGGCGTCGACCGCAAGGCGCTGCTGCGCAGCATCCCGTTGCTGTTCCCCCTAGTGCTACTGCTTCTATTTGCGCCATTGGTGACCGCCGACCTCTGGCAGGTCGCGGACACTGCGGAGGCGACGCGCTTGATCTGGCTCGCGATACTGATCCTTGTACCGTTGGTCCTAGTCTTGATCGGAAGGCTGATCGGATCGCTCCCGAATGTGGTTTCCGACACCGGCGCGGCGCTTGCCGCAGACTCGGACTCCGCCCAAGCGGTCGAGCCGCTAGTGGGACGACTCGCTGGCCCCTATGCCGGTAGCTGGGTCCTGAACAACGGGCGGGCGATGCTTCGGAGCGGCTTCGATCCCGCCCTGGTCGAGGATTTCTCCCCCTATCTGGCTGAAATCGTGCGTCGGCCACTAAAAAAAGCAGTGGCAGTGAGGACGGTAGTGATGCTGGCGGGACTTGGCGTGTGCGTCTTCACATACCTGTACGCCCTGAGCGTGATTTTGGTTCCTGCCGACGTCGCCCGAGCCTGGAGTCACTCGCAGAGCTCCCACTTCCCGGTAACTGTCCTCGACTGGCATCTATCGCTTCCCGCCGACCCCTATTTGGAGGTATCAGCACTGCTCAGCATCGTTGCACTCGGCGCCTTCCTCGCCTTCCTGACGGTAGAGGAGAGCTACTCGCGCGCAATGGCCGACGCACTCCTACACGAACCGGTTAAGGAATTCATGCTTTTGGCACTTCCTTACACGCGACTGCGAGAGCGGGCAATTCTTGGCAAGGCTCCAACCGATCAGTTTGGCCCGTTTGCCGAACCTGAACCTCCCTCGGGCTGAGGACCGCCCACGATGTGGCGCCACTCGGCACATCGGTCCTGCGTTGGTTGGTCCAAGCGCCAGCCCTCAGGGTCGTGAACAAGTGCAAGTGGGATCGCCTCGACAATCGTGCCCACCTTCATGTATCCGCCGGAGGCGGGAGTGTCGGCCATGTACTTGATCGCAACAGTTTTGTCGTCTATCGAGTAGACCCCAGATGCCACCCCCGGCTCTGAGGCACTAGCGATGTCCAGATATTGGCCCCACCACCTTGCCAGGTTCTTCGGGCTCTCCAGGGCCTCTTTGGACGCTCGACTCGACGTATTCCAGACGCCTTCGAGATTCCCCTCCTGCAACGACATAACGAAGTGGTACGCCGCCAAGAACGCTTCATTTTCGACCAGGTTAGCTGGCGTCTGAGAGGCCGGAACTGGGGGTAGTTCCGCCTCTAGCTCCTCGGCGAACCGGTCCAGCTCGCTTCGACGAATCAAGGGAAGGTCGAGACGCTCAACCTTGATCAGCTCGCCCTCATCAAGCGAGCGAAGACCCATTCCCAGCACGTAACGGACCGCGGTCGGCATCCCAACCCCCATCAGTCGCGCAACCTCGCCCACCGAGAGCAATGGGTCGGGTGCGCTCCGACCCTCAGAGAACGCTTTCGCGTTGTTTTCCGTGGGGAGGCTCATGGGGATGAAATGGGGATGAAACTGACCCTCTATGGCCCCCACTGACCCCGCAATCCCTGCCTAGAACCCAAGTGCGAACTTGGCGTCCTCGGTCATCATCTCGGGACTCCAGGGGGGATCGAAGATCATCTTTGGGTGCACGGCAGAGACCCCGGGGAGGTCGCCGACGAACTCCTTCATCTGCTCGGAGACCTGGGGGCCGATCGGGCAGGCGGGGGTCGTCAGGGTGAAGGTGACGAAGACCTCTTCGCCCTCGATCTCGACGTCGTAGACGAGGCCGAGCGAGACGAAGTCGAGCCCCAGCTCGGGGTCGATCACCTCCTCGAGCGCCTCGATGACGTCGTCTTCGGTCAGAACCGCGGTGTTGTTGTCGGCCATGACGGCATCGTAGCCGGCCCTCGTGCTCGGCCGGTCACCAGTGTCCTGAGTCGTAAGTCCTGCACCGCTCCGGCGGCGTCTCGCCGTCCGTGGCGGTGTCCTCGGATTTGCCTTTGCCCACCGGCAAAGGCTGCATCCTGCGTCCTTGCCACGGCCGACGATCCACTCGCCGGATGCGACCACACGACTTACGACTCAGGACACTAGGCTTCCCGCCCGATGAGCGAGGAGAGCAAGATCGTGCGGCGCTCGATCGGGGTCGTCTTCTCCGACGGGGGGCTGCTTGCGCTGAGCGCGGTCCGGCCAGAGCGGGCGGGCGGGCACGGCGAGGAGGAGGTCGCCGCGGTGCTCTGCGGTGCCGACGGAGCGCCGGTCGAGGTCTCCGAGACGCTGCTCTCGACCGAGTACGGGCCGGACGGAGTGCAGCGGCGGGCGACGCTGGAGCTCTGGCTGGACGATGAGGAGGGGCAGCCGCTGCGCGGCGCCGGCACGCTAATCAACTCCAGCACGGTGAGCCATCCGGGGCTTAGGGGTCAGATCGCCTTCTTCCGCTGGTCGCTCGAAGGGCGTGAGGGCCTCGGGCACTACGAGGTGGTCACCGAGGATGGCTGAAGGCTCCAAGATCGACACGATCGTCTCCGACTTCGGCGGGGTGCTGACCACGCCGCTGATCCAGTCGTTCATGGCCTTCCAGGACGAGACCGGGATCTCGACCGAAACGCTGGGCAAGGCGATGCAGGCCGCCACCGAGGCAAACGGCGAGAACCCACTCTTCGAGATGGAGCGGGGCGAGATCACCGAGGTCGCCTTCCTCGAGATGCTCACCGGCCACCTCGAGCCGCTGCTCGGCCACCGGCCGGAGATGCACCGCTTCAAAGAGATCTACTTCGAGGCGCTCGAACCGAACCCGGAGATGATCGAGCTGATGCGGGAGCTGAAGGCCGAGGGCTACCGGATGGCGATGCTGACGAACAACGTGCGCGAGTGGGAGCAGCTGTGGCGCTCGATGCTCCCCGTCGACGATATCTTCGAGACGGTCGTCGACTCGGCCTTCGTCGGCTGCCGCAAGCCCGAGTCGCGGATCTACGAGCTGACCCTGGAGCGGATCGCCAAGCCAGCCGCGTCCTGCCTCTTCGTCGACGACGTCCTCGTCAACATCGAAGGCGCCCGCAGGGCGGGCCTGCACGCCGTCCACTTCCAGGACAACGCGCAGGCGATCCCGGAGATCCGCGCGGCGCTCGCCTAGCTCAGGTGCCGGCGCAGGAACTCGATCTGGTCGGCGACCAGCGCCTCGTGCGCGGGGCCGTCGTAGACGTCGAAGTGATCGACGCCGGGGTAGGTGCGTAGCTCGCCTCGCGGGGCGCGTCGGGCGGCGGCGATCGCCGGGCCGGGCTTTGCGACGCGGTCGGCCTCGCCGACGCAGACGAGCCAGGGGCAGTGCAGCTTGGACGCGTGTCGGACCGGGCGGAAGGGCCGTCTGAAGAGCCAACGCGAGGAGACGCGGTTGCGCCAGCGTGAGTCCTCGCCGATCGAGACGACGCGGCGCCAACCCTCCTCCCCACCGGGCGCATTGATGAAGGCGGGCTCATCCGGTTGGCCGACGGCCGGAACGTGCCGTCCCAGAAGCGCCGCGACGATCATCCGGGCGGTCACCGACGGCGAGGAGCGGTGCGCCTGGCGCACGATGTCGAGGAAGGGGACCTGGCTGATGGCGGCAGCAACGCCCGCGTCCCGCGCGGCGGCCGCGAGGGCGTTGCCGCCGCCCATCGAGGAACCGAAGGTCACGACCCGGGCCGAGTCGACCCCCGGCAGGGAGCGGACGAAGGCGATCGCCGCCCGCCAGTCCTCCAGCTGGGTCGCCGGGTCGAAGAGGTCTTCCTTGCCACCGCTATCGCCGAAGCCACGGTGATCGAAGACGAGCGCGCCGAACCCGGCTCCCGCAAAGCGCTCGGCAAACGGGCCGAGCCGGTCCCGCCGGGTTCCCGAGAGTCCGTGCGCCATGACGACGACGGGCGCTTCGGCCGGGGCGCCGGCAGCCGGGTAGAACCAGGCCGCGCACTCCTCCGTCTCCGAAGTGAAAACCAAATCCTGCCGATCCATATCTCTCTCAACGCTGGGAGGCATTGAAACGTGAGGTTCTAAGCACGTCTGACTAGCAGCCCACCGCGTCCCGCAACGTGCGGCAGGCCTGACCCATCCGCGCATCTGAGAGGGACGTGATTCGCCGCCGAAGTGCAGCTCGCGGAACCGTATGAACGTTGTCGAAGTTGACAACGCAATCGGTTGGAAGACCATCGTCGGCAGCCGTCAATACCAGCTCCGAGACAAGGTCGCGTCGCGTCCGCGTCAGGGCAGCTACGACGACGGATTGGATGCGATCGGCAACAGGATCGCGTGTCAGCACCAAAACCGGGCGATCACCCCCGGGGGTGGCAGCGAACCAGACCTCACCCCGTTGCATCGGCCCAGTCCGCCCAATCCTCGGCTGGCCCCCAGTCGGCGATCCGCGCCAATGACTGCTCCGCGTCGGTCAAAGGCATCCGCTCCCAGTTGGCGACATCGACCTCGCTGCGAAGCTGGACCAGATGTCGATGAAGGGCCTCCCTCAAGAGCTCAGAGCGATCGAGGCCGAGGACCTCCGCCCACCGCTGGACCTCGGCTGCCTCGGCGTCTGCAACCCGGAAGCTCAACATTGTCATACGACAATGCTAACACGTATGACGGCCGGTGCCGCTAGTTATCCGAGCCCGCTCGGTCCCAGATGTAGAGCTCCACGGCCTCGAGGGCCAGCTCCATCTGGCGGGGCGGCGAGAGGAGGGTGAGGACCAGCTCGAGGGCGTCCTCCTCGGTGACCCCCGCGTCGACGGCCTCCTCGCCGCGGAACCCGGCGGCGAGCTTCATCGCCTCGCGGCGGTTCTCGCCGAGGGAGCCGAAGGCGCCCATGAGGAAGTCGCGGTTCGGGACCGGGTGGCCGACCTCCAGCGAGCCGTGCCAGGCGGCGAGCATCGAGAGGTCGTGCTCGTCGAGCTCGGAGAGGGCCTTGGCGTAGTGGGTCTCGAGCTCTTCGTCGGGGATCTCGTCGACCCAGGCGCGGACGGCCTCGCCAAGCAGCTGGCGGCGCGCCTCACGCCCGATCGAGTCCGCGATCGCGCGGATCGCGTCGGCTGGGTCTACGAAGCAGAGGGCCATCTGCGGTGCAATTTAGAGAGAGCGGTAGACGCCAAATCGATGCTGGGAAGCCGCAGTTTGCGACGGGCGGGCGCCGGGGGCGGACATAAGGTGAGGACATGCCGCTGAAGCTGATCCACGGGCCGCTCAACTCCGGCCGCAGAGGGCTGATCCTGCGCCGGTTCGCGGCCGCGCTCGAGCACGATCCAGTGCTCGTCGTCCCCAACGTCGACGACGTCTTCGACTTCGAGCGCGAGATCTGCGAAGCGGGAGCGGCGCTCGGCGGCACGGTGACCACCTTCGGCGGCCTCTTTCGCGAGATCGCCACCGCGGGGGGCTTGCCGCCTGAAGCCGAGTTGACCGCGGCGCAGCGCCTGCGCGCGGTCACGGTTGCGACCTCTGAATGCCGCACCGAGCTTGGACCGTTGCGGCGCGCCGCTCCGCGGCCCGGCTTCGCGGTCGCCTTCGAGCGGCTGCTCGACGAGCTCCAGGCCGCGGGACTCGACCCGGCAAAGCTGGGCGCCGGCGCCGAGACGCTGGAGAGCTCCGCCTACCTCGGCGACCTCGCCACCCTCGCCGCCGGCTACGCGGCGGTGCGCGAGCGACTCGACCGTACCGACTCCCACCGGATCGCCCGCGAGGCGATCGCCCTGGTGCGTCGCTCCGGTGAGCTCTGGAACGGGCGGCCCCTCTTCCTCTACGGCCTCGACGACCTCACGCACAACCAGCTCGATCTTCTCGAAGCGCTCTCGCAAGTCGCCGAGGTGACCGTGGCGTTTCCGTACGAGGAGGGTCGGGCCGCGTTGGCCGCACGCGCCGGGTTGCTGGGAAAGCTGAGCGCTCGGATCGAAGCCGTCGAGGAGACCCTGACCGAGACCGACCCGGCGAACACACCCAACCGCCTGCTCTTTGACCTCGAGCGTGGCTTCGGCAGGGTCGATGCGGAGCCCCGCTCGCCCGACGGCGGCCTGACGCTGCTGCGCTCGGCTGGGAGACGCAGTGAGGCCGAGGCGATCGGCGCCGAGGTGGCAAAGCTCCTCGCCGGCGGCGCTGACCCGGCCGAGATCGCGATCGTCCTGCGCGATCCAGCGCGGCAGGGCGCCCTGCTCGCGGAGGTGCTCGAGTCCTACGGGATCGCCACCGCGCTCGAGGCGGAGCTTCCCGTCGGCGGCACCGCGGTCGGCGGCGCACTTCTCGCCCTGCTCGCGGCGGAGCTCGGCAGCCGGCGGGCGAGCGATCTGCTGCTCTACCTGCGCGGCCCATCGGGGATCCCGGCCTCCGCCGTCGACTGGTTCGAGCGGGCGCTGCGGCGCGGGCGGGTGCAGAGCGCCCGGGCGGCACTGGAGCTGTGGGCCAAGGAGGGTCGGGAGCTGCCGCATGACCTGGAGCGGATCAGGGACGCCGCCGCCCACTCGCCGGCCGAGCTGGCCGCGACAGTGGGCCGCCTGGCCGCGACGATGGCATCCCGGCCGCTGCGGGGACGCGGAGACGGCGCGCTGCCGGGTCGGGGCGAGGGGGTCGAGCTGCGCGCCGCGGCGGAGATCGCGCGCGCCCTCGCCGAGCTGAGCGAATTGGGTGACCTCTCCCCCGCCCCGGACCAGCTCGCCGCGGCGATTGCGGCGCTCGAGCTCCGCGTCTGGAGCGGGCCGGTCGCTGGCCGGGTCCGGATCGCCGACCCCTATCGTCTCCGCGCCGGCCGCTTCGACCACGTCTTCGTCGCCTCACTCCAGGATGGCGAGTTCCCGCGCCGAAACCGCGGTGGCGATCCCTTCCTGTCCGAGCGACAGCGGTCCGCGCTCGGGCTGGACCCCCGCCGCGACACCGACGCCGAGGAGCGCTACCTCTTCTACGCCTGCATCTCGCTCCCCCGCGAGCATCTCTTCCTCTCCTACCGCGAGAGCGACGAGAACGGCGCCGCGGAGGCGCGCTCGCCACTGCTCGATGACGTCCGCCGCCTGCTCGCACCGCCACCGCCGCCCGAGAACGGCACCGACCCGGTCGAGGAGTCGATCTCGCGGGTGCGGGACCTGACGGAAGCGGTCCACCCCGCGTCCGAAGCACCTTCCGAGAACGAGCTGGCGCGGGCGATCGCCGCGCTGGGGCGCAACGCGGACCCGGTCGCCGTGAGAGCCGGCATCGACGTCGATGCCGGCGAGGAGATCGCCGAGCGCCTCGCAATCCGGATCGAGGCCGCTCGCCAGGCCGAGGCGGCAGCCCGCGCCCCGGGACCACTCGCCAACCCAGCGGCAATCGAGTCACTTGCCGCGGTCGGTGCCTACGGCGGCACGACGCTGGAGGAGTTCGACGTCTGCTCCTATCGCTGGTTCGCCGGGCACGAGCTCGACCCCCAGCCACTCGATCCCGTCCCCGACCCCCTCGTCCAGGGAGGGCTCATGCACGCGGCGCTGGAGCGCCTCTACGCCGAGCGGCCCGGCGGGGACGCGCTTCCGCGGCCTGCCTCGCTCGCGGCCTGGATCGCCCGCGGCCACGCGATCCTGGGCGAGGTCTGTGCCGAGCGCGAGCTGGGCGAGGGCCCCGCGGAGCGCGCGATGACGCGCCGGGTCGAGCGCCTGCTCACCCGCTTCCTGGCCGAAGAGGCCGAGCGGGAAACCAGCGGCTTCGAGCCCTGGCTGCTGGAGGCCACCTTCGGCGAGCAGGAGGGAAGCGACCGCCCGGTGCTGGAGATCGATGGCTGGGGCCTGCACGGCGCGATCGACCGCGTCGACCGCGCGCCGGACGGAAGCGCCCTGGTCATCGACTACAAGCTCTCGGGCAGGGTCACCCCACGCGAGAAGTTCGAGGAGAAGGCGAAGCTGCAGCTGCAGCTCTACCTGCTCGCCGTCGGCGAGCACTGGGACGCGAGCGTCGTCGGCGGTCTCTACCACCCGCTGCGCGGCACCTCCGTGCGCCGCCCCCGCGGCGCCGTGCTCGAGAGCGTCGCAGCCGAGCTCGCCTCCTACCGTCTCTACGAGGGCGACCTCGTCGACGAGGCGGGGCTGGAAGAGCTGCTGGCGGAGGCGCGGGCACGGGCGGGGAACATCGTTGCCCGGATGCGAGCCGGCGACATCCGCCGCGACCCCGGCCCGCGACCCGGCCTGCGTGAGCACGACGTCTGCCCGACCTACTGCCAGTTCGCCCCGATCTGCCGCCGCGACCGCGCGCCGGTGAGCGAGGAGGACTTCGAGGTGGAGGACCGGTGAGCGTGCCGCTCGACACGGTCGCTGGGCGGCGCGTGCCCACGCCGGAGCAGGAGGCGGCGATCGCGATCGCCGGCCGCGACGTGCTGCTCGAGGCCGGCGCCGGCACCGGCAAGACCGGCGTCATGGTCGACCGCTACTGCCGGCTGGTGTGCGAGGACGACGTCTCGCCAGACGCCGTCCTCGCTTTCACCTTCACCGAGAAGGCGGCGGCGGAGCTGCGCCAGCGGATCCGCACCGAGCTGTCCCGGCGCGCGGCCGCGGGGTCCGAGCGGGCGCGCGAGCTGCTGGCCGAGATCGGCTCGGCCTGGATCACGACGATCCACGGCTTCTGCAACCGCGTCCTCGGCGCCCACCCGGTTGCGGCTGGGATCGACCCCGGCTTCCGCGTGCTGGACGCACCCGAGGCCGAGCGGGCGGCACGCGAGGCCTTCGACGCGGCGCTGGAGGAATTTCTCGCCGGGGGAGAGGACTCCCGAGCCGACCTCGTCGCTGCCTTCGAGGTCGACGGCCTGCGGGCGATCGTCGGCGGCGTTCACGCGGAGCTGCGCAGCCGCGGCGTCGCCGAGCCGGCGCTGCCGGAGCAGGCCGCCCCAGACGTCGAGCAAGCGCTGCGGGAGGCGACGATCGCCGCAACCGACGCCCTGGCGGAGCTGAAGCCGAACGACGGCAAGCGGGCGATCCTGGAGCGGGCGCTCGAGGACCTGAACGGGGCGCACCCGCCGGGCCTCGACGATCTCTGCGCGATGCGCAGCGGCAGCAAGGCCAAGGCCCTCGCCGCCTACAACGCGGCGATCGAGGCGGCGATCGCCCGCAGCGCCGAGGCCGGCGAGGGCGGTGAGGCATACCGGCAGGTGGGCCTCCTGCTCGATCTCTTCTCGGCGCGCTTCGCCGCCGCCAAGGAGCGGCGCTCGGGAGTCGACTTCGAGGACCTGCAGATCCTCGCCGCGGCCCTGCTGGAGCGGACCGAGGCCGGCGAGGCCTACCGGGCCCGCTTCAGCCACCTGATGGTCGACGAGTTTCAGGACACGAACCGGCTCCAGCTGCGGCTGATAGAGGCGCTGCGCGGGCCCGGCAGCGAGCTGATCGCCGTCGGCGACGAGCTGCAATCGATCTACGGCTTCCGCCACGCCGACCTCGACGTCTTCCGCGAGCAGCGGCGCCAGATCGCCGCGCGGCCGGACGGGGAGCTGATGGAGCTGAGCGGCAACTTCCGCTCCCGGCCCGAGGTGGTCGGCGCCGTCAACGCGCTCGGCCGCGTGCTTTTCGGCGACGCCTATCACCCGCTGCGAGTGGGCGCGATGCCGGCGACCGGGGAGCCGGCTGAGGCTCCCGCGGTCGAGCTGCTGCTGACCGCGCGCGAGGGCTGGGACGGAGACGGGATCGATCTCGCGCCGGGAACCGACGACCGCACTCCCCCGAGCTGCCTCGCCGAGGCGCGCTTCGTCGCCGAGCGACTGCGGGCGCTGGCCGACGCCGGCGTCGGTCGCGGCGAGATGGTCGTCCTGCTGCGCGCCTTCACCCACCTCGGCGCCTACGAGGACTCGATGGAGCGGGCCGGACTGCGGCCGTACGTGGTCGGCGGGCGCGGCTACTGGTCCCAGCAGCAGGTCGCCGACGTGTGTGCGCTGCTGGCGGCGATCGCCAACCCGCTCGACGACCAGGCGCTCTTCGGCGCCCTCGCCTCTCCCGCCTGCGGGCTCGCCCCCGACAGCCTCTGGCTGCTGCGCGCGGCCGCGGGGAAGAAGCGGCACGTGTGGCCGGCGGTGGAGCGGGTCGTGGGAAGTGACGAGGCCGAGCTCGCCGACCCCGAGCGACTGGAGCAAATCCCGGCTTCCGAGCTGGCGCTGTTGCGGCGCTTCGCGGCAACGCTGGCCGGCCTGCGCGAGCGAGGCGGCCGCCTCTCGCTTGCGGGGCTGATCGATGCGGCTGTGACCGAGACGGGCTATGACCTGGCGGTGCTGACGCGAGCCTCCGGCGAGGCGCGCTTCGCCAACGTGCGCAAGCTGATGCGGCTCGCCGAAGAGTTCGAGTCACGCGAGGGGCGAGACCTTCGCGGCCTGCTCGACTTCCTCGCCGCCCGCGCCGAGACGGACAGCGAGGCCCAGGCGGCGACGGCGATCGAGGGCCACGACGGGGTGCGGATCATGACCGTCCACAACGCCAAGGGCCTGGAGTTCGGCGTCGTCGCGGTCCCCGACCTCGGGCGCAGCCTGCTGGCCGGGACGCGGGCGCCGATCCTGGCTCTCGGCCGCGAGCCCGAGCCGCGCGCCGGCATGCAGCTGCGGCGTCTCGGCGCCGCGTCGGTCAACCTCTACTCCTACGCCGAGCTCTCCGAGGAGGCTAAGGAGCGCGACGCCGAGGAGGGCCTTCGCCTCTTCCACGTCGCCGCCACCCGCGCCCGCCGGCACCTGATCCTCAGCGGCGTGGTCAAGCCGCAGGCGAACGGCGAGACAAAGGCGAGCACACCGGTGATCGAGCGGATCGTCGCCGGCCTCGACGTCGACCGCGAGAGCGATTCGTCGACTCCAGCCCCCCCGCCTGAGCCGCGGAGCGGCCTCGAGGCAAGCTTCGAGCCGTCGGAGATCGCGGTTCGCGTGAACCTTCCCTCCGCCGAGCGCGCCGCCGAGCTGAGGAGGAGTCATTCCGACGATGCCGTCGAGGCTCCGGGGCGAACCGGATCGCCCCCCCTGGTCCAGCGTCGCCCGCCCGCGGTGCCCAGCCGCCCCCTCTCCTACTCGGCGATCTCGGCCTTCGAGGAGTGCGCCTACCGCTTCTACGCCGAGCGCGTGCTCGACCTCGGAGACGGCGGTCGCAGCTCCCGCCGCATAGCGGCGGAAAGTGCGACCGCTGCGGCCGAGGGAGAGATTTTGGAGCGCGAGGAGCGTGCCGCGCGGGGAGCTGCCGTGCACTCGCTGCTGGAGTGGAGCGCGGCCAACGGGTGGCGGGAGCCGGCAGGGGACCTTGCGCGGCGCCACGCGATTTCCGCAGGGCTGGAGGACGATGCCGGGGCCAGCCTGCTCGAGCCGCTGCGGGGATGGCTGGGCTCGAAGCTGCTCGCCGAGCGCGTCCGCGAGACGGGCGCGAGCGTGCGTGCCGAGGCCCCGTTGCTGCTCGGAATCGCCGGCACCGTCCTGCGCGGCTCGATCGACCTCCTCGTCGATCACGCCGGATCCCCTCCCCTGGTCATCGACTACAAGACCGATCGCCTGGGGAGCGCGAGCCCGGCCGAGCACGCCGCCCGCTACACGACCCAGCGCGACATCTACGCGCTGGCTGTGGCCGAATCGCGCGACGCTGCCGAGGTCGAGGTCGCCTACGTCTTCCTCGAGCGGCCCGAGGATCCCGTCCTCACAACCCTGGGGCCGGAGGGGATCGAGGCCGGCCGCACCCGCCTCACCGCGGCGGTCGAGCGCATCGCGGGGGGCGACTTCCCGCCCGCCGACCCGGGCCGCCGCACCTGGGACCTCTGCCGCGGCTGCCCGGCCCTGGGGCGCACCTGCTCGGGCCCACAAGACTGATCGACCGAGCGGCTACGGCCCCTCTTCGTTCATCTGACTCAAGATCTGGTCAGCAACAGAAGGCTCGCCTTCGTCTCGATTCGAGTCCGCTTCGGCCTTCTCGGCTTTCGAGAGCAGATCCTCCGCAACGCTGTGGGACCCCCCCTTGGGGTCCTTTTTGGACTCGGACTCGATCTCGCGCAGCAGGCGCTGCGCCACACTCCGAGCCTGACTCCGGTCCTCTGGCATTCCAGCCGCAACACTCGACGGCCCCTGGGCCTTGCCGTGGCTGGGTGCGTCTGGGGTCGGGGATCCATGGGCCTGAGAAGCGGGTGGCCGCTCCGCCGAATTGGCCGGTGAGGGAACCGACAGCTCTGGCGAGCCACCCCCGGCTGACGATGTGGTCGGGGAGTCCGCGCCGCCTCCGCACCCTGCCAACGGAAGGGCTACGAGCACTGCCATCGTGGCGAGCATGGCCTTCATCGCATTTGATCCTTGCGCATACAGCCCCCACCTCCGTGGGTGGGGGCTGTAGCGACAATCGTCCTGGGTCAGCCTGCCGCTCGGAACGTGATCCCGTCCAGCGACACAGCGCTTTCCGGCGCAGCAAACACCTTGCCGTCGAGCGCGAACCCGCCGCTGACCGTGCTCGAACCGGCCACGAGCACGACCCCTTCTTCTCCAGGGGGGAACTGGTCGAAGAAGATGGCAGTGCCGGGTGCCGGGCGGAAGCCGGTCGGGAGGGTGAAGACCGCTCCCACTGGAGCGGCGCCCGTTACGACGAAGCCCTGCAGATGAACGACGCCGTTGTGGTCCTTGTAGAAGCCCGCGGGTTGGAACCCGAAGCCGGGAGCTCCCGGAATGTTGAAGGCGCCGCCCTCGAACCCGGGCTCCCCAGGCGCTCCGACGAGATGCGTGGCTTCCATCGGCGCGAGCGAGTTGGCGACGCTGGCCGACGGCACAGTCCCGAGCTTGTTGAGATTGATGTCGGAGCCGGTCAGCGTGCCTTTCTTGACCTTGGCACCGGTGACGGCGTTCTTCTTGATCTTGGCCGTGGTAACCGCGTTGGCCTTGATCTGCTTGGTGCCGACTGAGTTCTTCGGCAGCTGGGTCGCGGCGTAGCCGGTGCCGGCCATCGCGACGACGAGCGCGACTATCGCGACGATCAAGGCTGGCGAAGGCCGACGAGACATGAGCCTCTTCATCAAATCCTCCTTGAGGGTGGACGGGTTCGAGCGGAGTAACCCTATGTCACGACTCGGCCGAAGATGCAAGCTTGGCGGCCAGCTCATCCAGCTTCAGCTCCTTCAGGCCCTCCCCCACCGCGTCTAGCTCAGCCGCACAATAGGAGACCAGCTCGCGGCCCTCGCGGCAGAGATCGAGGGTCTCGCGCAGGCCGGCCTGGCCGGAGTCAAGACGGTCGATGATCTGCTCCAACCGCTCGATCGCTACCTCATAGCTCTCGGGCTTGTCCGTCAATTGTCCTCCTCGATCCTGGCGCCGACGCTGCCGTCGGAGAAGCGCAGTCTGACGCGCTCGGCGGCGGTCGCGTCGCCGGCGCTGGTAACCGCCGTCCCATCACGGGCCTCGACCAGGGCGTAGCCGCGCTCGAGCGTCCGCTCGGGCTCGTGGGCGCGCAGAGCCACCTCCGCCCGCCGCAGCCCTTCGCGTCGCCGCTCCATGTCCGCCCCGGAGGCCCGGCGGACCGCCCTCTCCAGGACCACGCTGGCGAGGCGGCGCTGGAAGCCGAGTCGCTCGGTTATGCCGCGTTCGGAGGCGGCGCGGATCTCGCGCGTCTTCTGGTTGAGGGCGAGCCGCTCTCGCCGCAGCGCCCTGGCCGGCCCGCGGGCCAGGGCGACGAGATGCGGGGTCCGTGCCCCCACCGCGCCGTCTGCCGCGCGGCGCAGCGAGACAACGCTGCGATCGAGCGCACCGCGGGCCGCCAGGCAATCGAGCGGGACCGCCGCCTCCGCGGCGTGTGTGGGCGTCGAGCAGGCGACCGCCGCGACGTCGTCGATCAGGGTGGAGTCGCGCTCATGGCCGACGGCGCTGATCACCGGCACGCGCAGCATCGCCACCGTGCGGCAGAGCGTCTCGTCGCAGAAGGCCCAGAGGTCGGCGAGGCTGCCGCCACCGCGAGTGACGACGATCGCCTCCACCTGAGGCTGCGCCGCCAGGCCCTGCATCGCGGCGGCGATCGCGGGCGCGGCATGGCGGTCCTGTACCGGCGCGAACGCCCAGACGACCGTGCCCCGCCAGCCGCGCCGCTCGAGCCCGGCCAGCAGATCGCGCCGCGCGGCGCCCGCTTCCGCCGTGACCACGCCGATCGTCCTCGGCAGCAGGGGCCGCACAAGCTGCTTCTGGAGCTCGAAGAGACCCTCGGCCTTCAGCTGCTTGCGAAGAGCATCCAACCGCGCCAGCAGATCGCCCTCGCCGGCGAGACGGATATGGGTGGCACGAAAGGAGAAGGAGGGCGAAGCCTGCGCACTGCCGCGGTAATAGTCCGGACCACCGGCGATCACCACTTCGGTGCCATCGCGAAGACCCTGCTCGGGAAGCGCGAGCTTCTCCAGCTCGTTGAGCCAGATCGTGCAGGGCACGGCGCCCTCGGCATCGCGCAGCTCGAAATAGGCCTGTGCCTTGCTGCGACTGAGGCCGGTCACCTCGCCGATCAGCGACACGCGCGCGCGACGGCGCATCTCTTCCTCCAGCTTGCGGGCGTAGCGCCCGACCGGAAATGGTCCCGGCAGATCCATGCCCGCGAGGCTATCCGGCGCCTCAGCCGGTCCTATGCCAGCGATTGGCCCACTGCTGCAACTCATGGATCGCCGGGCGCAGGCCGGCGCCCTTTGGGGTGAGGGAGTAGGTGACCCGCACAGGCGTCCCCGGCTCGACCTTGCGCTCGACCAGACCCTCGTTCTCCAGCTCACGCAGTCGCTGCGAGAGCAGCCGGTCCGAGAGCCCGGGCACGGCCCTGGCCAGCTCGCCGAAACGCAGCGGTCCATCGGTCAGGCTGCAGAGGATCGCGCCGGTCCAGCGCTTGCCGATCAGCTCGATAGCCGCATGGAAATGCGGGCAAACGCCGGTGACATCCTGATCTTGGGTAGTAGATCCGGCCTCCACGTAGTCGAACGAGCTTACCGAACGTAAGTGACGAGCTAGATGGTGTGCGGGGTCGTGGAGTCAACCATCTAAAGGCTCAGCTCGTGCAGGGGCCGGTGTCCACCGGGCTGGTCGCGTCCCGCAGCGCCTCCGCCACAACCTCGTTGGGAATCGCGAAGCCGCCGGGGGTTCCAGAGGTGGTCGCGGCAAAGACGGTGCCGAGGACGCGGCCGCGACTATCGACCAGAGGGCCACCGGAGTTGCCGCTGCGAACGCCGCCGCGCAGAGAGGCGATCGAGCGGGGCATGGGGCCGTGGCCGTAGGAGTCCTCGCCGATCGTCTCGCGGGTCTCGCCGAGGCGAGCCGGGGCAACCGCGAAGGGGCCGTTCTCCGGATAGCCGAGGACGGCGGCCGCGGTACCGGCCTCGGGCTCAACCGCCATCTGGAGGCTGGGCAGCTCGGCCGCGATATGGAGGAGCGCGAGGTCGTTGGCGGGGTCGTAGTGAAGCGCGACCGCCTCGATCGACGCGCCGTCCTGCGTGTTCACGGTGGTGTCGTCCTCGCCGGCGACGACGTGCGCATTGGTGACCACGACCCCTGGCGCCACAACCCATCCCGAGCCCTCGATGCCGAGACCGCAGGCGGTACCCAGCACCCGGACGACCGAGGCGCCGGCCCCGACGACGTCGGGATCGGCGGCGATCGCGGGATCCGGCGCCGCAACCGGCGTCGCCGGGCCGGCGATCGAGGGTGCCGGATCGACCCGGTTGAGCGCGTGCAGAATCGGTCCCGACGGTGGCAGGACGTCGTTGAGGCCGCGCAGGATCGCCGACCGCTGCAGGTCGGCCCGCAGCTGTGCGGTCCCAGGGGCATGCAGAGCGACGGCCCCGAACACCCAGACCAACCCGAGTGCGACCGAGGCGATCAGCGCCGCCCCGCCGGCACCGTCGGCCAGATGCAGGCCCTTGCCGCGGATCAGGCGCGTGCGCAACCCCAGCGCAAAGCTCTCCAGCGTCACCGCCATGACCGCCCCCGCCAGCAGCCCCCCAAGCGCCGCGCACAGCGGCGCGTAGGGCGACTCCGATCCCTGGCTCAGCAACAGCGGCCCGATCCGGCTCCCGGCAAACGCCCCCACGGCGAATCCGAGGAGCGTGAGCGTCCCGACGATCAGCCCCTGCCGGTATCCCCACAGCGCCACCACGAGGGTAAAGGCGACGATCGCCCAGTCGAGAACTGTCATGCATCAGATGATGAGCGATGCCCGACCCCTTCACTACCTTTCCTGCAAATGAGCACTCTCCCGCCCAACGTAGAGCGGCGCCGCCGCCTCCTTACCCGTGCTCTCCCCCTCAGCCTGATCGCACTCGTCGCCTTTCTATTCGGTGCCGTGGCGGGCGCGCCCGGGTCACCCGAGAAGGAATCGGCACAACGCTTCGCCGAGGCCTGGGAGGACGGGGAATTCGCCGCCATGTACCGGGAGCTGAACCCGGCGTCAAAGCGCGCGATCGACCCCAGCAACTTCGCGATCGCATACCGGAACGCCGAAGAGGTGGCGACCCTGCGGTCGCTCGAAGCGGGGTCGCCGGAGGACGCCTCCTCGAGTGAAGGCGGCAGCGTCGTCGCCGTGCCCACGACAGCGTCCACGGTCGCCTTCGGCATGGTCGAGAGCAAGATCGAGCTGCCGTTCGGGGACGGGGGCATCGAGTGGGACGAGAGCCTGGTCTTCCCCGGCCTGGACCGGGGCGAGCGCCTGGAAAGCCAGATCGAGCTGGCGCCCCGGGCGCAGATCCTCGCCGCCGACGGCTCACCGCTCGCCGAGGGCCCAGCCGAAGCCCGGGCCCATCCGCTCGGCAGCTCGGCGATCGACGTCACCGGCGAAGTCGGCATGGCCGAGGAAGAAGAGGAGCTGGCGCTGGCCCGCCAGGGATTCCCCCCCGGAACTCCTGTCGGCGTCAGCGGCCTCGAGCGCGCCTTCAACGCCAGGCTCGCCGGCAAGCCGGGCGGTTCGCTGTTGGCGGCCGGCAACTCCGGGGGCTCTACCCGGACGATTGCCGAGGCCGCGCCCCGAGCCGGCGCTCCGGTGAAGACGACGATCGACCCCGGCCTGCAGGAAGCGGCCGTCTCGGCCCTCTCCGGGCGACTCGGCGGCATCGCCGTGCTCGACACTCGCAACGGCGACGTTCGCGCTCTCGCCGGCCAGGCGTTCTCGGCCCCGCAGCCACCCGGCTCCACCTTCAAGACGATCACCACCGTGGCGGCGCTGCAGAAGGGCGTCGTCTCCCTCGACGACGAATTCGAGATAGTCGACGGGGTCAACGTCGGCGGGCGCTTCATCGAAAACGCCAACGGGGAGTACTGCGGGGGCACCTTCCGCGAAGCGTTCGCGGAGTCGTGCAACGCCGACTTCGCTCCGCTCGGCCCCAAGATAGGCAACGACGACCTGGTCACCGCCGCCGAGCGCTTCGGCTTCAACGCCCCCCCGGCTCTCTACGCACCGGAGATCGTCGACCATGTGGATCCGCCGCAGTCGACTATCCCCACCGAGATCGGCGAGGAAATCGACCTCGGCGTCAGCGCGATCGGTCAGGGTGAGGTGCTGGCCACGCCGTTGCAGATGGCGAGCGTCGCCCAGACGATCGCCAACGGCGGCGTGCGGGACCCGACCTCGATCGTCGCCAACCCGAAGCTCCGCCCCGAGGCGAAGCCGGTGCGTGTGATGTCCAAGAAGATCGCCAGCGAGCTGACCGAGCTGATGGTCGGCGTGGTCGCCGGCGGCACCGGCTACGCGGGCGCGATCCCCGAGGCACAGGTGGCGGGAAAGACCGGCACGGCCGAGCTCGGCCCCAAGCCTGGCGAAGAGGAATCGGAGACCCCCGAGCAGATCAAGGACGCTTGGTTCATCGCCTTCGCCCCCGCGGAAAAGCCGAGGTTGGCGGTGGGGGTGCTGCTCATAGAAGCCGAAGCGGCGGGTGGTGAGGTGGCGGCGCCGGCGGCGGGGCAGGTGCTTTCGGCTGGGCTTTAGGGGGTGGGATGGCAGGTGCCCCTCCTCAAAACGCGCGGCGGAGCCGCGCTTGAGTGTTTTGAGGAGGGGCACCTGCCATCCCTTGCAGCCCAACCGGAAGCTCAAGCCAAGGGCTCGAGCGCCACACCTCGATTACGCCTAGAGCTTGGGTGGGTCGTGGAGGGGTCTTGCCACGGCCCCACTCCGACTTACAGGTCTAGGGTGACCTCGCCCGGGCCGCCGGGGCCGGGGATGTGGAGCGTCAGGGGGCGGTTCTGCGAGGCCGATTCCGGCAACTCGAAGAGGACCAGCGCGCCCTCGATCGGTCCCTGCTCGGGAGTGGAGTCGAGGACCGGGATCTGTTCTTGGGATTCGACTTCTCCGCCGAGCGGCAAGGCGTAGAGACTCTCGCTTGGAATGGCGTGGAAGGTCTCGTGATCGATGTCCGTGATCTTCAGCGACTTGGCGAGGGTCTGGGGCTCTTCGCTCTCGTTCTGGACTTCGAAGAAGACGCCGAAATAGGACGAGCCCTCGGGCGGGGGCGGCTGACCGACCAGATAGGCGGAGTCCTCGTTGTCGTTCGGGTTGAGGAAGCGGGAGAAGGTCACGTTGTAGCTGAGCTCGCCGAGCCTGACCGGCTCACCCTCGACCACCTCTGTCTCATGGCTCTCGTAGCCGCAGGCCGAGACGCAGAGCGTCAGTGCCGCCAGGACAAGGGCAGCGAGCAGAGGTGGGAGGAGTCGGTGATGGCGGGACATCGGCGGCGAGAGCCTATAGAACCGAGCTCAGGGAATACCGGTTGCGTGGGGGTTGCCGCCGGCGACGACCATTTGGCCGTTACCGAGCTCCCCGGACTCGAGTTGCTCGCGCAGCCGGCGCAGCGCCTCGCGCCAGCGGCGCTCGTATGGAGCCGAGGCGGCGGAGAGCAGCTCGAGGCCGCGATCGACCGGCTTAGAGGGCTCGGTCCAGTAGGAGACGCGAACCTTGGTCAGCGAGCCAGGGCCCTCGGTCAGCTCCCAGAGCGTGGTCGAGGGGATGCGGTTGGAACGGCCACCCCGGCCGTGCTCGACGAGCCGGTGCGGCCCGTCAGCCTCGACGATCGTCGTGTCCGCCCAGACCCGCCGGGGTCGCACGGCGATGCGAAAGCGAGCGCCGGCGCCCACGCCGGTGGGCTCAATCCGGGTCAGGCGGAAACCGGTGAGGAAGTGATCGGTAAATGCGGGGCGACGCGAGAGATCGGCGATCGCGTCGAAGACGCGCTGGCGGGGCACGTCGATCTCGACCTCTGCGCTGACCGGGCCCATGGAGGACGCGATTCTATTCGGGTGGCCGACGTCCGCGGCGCCGGCGTTCCTCTACGGAAAATCCCGGATGCGGCATCGCCACCACGACGCTAGTATCTTCGTCCAGGAGGCGCCGGGAAGGAGACCCCCATCGTTACCAGTGTCAGTCCCGGCATCAGCGTTGACAGCTTCGACGTAGGCACGATTCCCGGCTCGGGAACGTATTTCTGCGCCACATGCGGTTCGCAGCTCTCGCTGCGCGAGCGAGATCAGCTGCCCGAATGCCCCCGCTGCGGGGGTTCGGACTTCCAGCGCGACTCGATCTTCGAGTCGATGCAGGACCACGGCCAGACGGCCGAGCTGGCGATGCCGAGCACGGCCTCGCCACCCGATTGGCTGCAGATGGCGCGCGCGATGCCGGTGCGTCCGGGGCGCTACGTCGCCTGGTGTGAGGAAAGCGGCGAAATCCAAGTTCATCCGGTCGAGCAAGGCTGGACGCGGATCGGACGCAGTGCCACAGCCGATATCCGCCTCGACGACCCGAGCGTGTCCAGGCGTCACGCCCTGATCGTCTCCGAGCTGCCCGACTCGTTGCGGATTCTCGACGACCGCAGCCTCAACGGCATCTTCCTCAACGGCGAGATAGTCGAGTGGGCGCGAGTCGAGGACGGCGACGAGATCGCGATCGGCCGCTTCCACCTGTTCGCCCTCGAACGCTAACCGGAGTTTCCAGCCACCGCCGCCCCTAGCATGGGGCTGGTGGATCGGCACTCGAACCCAGGCGACACCTCACCCGAACCCCCCGAGGTCGCTGCCGAGCGCGCCCGAGAACGCCTCCACGAGGAGATCGAGCGCGTTCGGGTCGGCGTCGAGGAGATGCTCTCCGAGCAGGAGAACGTGGTCAGCAACCCCGACCTTCGCCTGGAGCTCGACGCGATCCGCGACGAGAGCAGCACCCTGCTAAAGCGCCGCATCCGCAAGACCGAGAGGCGCCTCAACAAGCGAATCGCCAAGATCGACGAGCGCACCGAGGCTCTGGAGCAGCGCCTCGACCAGGTGGAGCAGGACAGAAAGTACGCCGAGTGGCGGATCCACACCAACACCGAGGCCATGCTCGACAGCCTCCTTCGCGAGGTTCGCGCGATCGCGGACTTGTTGACGACTGGGCGGTAGGGCGGCGGGGACCCCTTCTGCGGAACCCGCGTCGTCACGTCAACGCAGCTCGAAGCATGGTCGCTCACAAGTTCCGCTGAAGGGACCCCGCCGCTCCTTTCCCCAGCTCTCACCAGCCCGGGACGTGGCGGCTCCCAGCTCGCGAGAACGGCGTCTCGCGACGAAAGCTGAACAGCTCGGGGGTCGGAGCATCTCAACCGCAGCACCAGCGGACAGCGGGCACCCCTCCAGCGGAACTTGTGAGCGACTAAGCGCTGGTCCCGCCAGAAAGTGCTGGCGCGGGTTCCGCAGGAGGGGTGCCCGCTGTCCGCTGAGGACTACTCAGTCGAGATGCTCGGGTCGGCCTGCACCTTGTGCGGGACGACCATCAGGAAGTTGTCACCGGCGTCGGCGGCGAGGCCCATGACCCGCTCGGCCTCGTCGTCCTGCCCGGTCGCCCGCAGTTCGCTCGCGTAGCTGGCAAGCAGGTCGTCGACGTCAAGCAGGCCCTCGGCGTCCAGCTCTTTCAGCTCGACCTTGGCGCCCTCGCCGAGCCGCCGTTCGATCGCCTCGCGATCGATGCCGAAGGCGTTGTGGCGGACGTATACGCGACCGCCGGTCATGCCGGCACAAGCCCAGGGGCCGAGATCGCCGAGCACTACCGCCCGGCCCGAGGTCATGTACTCGAAGGCAAAGCCCTTGGCGTTGGCGCGGTCGACGATGCAACCGCGGCTGTCATCGATGTCTTCCTCGGGCTCCCCGGCCAACACCACGTCGGCTCCGGAGAGGCGGATGCAGAAGCGCGAGTCGGCCGAGCCCTGGACGAAGAGGCGGCCGCGCTGGGCGCCGTAGGCAAAGGACTTGCCGACCGAGCCGTTGAGCCGCTTGCCCTTGGCGCCCTTGCCCTTGAGCACGGCGACGCTGCCGCCCAGCATCGTCTTGCCGACGCCGTCCTGGGCACCGCCCTCGACGCGGATCGCGACGCCATACGAGTTGAAGGCACCGAGGCCCTGGCCGGCTACCGAGCCACCGTTGAACTCGAGGCTGGCGAGCACATCGTCATTCGATTCCGGCCCGTCCTCGAAGATCCGCGAGCGGGCGATCGCCCCGGAGAGCTCGGTACCGAGGACACGGTCGTTGGCATCGGTGGCGCGGGGGAACTCGTTGCGGATCGTGCGACCGGAGCAGATGTCGCCCGCCAGGCCCGCGATCTGAGTCGAGGCCTGCTTGGCCTCCATGCGGATCGGGCGGGAGACGACGAGGCCCGCCTCGGCGCGCTCCTCCTCCGTCTCGGCAACCGGCAGGTCGAGCGGCTCGAGGTCGAGGAACTCCTCCAGCGGCGTGATTAGCGGCGCCAGGTCGACGGCCTCGTGGTGGGAGACCTGCTCGAGCAGGTCGTAACGGCCGACCAGGTCCTGGGCACGCTCGTAGCCGAGCGAAGCGACCACCTGCTTTACCTCCTCGCCCATCGCCTGGAAGAAACGGGCACAGCTCTCGGCGGCGCTGTCGATCTCCTGAGGCGTGAACTTCTTCAGGCCGTGATCCTGGGCCTGCTCGACCGTCTCGATCTGGGTCGCGATGCCAACGTGGCAGGTATCGAGCTGGCAGCCACGGCAGATCGTGCAGCCGAGGCTGACCATCGCCAGGGTGCCGAAGCCGACCCGGTTGGCACCGAGGCAGTGCAGCTTGACGATGTCGTGGCCGTGGCGGTAGCCGCCGTCGGCCCAGATCTCGACCCGGTTGCGCAGCCCGGCCTCCATCAGCGCCCGGTGCACGGCGCGGGTGCCGATGTCCGAGGGCAGGCCAACGTGGCGCAGCGCGTGCTGGCGGGCGGCGCCGGTGCCGCCCTCGAAGCCCGAGAGGGTGATGATGTCGGCGCCCGCCTTGGCGATGCCGAGGCCGATCGTGCCGATGTTCGGCACCACCGGGACCTTGACCGAGACGCGAACGTCGGGGTTGACGGTCTTCAGCTCGTCGATCAGCTCGGCGAGGTCCTCGATCGAGTAGAGGTCGTGGTTGTTGGAGGGCGAGATCAGATCGGTGCCGGGCGCGGCGTTACGCGCGGCGGCGACCTTCTCGGAGACCTTCTTGCCGGGCAGGTGGCCGCCCTCGCCGGGCTTCGCGCCCTGGCCGATCTTGATCTCGGCGAGGTAGGAGGAGTTGAGCATCTCCGCCGAGACGCCGAAGCGGCCAGAGGCGACCTGCTGGCCGCGCCACTTGCGGTAGTGCCCGTACATGTCGCGGATCTCGCCACCCTCGCCGTTGACGCAGAGGACGTTGATCGACTTCGCCGCCTCGGCATAGGCGCGGAATGCCGGCTCTGACTGCGAGCCGAAGCTCATCGACGAGATCACCACGGGGTAGTCGTGATGGCCGATGCCGGCGTCGACGCTGGCCGGGTCGACCGGGTCGCGGTCTCCCTTCAGCCCCATGACATGGCGCATCGAGATCGGGCTCTGCTGCTCCAGGTCGCGCACTTTCTGCGAGTAGTCCTCGTAGGAGCCGGTGCCGTTGGCGGTGGCGATCGCGGCCTTGTAGACCTTGGGATAGAAGCGGAACGTCTTCGCCGGTTTGGCCTCTTCGTCACCGGCGAGGATGCGGGCACGCTCGTTGGTGTCCTCGTCGAGCGCGCTGAAGCCAACCCCGCCCCGCTCGGAGGCGGCAAAGGCCTCCGTCATGAAGATCTCGGCCAGCTCGGGCTTGACGCCGATCGAGGAGAACTGGCGCGCGTAGCCGCGCACCTCGTGGATGCCGATCGTCGAGATCACTTTCTCCATGCCCTTGTTGAGGGCATCGCAGAGGTTGGAGACGTCGCTCTCGTAATCCTCGACGCAGACGACCTCGACCATCGTGTAGGGGCAGACGCCGTTGGCGCCGAGGCCGAGGGCGAGCATCGTGTCGTGGACGTTGCGGATCGCGGCCGAACGCAGGACGATGCCGCAGCGACGGCGCAGGTTCTCTTCGCCAGCCTCGACCTTGAACCCCTTCAGGGCCTGGTCGACAGCCGAGGTGGCAAGGTGGGGGTCGAGGAAGCGGCGATCGGCGTCGTGGACGGTGCGGTCGGTGAGCACGAGGAGCTCTGCGCCGTCACGGACTTTCTTCACCGCCTCTTGCTTGATCCGCTCGATCGCCCCCTTCGTCGTCTCGGACTCGAGCAGGGAGATGTCGAGGGCGTCCGCCCGGCCGCGGAACTCCTCCCAGAGGTCCTCGAGCAGGTAGGTCCGGTGCTTGCGGGCGATCGCGCGGTAGGTCTTGTCGGCGAGCGGCGCCAGGCCATGGTGGCCGCCGAGGATCACCGGGAACGCGGTCTCGACCGTGCCGGTATCGACTCCGGCCGCGGAAATCGACGGACGGCGGCCGAAGACGGTGCGGGTCGAGAAGTGCTCCATCTCGCGTTCGCGGTCGATCGCCGGGTTGGTGACCACGGCGACCGTCTCCTTGAAGTAGTCGGCGAGGTTCTGGCGCTCCGGCGAGAGCGCCGCGAGCGGCCCGTCGTAGCCGAGCGAGCCGACCGGCTCGGAGCCGTTGGAGGCCATCTGCTGGACCAATTTCACGTCGTCGCGCTGCCAACCGAAGCCGGCAAGGACCCGATCGGAGACCTTGACCGGCTCCTCGGGGCCGGCATCGGAGTAGCCGGGCACCTCCTCGCCTTCGAGCGGGCCTCCCGTCTCCAGGGCTCGGTCGTAGGCGGCAACCTCCTCGGCTCCGTTGCGGCGCAGCCAGCTCTTACGGACGATGCGCAGCATCTCGTCGTGGGGATGCAGGGTCGAGCGCTTGCGGTCGCGGTCGATCGTCACCAGTGCCTTCTCGCCGGGGGCGAGCGGCTTTGGCTCGGAGACCATCGCGCTGACCGGGACGACCCCCGGCTCAGAGCTGAAGACAAAGTCGTCCATGGTCTCGACCTGCCACAGCGGCCGCAGGCCGAGGGCGTCGGAGGAGAAGACGCATTCGCCGGAGTGGCGGGCGATCAGGGCAACCGGCCCCTGGGCGAACGGCCCCATCGCCTGGTGCAGGTACATGTAGAAGCTATGCAGCTCGGTGGGCATCGAGCGGATCTCCTCGACGATCGGCGGCACCACCATCTCCATCGCCTCGGCGAGGCTGAGGCCGTCGCGGCTGACCAGGGTGTCGATCGTGCGGTTGAGGTCCTGGGAGTCGGAGCCGCCGGGCGGGATCGGCACGCCGAGCATGCGCGCCTCCTGGCGCAGCTGGGCGATCGTGTTGATCTCGCCGTTGTGGCCAAGGACCGAGAACGGCTGAACCCGCTTGAACGAGGGCCAGGTGTTGGTCGAGTAGCGGTTGTGGCCGAAGCTGCCGATCGTCTCGAAGCGCTCGTCGCGGAGATCGGGGTAGTACTCGCCGAGAACCGTCGGAGCGCCCATCACCTTGTAGACGCAAGTCGTTGCCGAGAAGGAGGGGACGTGGACGTCCAGCTTCTCCTCGAGCTCGATCAGGAGATCGAAGAGGACGCGGTCGCGGCGCGAGGCGTCGGCGACGAGGCCGGCAAGCTGCCAGAAGTGCGGCTCCTCCTCGCGCGCGGTCGGGCCGAGCGCCGGCGAGTCGACGACGCCGATCCGCTCGGCGAGGATGCGGAAGCCACCCCGCCCGAGCAGCTCACGGGCATCGTGCTGGATCCGCTCGCGGTCCTGGGAGCGCTCGATGAAGACGTGGGCGACGGCGAAGGCGTCGTCGAGGGTGAGCGAGGGATCGTGCCCGCCCGAGCGAACCTCCTCGGCCCAGATCTTGCGCGGCAGGTCGAGCAGCAGCCCGCAGCCGTCGCCCTCGCCGTCGACGTTGCCGGCACGGTGGAGCATCTTCTGCAGGGCCGGGATCGCCAGCTCGATCGGCGCGTGGCTCGGCGTCGCGTCCTTGCGCACGGAGGCGTAGATCGCGCAGGCATCCTTGTCCTCGACGCTGGGCGGAGAGACGAGCGGCCGGTAGGCACGCTCTGGCGAGTAGCGGACGGGGCTCTCGCCGTGAAGCTCACGGGACTGGGTATCGGACAAGCTGACCTCCCGGTTTCCACGCCTTCTTCGAGCGGGCGCGCGACGGGTTGACAAGTCGCAGAATTATAGGGCCGATCGAGGCACGCTCCAGGATGAATCTGCATTTACCCGCGTTGTGCGGGGGGTAACTGCAGATTCGTGCCGGCTAGCCCCAGCTGGAAGGCTCGAAATCGCCCGCCGGGTGGACGCCGATCAGGAGCGCCGTGACGGGTGTGTCGGAGCGGTTGAGGATCGTGCGGCTGGCCGGTGGCTCGATCGAGGCGAAGGTGCCGGCGGGCGCGGGGTGGTCCTCGCCCTCGAGCCGCATCACCGCCTCTCCCTCGAGGACGATGAAGAGCTCGACCTGGCCGCTCTCGGTCTCGTCGTGCTCGGGAATCTGGCCACCAGGGCCGATCTCGACCAGGTTGAAGCCAAAGTTCGAGGTGCCGAGCGCCTTACGGGCCAGCAGCCAGGTCGAGTCCCCCGACCCCTCCATCGTCTCGAACTCGTCGCGGTGCTTGATCGTGTAGCCGTCAGCCATCTCGTCTCCTTCCGTGGACCGTTCGTCGCGACGACCATACCCCGCCGTGACCAGCCCTCCTAGAGCTCGGGGACGTCGGCCCCGTGGGGGCTGAACGGGAGGCGGCGGACCTCGGCCCAGCCGGCACAGCGATCCTCGAGCGCCTCGGCGACCTTGCCGGCGTCCTGCCAGGTGGTCCAGACGAGGATGGTCGGGCCGGCGCCGGAGATCGTCGCGCCGAGGGCACCGAGGTCGACGGCGCCGTCGACCAGCTCCATCGAGCGGGGATAGAGGTCACGGCGACGCGTCTGGTGGATGCGGTCGGCGAGGCCAGCGGCGACGAGGTCGAGGTCGGCGGTCTGGAGGCCGAGCACGAGACGGGAGGCGGCGGAGACGTTGGCGACGGCGTCGGCCAGCGGTACCTCGGCCGGGATCGCCTCGCGCGCTCGCTCGGTCGAGACCTCCTCGGCGGGGATCACGGCGATGCCCTCGAGGCCGCCCGGCGGGTCGAAGCGGGCCGCGCTCGGCGAATCCCCCTTCCCCGCGCCGCAGATCACGAAGCCACCGTAGATAGCCGCGGCGACGTTGTCCGGGTGTCCCTCCAGCTCGGTTGCCCGCGCCAGCATCTCCTTCTTGGACAGCGCCAGCTCGAAGAGGTGATCCGCGGCGTGCAGGCCGGCGACGATCGCGGCGGCGCTGGAGCCGAGACCGCGTGCCAGTGGGATCTCGCTGCGCAGGCGGAAGGCGATGCCATCGGCCGAGTGGAGGCTCTCGAAGGCGCGGACGATCAGGTTGTCGCGGCCGGTGGAGACGTCGAGCCCACCCGGGTCGAAGGAGAACTCCCCCGCCTCCTCCACCTCGAGCTCGAGGAACAGCGACACGGCAGCGGCGAGCACGTCGTAGCCGGGCCCGAGGTTGGCCGAAGAGGCCGGGACCCGGATCAACCGGTGCCGCGCGGTCACTCGAATACCGCCTGCTCCACAGCGCCGAGGTCGTTCTCGCAGTTGATCACCGCCGGCGCCTTGGAAAGCGCCGTGTCGGGGTCCTTGAGGCCGTGGCCGGTGAGGACGCAGACGACGGACTCGGGCGGCGCGCCGTCCTCGACCGTCGGCAGGCCGTGGGCGAGCAGGCCGGCGACCGAGGCGGCCGAGGCGGGCTCGCAGAAGACGCCTTCGGTGTCGGCGAGCCAGCGGTAGGCGTTGAGAATCTGTTCGTCGGAGACCGCGGCGACGCGACCGCGCGAACCCGTGAAGGCG
>Ga0157380_10000179_pt1 | contig 36685 bp, 34 predicted proteins | sample S35metaG_FD_119757 | JGI IMG/M metagenome (GOLD analysis project Ga0157380, IMG submission 119757) | Switchgrass rhizosphere microbial communities from Kellogg Biological Station, Michigan, USA - S3-5 metaG | ecosystem: Host-associated > Plants > Roots > Rhizosphere > Soil | place: USA...
GCGAAGTCCTGATCGCGGGGATGGCGGCGATGCTGATCTGCATCTTCCTCGGCCCGAAATTCATCGAATACCTGCGGGTCAAGGAGTTCGGGCAGCACATCCGGGAGGACGGACCGCAGGAGCACCACGCCAAGGCCGGGACGCCGACGATGGGCGGGCTGATCGTCTTCGCCTCGATCTGCGTTCCCTTCCTCGTCCTCTCCGACCGCGACGCCCAGAGCATGGCCGTCTTCGGGGTGGCGATGGGCTGCGCCGCGCTCGGCTTCGCCGACGACTACGTGAAGATCGTCAAACGCCGTTCGCTCGGCCTCTCCGGCCGCTGGAAGCTGCTCGGTCAGCTGCTGCTGGCCCTGGCGCTGTGGTGGGTGGCCCGCCACTCGGTCGGCCTCGAGCCGACGCTCTACTTCCGCATCGGCGACGGCAGCATCGATCTCGGTCCGGTCCTCTACTTCGTCCTCGTCTTCCTCGTCATCGCCGGCACCTCGAACGGGGTCAACCTGACCGACGGCCTCGACGGCCTCGCCGCGGGCTCCTGCGCGATCGTCCTCCTCGCCTACACGGCGATCTCCTTCATCTCCAACGAGCAGCAGGATCTGGCCCTGCTCTCCGCCTGTCTGGTCGGCGCCTGCGTCGGCTTCCTCTGGTTCAACGCCTTCCCGGCCTCGATCTTCATGGGGGACACCGGCTCGCTCGGCCTCGGCGGGGCGATCGGCGCCCTGGCGGTGATGACCCAGACGGAGGTCCTGCTGATCATCATCGGCGGCATCTTCGTGATCGAGGCGCTCTCGGTCCTGCTCCAGGTCTTCGCCTTCAAGACCTTCCGCCGCAGGGTGCTGCTGATGGCGCCGCTGCACCACCACTTCGAGATGATGGCCTGGTCGGAGACGAAGATCATGCTCCGCTTCTGGATCATCGCCGCGGTCTGCTCGGGGATCGGCTTTACCCTCTACCAGCAGTCGATCGGCTCATAGGCCGCTGCAAATCGCCGCCTATGATTCGCCTCTGTGCTTGAGATCGACGTCACCGCCGGGCCGATCGACTACGGCGACAGCGGCGGCGAGGGCCGCCCGGTCGTCTTCATCGGCGGCCTGCCGCACGACGAGCGTCTCTGGGACGGGGTGATCGCCGAGCTGGCGCCCCGGTTCCGCTGCCTGACCCCGGTCCTGCCGCTCGGCGCCCAGCGCAAAGCGCTGCGCCCGGATGCCGACCTCTCGCTGCCGGGCCTCTCCCGGATCGTCACCGAGTTCCTGGAGCGCCTCGACCTCGCCGACGCGGTCGTCTGCTTCAACGACTGGGGCGGCGCCCAGACGATGGTCTCCCACGGCGGCACCGACCGGGTCGGCGCCTTCGTCCTCGTCTCCTGCGAGACCGCCGACAACTACCCGCCCGGCCTCGCCGGCCGGATCGCCGCGATGTCGGCCTTCATGCCCGGCGGCTTCGGGGTGATGCGCTTCGCCCTCGGCTCGCCGGCCCTGCGGAAGCTGCCCTTCACCTATGGCCGGATGAGCAAGCGCGGGGTTCCCGACGAGCTGATGCACCAGTGGCTGCAGCCGCTGAAGCGGCCCGAGATCCGCCGCGACACGCGCAAGTACGTCCGCGACGTCCGCCACGGCAGGCGCGAGATGCAGCTCGCGACCCCGAAGCTCGCGACCTTCGAGAAGCCGGTCCTCGTCGTCTGGGACGAGGAGGGGACGATGATGCCCAGCAGCGAGGGCCGCCGCCTCGCCGCCTCGTTCCCCAGCTCGACCTACGTCGAGCTGCCCGACTGCTACACCCTGATCCCGATCGACCAGCCGGTCGCGCTGGCCGGCGAGATCGGGAAGTTCGCCGGCTGAGCCTGCGGTTCCTTTGTCCTGTATTTCCGGACAAAGGAACCACGCGACAGGTCCGCCCGACCCAATCGCGAAGCTTCAGGCGTGCCCCTGAGCCTCCCCGCCAAGGAAGTCCGCCCGCCCCTGCCGCGAGGCCCGTTCCTCGTCGTCGGTCTGGCCCGTTCCGGGCAGGCTGCGGCGCGGCTGCTGGCGGGACGGGGGGAGACGGTGCGGGCGGTCGATTCGGGCCATCCCGAGGCGGCGGCAGGGTTGCGGGGGGCAGGCGTCGAAGTCTCTCTGGATACGGATGGATTGGCGCAGCTCGAGGGGACCCGGACGGTCATCAAGAGCCCGGGAGTTCCCCGGGAGGCGCCGGTGATCGCCGCGGCGCTGGAACGTGAGATCGAGGTGATGGGGGAGATGGAGCTCGCCTGGCGGGCGCTCCCCAACCGCTTCCTCGGCGTCACCGGCACCAACGGCAAGACGACGACGGCCGAGCTGCTCGGCCACCTCTGCCGCAGCGCCGCTGAGCCGGTCGCGGTCGCGGGCAACGTCGGCACCGCCCTCTCCGAGCTGGTCGGCGCGGTCGAGCCCGACGCGACGATCGTCTGCGAGTGCTCCAGCTTCCAGCTGGAGGACACGGTCGCCTTCGCCCCCGAGTGCGCCGTCTTCCTCAACCTCGCCCCCGACCACCTCGACCGCCACGCCGACCTCGAGGCCTACCTGGCGGCGAAGCTGCGGATCTTCGCCAACCAGGGCAACGACGACGTCGCCGTCTACAACGCCGACGACCCGATGCTCGCCGGCACCGACCTCGGCGGCTGCGGGCGCCGGATCGCCTTCTGCCACGGCGCCGGCCCCGACTGCGAGGTGGCGGTCGCCGAGGGGACGATCTTCTACGACGGCGAGCCGCTGCTGGCGGTCGCCGAGCTGGGTCTCTTCGGCGAGCACAACGTCGCCAACGCGATGGCCGCGGCCGCGGCGGCGCTGGCGATGGGAATCGACCGCGAGGCGGTTCGCGAGGGCCTGCGCAGCTTCGCCGGGGTGCCGCACCGGCTCGAGCCGGTCGCCGAGATCGGCGGCGTCCGCTTCGTCAACGACTCGAAGGCGACCAACGTCGCCTCGGCCACGGTCGGGATCCGCGCCTTCGAAGCCGGGGTCCACGCGATCCTCGGCGGCAGCGACAAGGACGAGCCGTTTGCGCCGCTGGTCGAGCCGCTCGCCGAGCACGCCCGCGCCGCCTATCTGATCGGCGCCACCGCTGAGCGGATGGCGCGCGAGCTGGCTCCGGCGGTCGCGGCGGGGGTCGAGCTGCACCGCTGCTCCGACCTCGAGGACGCGGTCCGCCGCGCCGCCGCCGCTGCGGCTCCCGGCGAGGTCGTCCTGCTCTCACCCGCCTCCGCCAGCTTCGACGCCTTCGAGAACTACGAGGCCCGCGGCGACCGCTTCCGCGTGATCGCCGGGGAGTTGGGATGAGCGCGCTCTCGCTCGGCCGCGGTAAGGCGGCAAAAGGCAGGGGCGCGAAGAAGCGCCACCGCCCGCATTCGCCCGAGTACAACATGCTGCTGACCGCGACCCTCTGCCTGCTGGCGCTCGGCGCGGTGATGGTCTTCTCCGCCAGCTCGACCACCCGCGTGCTCCAGGACGGCGGCCTCTCCGACAGCGCCTTCTACCTGAAGCGGACGCTGATGTTCGGCGCCGTCGGCCTGCTGATCATGCACCTGGTCGCCCGCCACGGCCTCGATTTCGTCCGCAAGCTGACGCCGGTCATCCTCGGCGTCTCCTTCTTCTTCCTGCTCGCGGTGCTCGCGGTCGGGACCGAAGTCAACGGCGCCACCCGCTGGCTCGGCGGCGGCTTCCTCCAGATCCAGCCTTCGGAGATCGCCAAGGTGGCGCTGGTTCTCTACGCGGCCGACCTGCTGGCGCGCAAGCCGAAGCAGGCGCAATCGCTGGAAGGGATGATGCCCATCCTGCTGGTGGTCGGAGCCTCGGCGCTGCTGATCATGCTGCAGCCCGACATGGGGACCACGATGGTCACCACCTTCGCCGTCGGTGCCACCCTCATCGCCGCTGGGGCGCGGCCGGTGGACCTCGGCAAGATCGCCCTCGTGATCGGCTGCCTGGCGCTGCTGATGGCGGTGATCGAGCCCTACCGGATGGCACGCCTGACGGCTTTCCTCAACCCCACCGCCGACGCCGCCGGGGCTGGCTTCCAGGCGGCCCAGGCGAAGATCGCGCTCGGCTCGGGCGGCCTCTTCGGGGTCGGGATCGGCAACGGCGTCCAGAAGGCCTTCTACTTACCGGAGGCGCACACGGACATGATCTCGGCGGTGATCGGCGAGGAGCTGGGCCTGGTCGGGATCACCGGTGTCGTCGGCCTCTTCGCGATGTTCGGCTACGCCGGGCTGAAAACCGCGCAGAAGGCCAAGGATCGCTACGGAAAGATCCTCGTCGCCGGACTCACTTCGCTGATCCTGGTGCAGGCGACGATCAACCTCTTCGCGGTGATGGGGCTGGCGCCGCTGACCGGCGTGCCGCTGCCCTTCGTCTCCTACGGCAACAGCAGCCTGATGGCAACGCTCTTCGCGGTGGGACTGATCCTCAACGTCGCCGGTGGCGGGCGAGCGGCGGCGCGCAAGTCGACGCCCTCCCGCGCTGGCAAACTGCGCGTCGTCGAAGGCGGGCGATCGCCCGCGCGCGAAAGGAGCCGATCCAGCGGTGCCAGGAAAGCCAAGAGTGGTAGTGGCGGCGGGGGGAACCGCGGGGCACGTCGTGCCCGCAATGGCGGTCGCCGACGAGCTTCGGGCTAGCGGCGCCGAGGTCAGCTTCCTCGGCACGCGCGAGCGGATCGAGGCGGAGCTGGTCCCCGCCGCCGGCTATGAGATCGACTTCGTCAAGGTGCGCGGCATCGACCGCCGCAACCCCCTGCGCGCGGCGCGTGCCGGGCTGGAGGCGCTCGGCGCGGTCGGGGCTGCCCGCAAGCTCCTGCGCCGGCGCGGGGCCGACGTGGTGATGGGCGGTGGCGGCTTCGTCGCCGGGCCGGCCGGGCTGGCGGCGGCGCTGTCCCGGACGCCGCTGGTCCTGACCGAGGCCGACAGCCACATGGGTCTCGCCAACCGGCTGCTGGCGGGCCGGGCGCGGCGCGTCTGCCTCGCCTTCCCGATCGCGGGGCGGGAGGGCGACCCGTACCTGGTGACCGGACGGCCGGTCCCGAAGGCGGTCCTCGAAGGTGACCGCGAGAAAGCCCGCGCCCGCTTCGGGATCGACCCCGGCGCCCGCGCCCTGCTGGTCGTCGGCGGCAGCCAGGGCGCCCGTTCGGTCAACTTCGCCGCGCTCGAGGCTTTCGCCGAGCGCGCGGGCCGCGACTTCGCCGTCGTCCACGTCGCCGGCAGTCGCGACTACCCGGAGCTGCAGGCCAGGCTGGCGGCGGCGCCGTACCCGGAGCGCTACGCCCTGCTGGAGTACGAGCCGAATCTGGGCGACGCTCTCGCCGCCGCCGACCTGGTGCTGGGGCGCTCGGGCGGCTCGATCTTCGAGGTGGTCGCGACCGGGCGGCCGGCGATCCTGGTGCCGTATCCGTTCGCCACCGCTGACCACCAGACCGCCAATGCCGAGTGGATGCGCGACGGCGGCGCGGCGAGCATGATCGCCGACGACGCTCTCGACGCCGAGGGATTGCGGGCGGAGGTGGGCGCGGTGCTGGGGGATCCCGCTCGCCTCGCGGAGATGGCCGCCGCCGCGCGCGCCCTGGCCAAGCCCGATGCCGCCCGCCGGATCGCCGACCAGGTGCTGGAGGCGGCGGGATGAGCGAGTGGAACGGCCGCCGGCTGCACTTCATCGGCATCGGCGGCGCCGGGATGAGCGGCCTGGCGCTGGTCTGCGCCAGGCTCGGGGCTCAGGTCACCGGCTCGGACCGCGCCGACTCCTCTTATATGGAGCGCCTGCGGCTGGCGGGACTCGAGCCGGTCGTCGGCCACGACGCGGCGAACCTGCCGGAGGGCGCCGGGGTGGTCGTCTCGACCGCGATCGCCGCCGACAACCCGGAGTTGGAGCTTGCCCGCCGGCGCGGGGTCGAGCCGATCCACCGCGGCCAGCTGCTGGCCGAGCTCTGCGCCGAGAAGCGCCTGATCGCGATCGCCGGCACCCACGGCAAGACGACGACCACGGCGATGATCGCCTGGGCGTTGCGCGGGATCGGCGAGGACCCGGCCTTCTTCGTCGGCGGCGAGGTCCCCGGCCTGGGGCCGGACGGCGGCACCGCCAACGCCGGCTGGGGCGAGAGCGAGTGGGTCGTCGCCGAGGCCGACGAGAGCGACGCCAGCTTCCTGCGCCTGGAGCCGGAGGTGGCGGTGATCACCAACGTGGAGATGGATCACCACTCGCGCTGGGGGTCGCTGGCCGAGCTTCACGATGCGTTTCGCGCCTTCGCCGGCCCCGCAAGCGGCCTGGTCCGGCCGGCGGACGAGGCGATGGATTGGCTGGGCGAGGTCGGAGGCGAGGTCGCCGAGTTCGACGGCGCCGCCCCCGGGCCGGCGGACCTCGGCCTGGCGGTGCCCGGCGAGCACAACCGTCGCAACGCCCGCGCCGCCCTCGCCGCCCTGCGGTCGTCCGGGTTCGACGTCGAGGCCGCGGCCGCGGCGCTGGCGACCTTCCGCGGCGTCCATCGCCGCCTGCAGCTGAAGGGGGCCCGCGGACCGGTCCATATATATGACGACTACGCCCACCACCCGACCGAGGTGCGGGCTGCGCTCGCCGCTCTGCGCGAACTCGAGCCCTCGCGCCTGGTCGCCGTCTTCCAGCCGCACCTCTACTCGCGGACCAGGGCGCTGGCGGTCGAGTTCGGCGCCGCCCTCGCCGCCGCCGACGAGGCGATCGTCCTCGACGTCTACCCGGCACGCGAGGAGCCTGTCGGCGACCTCGCCGGTGTCAGCGGCCTGCAGGTCGCCCAGGCCGCGGCCGAGCGGGCCGGCGGCCGCCCGGTCTGGTGGCTGCCCAGCGCCGATCTCGCCCGGCGGGCGCTGGTCGAACGCCTGGACCGCAAGCCGGACCTGTACGGCGAGGGGACGGTGCTGGTGACGATCGGCGCCGGCGACGTCTTCAGGCTCGGCGAGGCCCTGGTGACGGAGGGAGGCTCTTGAGCCCCGCCCCGGAGGGTCTGCGGCCCGACTACCCGCTGGCCCGCCTGACCACGGTGCGGACCGGGGGGGCTGCCGAATGGTTCGGCCGGCCGGGGGACGAGGGGAGTCTGCTGGCGGCGCTGCGCTGGGCCGGCGAGGAGGCCCTGCCGGTCGGGTTGATCGGCTCGGGCTCGAACCTGCTGGTCGCCGACGACGGCTTCCGCGGCCTGGCGCTGAAGCTCGACGGCGAGCTGGCGGCGATCGAGCGCGAGGGCGAGCGCGTGGTCTGTGGCGGCGGCTACCGGTTCCCCTCGGCGGCGGCGAAAACCGCCGGCTGGGGCCTCTCCGGCCTGGAGTTCGGGGTCAACATCCCCGGCACCGCCGGCGGTGCGGTGCGGATGAACGCCAACGCCTACGGCGGCGAGCTGGCCCGGGTCCTCGAGTGGGTCGACGTCGCCACCGCCGCCGGAATCGACCGCCGCGGCCCCGATCGGCTCGGCTTCGGGTACCGCCGCTCGAGCCTGGAGGAGGGGGAGGTCGTCGCCCGAGCTTCCTTCCGCCTGGCGCCGGCCGACCCGGACGAGATCCGTGCCACTCTGGCTGCGATGCGCGACCGCCGTCGCGAGGCGCAGCCCTCCGGGATCAAGACCTTCGGTTCGACCTTCAAGAACCCCGAGGACGAGCGCGCCCTGGGCCGGTCCGCAGGGCAGCTGCTGGATATCGCCGGCTGCCGCGGGTTGCGCCACGGCGGCGCCCGCTTCTCCCAGAAGCACGCCAACTTCGTCGAGAACGATCGCGGCGCGACCACCGCCGACGTGCTCGAGCTGATGGCCGAGGGGCGGCGGCGGGTGCACGATCGTTTCGGGATCGAGCTCGAGCCGGAGGTGCAGGTGCTCGGCGAGGTGCGCTGGCCGGAGGGCTGGGAGCTGTGAGCCGGCGGCTGACGATCGGGCTGCTCGCGGTCTTCGTCCTGGCGGTCGCCGTCTACTGGTTCGGCTTCCGGGAGAAGAGCGTAGAGGCCGACGTCCAGGTGCCGATCCTGGCGGCGGCGATCGGCGAAGGGGACGAAGCCGTCGGGGTCGCCGGCAACGGCGCCGTCGTCCGCTGGCTGCCGCCGCCCGAGGACCCGCCGCTGCCGCGGCTGCCGCTGGACGAGATCCCCAAGGGCGGCAAGGTCCGCGGCACCGCGCTCGAACAGGTCCGCGTCCTGGCGGCGGTCCCCGACCAGTTGCGCCCCTACGTGGAGAGCAGCTACTTCGGCGACAGCGGGGTGGACGTCACCCTCACCTCGGGGATCGAACTGCGCTTCGGCGACGCCACCCAGGCGGCCCGGAAGTGGCGGGCGGTGGCGGCCGTCCTCGCCGATCCCTCGGTGAACGTGCTCAGTTATGTAGACGTGCACGCTCCCGCCCGGCCCGCCTACGACGGCTCGGACTACGAACTCCCGCCCGCACCCTGAACCCCGTGCGAGCCCGCTTGAAGGGCTTTGCAGAGCGGTGTCGAAAAGTCTCAACCTGAGGGTGAGACTGGCTCAACCCTCAAGTCATGGTCGAGAAACGGTAGGTGCAGGATGCGTGTCGCAGGTTTGACAGATGCCACGGAATGCCCTACGTTGAGCGCAATTTCCGTGCTTGAAGCGGCGCACCGAACCCTAGAGTGTTGCTGAAGGCTCGGACGGAACAAGGGCTCAACTCACTATGGAATCCACTTACCTTGCAGTGATCAAGGTCGTCGGCGCGGGCGGCGGCGGCACCAATGCCGTCAGCCGCATGATCGACGCCGGAATCCGCGGCGTCGAGTTCGTCGCGGTCAATACGGACGCCCAGGCCCTGCAGGCCTGCGACGCCGACATCAAGCTTTCGATCGGCCAGGAGCTGACCCGTGGCCTCGGCGCCGGGGGCAACCCCGAGGTCGGCGCCGGCGCGGCGGCCGAGAGCCGCGACGAGATCAAGGAGGCGCTGAAGGGCGCCGACATGGTCTTCGTCACCGCCGGCGAGGGCGGCGGCACGGGCACCGGCTCGGCTCCGGTCATCGCCGAGATCGCCAAGGAGGAGATCGGCGCCCTGACCGTCGGCGCGGTCACCAAACCGTTCGAGTTCGAGGGCAAACGGCGGATGCAGCAGGCGCTCGAGGGGATCGAGAAACTGCGCAACAAAGTCGACACCCTGATCATCGTCCCGAACGAGAAACTGCTGCAGGCGGTCGAGCGGCGCACCAGCGTGCTCGAGGCCTTCCGCCAGGCGGACGACATCCTCCGCCAGGGCGTCCAGGGCATCACCGACCTGATCACCATCCCCGGCCTGATCAACCTCGACTTCGCCGACGTGCGGACGATCATGCGCGATGCCGGCTCGGCCCTGATGGGCGTCGGCTCCGCCTCCGGCGAGGCCCGCGCCCTCGACGCGGCCAAGGCGGCGATCACCTCGCCGCTGATCGAGGAGTCGATCAAGGGCGCGACCGGGATGCTGCTGAACATCACCGGCCCCGAGGATCTCGGCCTGTTCGAGGTCAACGAGGCGGCCCAGCTGGTCCAGGCCGAGGCCGACGACAACGCCAACATCATCTTCGGCTCCGTCGTCGACCAGTCGATGAAGGACGAGGTCCGGGTGACGGTGATCGCCACCGGCTTCGAGGGCTTCGAGCTTCTGGCTCGCTCGCCGCAGCGCGTCCGCCGTCGTTACGAGAGCCGCCCGCGGGTCTCGGCCGAGGACACCGAGATCAGGAAACTTCGGGTCTCGGAGGACGACATCGACGTGCCGGGGTTCCTCAAGGAGTAGGTCTGGGAGGGGCCTGCACGAATAGCCTTGGTGATTCGTGGTTGATCTCCGGCGCACTCCTCTCTTCGAGCAGCACAAGGATCTCGGGGCGAAGGTCGTTCCCTTCGCCGGCTGGGAGATGCCGGTCACCTATGAGGGGATTCGCGAGGAGCACTCGGCCGTGCGCCGGCACGTCGGCATGTTCGACGTCTCCCACATGGGCGAGGTCGAGGTCGAGGGGCCCGGGGCGCTGCGTTTCCTGCAGCGGGTGCTCTCCAACGACGTCGCCCGGATCGCCGTCGGCGGCGCCCAGTACTCGTGCCTCTGCAACGAGGACGGCGGCGTCATCGACGACCTCTTCGCCTACCGGCTCGGCGGCGATCGCTTCCTGATCGTCACCAACGCCGCCAACCACGAGGCCGACCTCGCCTGGCTCGGCCGCCAGGGCCGCGAGTTCGACGTCATCGTCCGCGACGTCGCCGACCGCTACGCGATGCTCGCCGTCCAGGGCCCGCATGCCCGCCAGGTCCTGACCGCCGCCCTGGGGATCGAGCTGCCGCCGCGCTTCCACGTCTCCCATGCCCGGGTCGGCCGCCGCCCGGCGCTGGTCTGCGGCACCGGATACACCGGCGAGGACGGGGTCGAGCTGCTGGTCGATCCCGAGGTCGCGGCGCCGATCTGGAAAGAGCTGCTCGACGCCGGCGTCGTCCCCTGCGGGCTCGGCGCCCGCGACACCCTGCGGCTGGAGGTCAACTACCCCCTGCACGGCAACGAGCTGTCCCCGGAGCGCAGTCCGATCGAGGCCGGCCTCGGCTGGTGCTGCAAGGAGCGGACGGGCTTCATCGGCTCGGAGGCGATCGCCGGCGCCCGCGCCGAGGGAACCGCCGAAACCCTGGTCGCCTTCAAGATCGAGGGCCAGGGGATCCCGCGCGAGGGGAACCCGGTCCTCCACGGCACCGAGCAGATCGGCGCGGTCAGCAGCGGCACCTTCTCGCCCTCGCTCGAGGTCGGCGCCGGGATGGCCTACGTGAAGCCGGAGTTTGCGGAGGTCGGGACCGAGATCGCGATCGACGTCCGCGGCAAGCACCGCCCCGCCCGGATAGCTTCCAGGCCTCTCTACGACGCGAACAGGAGCTGAGCTTTGGCCGACGCCACCTACCCCGAGGACCTTCGCTACCACGAGGAACACGACTGGGCCCGGATCGAGGGCGACCAGGCGACCCTCGGAATCACCTGGTTCGCGCAGGATTCGCTAGGCGAGGTCGTCTTCTTCGATCCACCCGAGGTCGGCGCCACGGTCCAGAAAGACTCCTCCTACGCCGAGGTCGAGTCGGTGAAGGCCGTCTCCGACGTGATGGCACCGCTCTCAGGCGAGATCCTCGAGGTCAACGACGCGCTGCAGGACACCCCGGAGAAGATCAACCAGGACCCCTACGGCGAGGGCTGGCTGGTCAAGGTGCGGCTGACCGCCCCCGAGGAGGCCGAGACCCTGCTCGGGGTCGCCGAATACCGCAAGATGCTGGAGCGTTAGGCGTCAAAGCCCGGCCACCGGCTTCCCTAGCCTTAGCGACGTGACCCGCTACACCTCCGCGACCCCGGACGACCGCCGGGAGATGCTCGACGCGATCGGCGTCTCCTCCGTCGACGAGCTCTTCGAGCAGATCCCCGAGCCGCTGCGGCTGGGGCGGCCGCTGGCGCTGCCGCCGGGGATGCCGGAGGCCGAGGTCTACGAGCGGCTGACAGCCCTGGCCGGCCGCAACGCCAGCGCCGAAGAGCAGGTCTGCTTCGTCGGCGCCGGGATGTACGACCACTACGTGCCGGCGATCGTCGACGCGATCACCTAGCGCTCGGAGTTCCTCACCCCCTACACGCCCTACCAGCCGGAGATATCCCAGGGCGGCCTGCAGGTGATGTTCGAGTTCCAGACCGCGATGTCGGAGCTGACCGGGTTGCCGGTCTCCAACGCCGGGCTCTACGAGGGGCCCTCGTCGGTGGCCTCGGCCGGATACCTGGCGATGGGCGCGACCAAACGCCGGCGCTTCGTCGTCTCCCGCGGCGTCCACCCGCACAGCCGCGAGACGCTCGCCACCTATGCGGTCGGCTATGGCGCCGAGATCGTCGAGGTCGGGCTCGAGGGCGGTCTGACCGACGCCGCCGCGCTGGCCGCAGCGGTCGACGGCGAGACCGCCGCCGTCTTCCTCCAGAGCCCCAACTTCCTCGGCGCGGTCGAGGACGTCGAGGCGCTGGGCGCGGCGGCGAAGGAGCACGGAGCGCTGCTGGTCGTCGCCTGCGATCCGATGACCCTGGGGATTCTCAGGTCGCCGGGCGAGTGCGGCGCCGACATCGCCCTCGGCGAGGGCCAGCCGCTAGGCAACCGGCTCGACTTCGGCGGTCCCTCGTTTGGCTTCTTCTGCGCAACCGAGGCCCAGATCCGGCGGATGCCCGGCCGGATCGCGGGCGAAACCGAGGACGTCGACGGCCGTCGTGGCTTCGTCCTCGCCCTGCAGACGCGCGAGCAGCACATCCGCCGCGAGAAAGCAACCAACAACATCTGCACCGCCCAGGCGCTGAACGCGCTGGGGGCGATGGTCCACCTCGCCTGGCTCGGCCGCCAGGGCTTCCGCGAGCTCGGCGAGCTGCTGGTCCAACGCACTGCGTACGCGCGCGAGCGGCTGGCCGCGGTCGAGGGGGTAGAGATGCTGCACGAGGCGCCGGTCGCGCGCGAGTTCGCCGTCCGGCTCGGGGCGCCCGTCGCCAAGGTCCTCGACCGCGTCGCCGAGCGCGGGATCGCCGCCGGCTACCCGCTCGGCCGCGAGTACCCCGAGTTCGAGGACGCTCTCCTGGTCGCGATCACCGAGCGCCGGACCAAGGCCCAGATCGACGCGCTGGCCGATGCGCTGGGCGCGGCGATCGCCGCCGAGCGTGCGGAGGTCACGGCCTGATGGCGCTGACCCAGACCCCGATGCAGGCCGAAACGGCGCAGACGATCTACGAGAAGTCGAAGCCGGGCCGGCGGGCGGCGGCGCTGCCGGCGGCGGAAGTCCCGGAGAAGCCCCTGGCCGAGCTGATCCCGGAGAGCCTGCTGCGCTCCGAGCCGCCGCGCCTGCCGGAGATCGCCGAGCCGGAGATCGTCCGCCACTACAACCGGCTCTCGCGCCGCAACTTCGACCTTGACTCGGGCTTCTATCCGCTCGGCTCCTGCACGATGAAGCACAACCCGCGTTTGAATGAGCGGGTGGCGGCGCTGCCCGGCCACGCCCGCCTGCACCCGGCTCAGGACCCGCGCCGCGCCCAGGGCGCGCTGGAGCTGATGTGGCTGTTGCAGGATTCGCTGGGTGAGATCTGCGGCCTGCCGCACGTCAGCCTCCAGCCCTCGGCCGGCTCCCACGGCGAGCTCGCCGGCCTGCTGCTGACCCGCGCCTACCACGCCGACCGCGGCGAAGAGCGGACCAAGGTGCTGGCTCCGGACACCTCGCACGGGACCAACCCCGCCTCGGTGACGATGGCCGGCTACGAGGTGGTCAAAGTCGCAACCGACGAGGTCGGCGGCGTCGAGATGGACGATCTGCGGGCGAAGCTGGCCGAGAACGCCGGCGAAGTCGCCTGCCTGATGCTGACCAACCCCAACACGCTCGGCGTCTTCGACGAGAACATCGCCGAGATCGCCTCCTTGATCCACGAGGAGGGGGGGACGCTCTACTACGACGGTGCCAACCTCAACGCGGTGATGGGCCACTCGCGTCCCGGCGACATGGGCTTCGACATCGTTCACGTCAACCTCCACAAGTCCTTCAGCCAGCCGCACGGGGGCGGTGGCCCCGGCGCCGGCCCGATCGCCGTCTCCGACCGCATCGAGCCCTTCCTGCCGCGGCCGCAGGTCGTCCGCCGCGAGGGCGCCAACGGCCATGGCCCCAGCTTCGACCTCGACTACGAGCGGCCGAAGTCGATCGGGCGCCTGCGCGGCTTCCAGGGCAACTTCGGCGTCTTCGTCCGCTCCCTCGCCTACGTCCTCAGCCTCGGCGCCGACGGCCTGGCCGAGGCATCGGAGACCGCGGTCCTGAATGCCAACTACCTGAAAGCGCGCCTGGCGGAGGGCCGCGCCGGCGAGCGCCTGCCGATCGCCTTCGACCGCCACTGCATGCACGAGTTCGTCCTCTCGGGCAAGCCGATGAAGCGCGATCTCGGTCTCGCCACCCTCGACCTCGCCAAGCGCCTGCTCGACTTCGGCTTCCACCCGCCGACCGTCTACTTCCCGCTCCTGGTCGAGGAGGCGCTGATGGTCGAGCCGACCGAGACCGAGACCAAGGAGAGCCTCGACGCCTTCGCCGCGGCAATCGAGAAGATCCTCGCCGAGGCCGAGACCCAGCCCGACCTCGCCAGGAACGCCCCCTACACGACCCCGGTTCGCCGCCTCGACGAGGTCAAAGCGACCCGCCGGCCGGTCGTGCGGCAGCAGCTCTAGAGCTCGGGCAGCTTCTGTTTCAGCTCCAGCACCGGGGCGAAGAGGTCGCCGTGCTTCTCGATCCGCTCCAGGACATCGCCGGCCTCGAAGACGAGCTCGGACGCGTCGCCTGACCCGGCCGCGGCTTCGACCTCCTCCCAGGTGACCGGGGTCGAGACCGTGGGGCGCTCGCGGGCGCGCAGCGAGTAGACCGCGATCGTCGTTTTGCGTTCGTTGTTCTGGTACCAGTCGATCAGGACCTTGCCGCTGCGGTCGGTCTTTTTGCCCATTTTCGCCAGCACCTCGTCGGGCGCCTGTTTGGCGACGACTTTGGCCAGCGCCTGGGCGAAGGGTCGCGTCTCCTCGTAGGTGACCTTGGTGTTGAGCGGCACGTAGAGCTGCATTCCCTTCGAGCCCGAGGTCTTGACGAAGGACTCGAGCTCGACGTGGTCGAGCAGATCGCGCAGCCGCAGCGCCACCCGGCAGCAGTCGACGACGTCGGCCGGCGGCCCGGGGTCGAGGTCGAAGGCGAGCACGGTGGGCTGCTCGTGTTTGCGCCCGAGCGAGAGCGAGGGGTGCAGCTCGATCGCCGCCAGCTGCGCCATCCAGACCAGGGTCGGCCGACCGTCGCAGACGCAGAAGTCGATGTAACCGGCGTTCGGCCCGGCCTGCATCCGCGCCGTCTTCACCCATTTCGGCCGGTGCTTGGGGCAGCGCTTCTCGAAGAAGGCGGAGTCGAGGTCCTCGACCCCTTCCGGGAATCGCCGCAGCGTCACCGCCCGGCCCTTCAGATGGGGGACCATCGCCTCCGCCGCCCGGGCGTAGTAATCGACCATCTCGCCCTTGGTGAATCCCGGCTCCGGGTAGAGCACCTTGTCGAGGTTGGTTAGCTTCAGCTCCTTGCCGTCGACCTCGACCTGGCGGTCATCGCCCACGGCCGCGACCTATTTCGAGGCTTTGGCTTTGGAGCGGGAAGAGCTTTTCGCTTTCGCTTTGCCCTTCGTGGCGGCCTTGGCCTTGCCTTTGCCTTTGGCTTTCGCCGGCTTCTTCTTCGCTCCCGCGCCTTTGCTCCTGCCGCCTTTGTCCTTGACCGCGGCGATGCTCTCCTCCAGCGCGGCCATCAGATCGGGGGCCTTGGTCGCCTTCGGCGCCTCGGTCTCCGGGGCGACGATCTCCTTGCCTTCGGCCTTCTGTTCGATCAGGGCCAGGAGCTGCTCGCGGTACTCGTCGCGGTAGGAGGCCGGATCGAACTCGGCCGAGAGCGACTCGATCAGCTGCTCGGCCATCTCCCGCTCCTTCTTCGCGACCTTCGGCTTCTCGTCGGGAAGAACGTCGTCGAGCTCGGAGGGCGGCACGACCTCATCGGCGAAGCGCATCGTGGTCAGGGTCAGGACACCGTCGGAGGCGCGCAGCGCGGCCAGGTGCTCCTTGTTGCGGAAGACGAAGCGGGTGATCGCCGCCTTGCCGGAAGCTTCCATCGCCGCGGCCAGCAGCGAGTAGGCCTTCTCGGCGCCCTCGGCCGGACCGAGGTAGTAGGGGCTGTCGAAGTACATCGGGTCGATTTCCTCGATGTCGACGAAGTCCTGGACGTCGATCGCCCGGGTCTTCTCCGGCGCCAGCGCCGCCATCTCGTCTTTGCCGAGCGGCACGTACTGGCCGGGCGAGAGCTCATACGCCTTGACGATCTTCTCGTAGGGGACCTCCTCGTCGGTCCCCTCGGCGACCCGCCGGTGTTTGATCCGGGCGCTGTCGGATTCGCGGATCTCGCGCAGGGCGATGTTGCGCCGGGCGACGGCGCTGTAGAGCTTCACGGGCACGTTCAGTAGCCCGAAGCTGATCGTTCCGCTCCATATCGCTCTAGCCATCCGTCAAAAGCTCCTACCCGGATTGTTCCAGCCGAATTCGCCGCGGGCGATAGAGGCGGGCGCAGCGGGAGCCATCTTGCGCTGCGCCGGTCCTAGCGCCGGCAGCACCAGCCGTCGATGCGGGGGAAGCTGGCTGCCCTCTGGCCCGACGCGAAGGCGGTCGAGATGTTGGCCACGGCCCGCCCCTGGCCGCGACCGAGCGGAAGGAAGAGCCACTGGTTGGCGCCGGGCCAGGTGGCGAGGAGGCGGCGACCGTCCGGCGACCATACGACTTGGCCGAGGCTGCCGGGGACGGTGAGCATGACCCGCGCGCTCTTGCCGGGACGGAGGACGACGATCTCGCTGTAGGTGCCGTGCTCCTTCCAGTGGGTGATCGAGGCGGCGACCAGCGAGCGCTCCGGCGCCAGCGCGGCATCGACGACCGACGCGTCGGGCGGCAACGGCAGGCTGCGGGCCTTGCCGAGCGCCGGCCGGGTCGGGTGCCCGGCGGGCCAGACCGGCCGCAGACGCAGCGTCCCAGGCGAGGCTTCGAGGATCTTCCTGCCGCCGGCTGCCCAGTCCATCCAGGTGACGTTCGGGAGGGCAGGCGCAGCGGCGAGGACGGCGCCGGTCTCGCTGTCGAGAATCCTCACCCGGCCCGCGCCGGTGACGTAGGCCAACTGGTCGGCGCCGGTCGGGGACCAGGCGGGGGGCACGTAGGCGGGCGAGATCCTCGCGTCCGGCGGAATCCCGGCATCGATCGTGCTGGCCAGGAGGCGGTCTTCGGTCCCGTCGCCGGCGACGACCCGCAGGTCGAACCCCGAGCGGTAGGCAATTCGTTCCCCGGAGGGTGACCAGACAGGGCTGGCGACCCTGCGGCCGGGGAAAGCGACTCTCTTGCCGGCGCTGAGCGACCAGCGCTGCGTGCCGTCGGGCTCCAGGGCGCTCAGCGTTCGCCCCTTCGCCGCGACGACGAAGAGCCCGTGCGGGGACCAGCTCGCCGTTTCGTAGTCACCGAGCAGCCGCCGCGAGCCGTCCGGCTGGACCACCCAGGGTCCTTCTCCGGTCTGGACCAGCAGCTTTCCACCGCCGGGGATCCGCGCCAGATTTGGTTCCGGGCGCGGGGCGCCGTTGGTGATCGCCTCATCGACCCAGTCGCGGACCGCCGCTCCTGCGGGGGAGAGCAGTAGCGCCGCGAGCAGCGTCGCCAGTCCAAGGGCGAGCGCCAGGCGGGGCAAGCGCCACCGGCCTTCGAGACCGCCCCGGGTGGGATGCTGGCGTTCGGCGAAGGCGGCCTCGACGATGCGCCGGCCGCGCTCCTCGACGCCGGCCGACTCGGGGATCGGTATGTCCCGCAAACCCCGGGCGAGACTCTTGTCGCTCATCGTCGTCCCTCCCCGACCGCCCCGGCCCTCCCCGTCTCGCGCAACCGGTCGAGGCCGCGCCGCAGGCGTGAGTTGACCGTCCCGCGCGGCAGTTCGAGCATCCGTGCGATCTCGCCCGGCGTGTACTCGAGCAGATGGCGGAGGACGACCACCGCTCGCTGCTCGGCCGGCAGCTCCTTCAGCGCGGCCATCATCTCGCTGCCGATCTCACCGGGGGGCGGGAGCGGCTCGAAGACCGACTCGATGCTGTCGACCCGTCGCCGCAGCGACTCGCGCCGCGTCCAGTCGAGAGCGCGGTTGACCACGATCCGGTGCAACCAGGGGCGGAACGGCCGCCGGCGGTCGAAACGCTCGAGGGCGTCGACCGCGGCGAGGAATGCGTCCTGGGCGATGTCCTCGGCCGCCACGGCGTCGTGGACGACGAGGAACGCGGCTCGGTAGGCGCCGCGCCAGTGCATGGAGTACAGCTCGGACATGGCCGCGCTCGACCCACCCTGCGCCTCACGCACCAGTCGCTGCTCGTCCGCATCGCTCTCAGCTGCCAAGCGCCACCCCTTTCCGGCATCTCAATCTTCTCTCACCCAGCGCCCCATCCGCACCAGCGCCGTTCCCAGCCTCTCCCGCATCCTCGAATCGGTTTTCCCCTGCGGCAGCTCGACGACGAAGGCGGCACCGTCGAAGTTGTGGTTCTGCCAGTTCGGGGCCGTTCCCGCCGGCCAGCGCATTGCGCGGAAGGACATCCGTGCCAGCCGCGCGAAGCGGCGAGCGCCCTCGATGCTCCTTCCCCAGGCGCGGACAAACGGGCGCTCGCCGCGGAACTGGTGAAACCAGATCGTCGTCGCCGGTCGCACCTGCTTGACGATCCGCGACGCCAGTCTCGATTCCGGCTCGGAGAACGGCCGCGGTCCGGCAAATTCGGGTCTCCAGCGGCTGCCAATCGGTTGCCACTCCGAGCCAAAGTTGCGATTGAGGTCGACGCCCCTGGCGTTGAGGCGTGATCCAGCGTGCTCCCCGTCCGGGTCGAGATTGGGAACGAAGTAGATATCGGAGCGAGGGTCGGGGCAACCTGCGGTCAAGGCGGTCGATATCGGCTCGATTCCACTGGCGGCGCACTCATCCCCGTGTACGCAGCCGAAGACGAGCAGCTCGCCGCCCCATTTCGGATTGCCTATCTGGAAGAGTTCGATCGGGCGCCCGGCAATCGAGTGCCCGACCACCTTGGAGCGGATGCCCGGCCCGTGAATTTTCCGGACGAAGGCGAGGAAGGGCTCGGCGCGGGGCAGGAGCTTGCCACGGGCGAGATCCAGCTCTCGCGCCGCAGCCACCGGGCGTGGCGCGCCCGGTGGATAGCGATCGAGGACCGCCATCGTTCCATCGTCGGAGACGGCCCGCAGGCCGAAGGAGCCGGGTACCTCGATGCGACGCACCGCGTGCTCGGGCCGGTCTTCTCCCGGCCGCAGCGGATGACTGAGATGGATCGCCGTGTTCAGGACCGCGAAGCCGGTGCGGCGCGGGGGATAGGCGGAGCTGAAGCGCTGCAGGACCAGCGTGCGTTCGTTGGCGGAGAGCCCGACCGCGCGTCCCTCCGAGTCGGCGGTGAGGAAGTAACGCCCGCGCAGGCGCCACCAGCGGTCTATCCGGCCGTCGCCCCGTTTGATTCGCAGCACGATGGTCGGCATCCGAACGTCGACTCCCGGATTGAGGACGACATAGCGATACGGGGAGCCCGGGATAACTAGTCCGCCGGCCGCATGGGGCACCGCGGCGCCCTTGCCGCTGGCCGACTCCGGCTCGCCTCCAGCGAATGACACGAGCAGGAAGATCAGGCACGCGGGCGCGGCGCTTCGGAAGAAGTTCATGCAGGGAATACGACTGAGCCACCTCCAGAGGTCCCTAGACTCGTCCGATGTCCGGGCGCCAGCTGCTGACCCTGGTCGCGACGATCCTCGGCTCGACCGTTGTCTTCCTCGACAGCACGGTGGTCAACGTCGCCCTGCCGGCGATCAGCGAAGGGCTCGACGCCGGTCTCTCCGGCCAGCAGTGGGTGGTCGAGGCCTACATGCTGACCCTGGTCTCACTGCTCCTGGTCGGCGGTTCGCTCGGCGACCAGTTCGGCCGCCGGCGGCTGTTCGTGATCGGCTTGGTCGGCTTCGGCGCCACCTCGGCACTCTGCGCGATCGCTCCCACGTCCGAGTTCCTGATCGCCGCCCGCGCGCTGCAGGGGGTCGCCGGGGCGCTGCTCGTCCCCGGCTCGCTGGCGATCGTCGCCGCCACCTTCGAGGGCGCGGCGCGGGGCAAGGCGGTCGGGACCTGGACCGCCTGGACCGGGATCGCGACCGTGCTCGGCCCGGCCGGCGGCGGCGCCCTGCTCGAGCTCACCTCCTGGCGGGCGATCTTCTGGGTCAACCTGCCGCTGATTGCGGCGACCGTGGCGCTGACCCTGCACGCGGTCGAGGAGAGCAGCGACCCCGACGCCTTCCGCGGCATCGACTGGGGCGGGATCGGGCTCTCGGCGATCGGCCTCGGCGGGCCCGTCTACGCCCTGATCGAACAGCCGAGCCGGGGCTGGGGGGATCCGCTGGTCTGGATCCCGCTTCTAGTCGGCGTCGCCAGCTTCGTGCTCTTCGTCCTCCATGAGGCGCGGGCGCGCCACCCGATGATGGACCTCGGCCTCTTTCGCATCCGCAACTTCGCGATCGCCAACCTGACCACCCTCTCCGCCTATGCCGGGCTGATCGGCGGGCTCTTCTTCGTCGGCCTCTTCCTCCAGCAGGTGGCCGGGTACTCGCCGCTGGAGGCGGGGCTGGCGACGACCCCGATCTCTGTCCTGCTCTTCTTCCTCTCGCCGTACTGGGGCAGGCTCGCCTCCGGCACCGGTCCGCGGCTGCCGATGACGCTCGGCCCGATCGTCGGCGGCATCGGCCTGCTGCTGATGCTGCGGATCGGCTCCGACGCCGACTACGTCCCGGAGGTTCTGCCGGCGGTGCTCGTCTTCGGCCTCGGGCTCTCGGCGACGGTGGCGCCGCTGACCGCGACGGTCCTCGACTCGGTCGAGGAACGCCATGTCGGCATCGCCTCGGGGATCAACAACGGCGTCTCCCGGGTGGCGGGACTGCTGGCGATCGCGGTCCTCGGCGCCGTGATCTCGGCCCGATTCGCGGCGATCGCCGGCGACGGCGTCGGCGGCGGCCCGCTGACCGCGGACGCCGCCGCCGCTTCCACCTCGGCCTTCCACCTCGGCATCTTCATCGCCGGCCTGCTGATGATCGCCGGCGGCATCGCCGCAGGCATGGGCATCGAGAACCCGAAACGCCGGCGAGCAGCCGTCCCGAGCCGCGGTTCAGCCGCCGCGGGCGAGTGCGGCCACGAGGCCGAGCTGACTTGAGCAAGGGGCCACCGGCCCCGGCTCTCTCGTAGGCTCCGCCTCAATGTCGAAGCCGATCATCTTCAGCGGCATCCAGCCGACCGGCCGCAAGCACCTGGGCAACTACATCGGGGCGATCCGCCAGTACGTCGAGGGCCAGGAGCGGGGTGAGCCGGCGATCTTCTGCATCGTCGACCTGCATGCGATCTCGGTCGCCTACGACCCGGTCGAACTGCGCGAGCGGATCTACGACACGGCCGCGATCCTGCTCGCCGCCGGCCTCGACCCCGCGCGCTGCGTCCTCTTCCGCCAGTCCGACGTGCTCGCCCACACCGAGCTGACCTGGCTGCTCTCCGCGGTCACCGCCCACGGCGACCTCAACCGCATGACCCAGTTCAAGGAAAAGGTCGGCAAGGACCGCGAACTCGCCTCGGCGGCGCTCTTCTATTACCCGGTCCTGATGGCCGCCGACGTGCTCGCCTACCGGGCGACCGAGGTGCCGGTCGGCGACGACCAGCGCCAGCACGTCGAGCTGATGCGGGAGATCGCCCGCCGCTTCAACGAGCGCTTCGGCGAGACCCTGGTCGTGCCGGAGATGCTGATCCCCGAGGTCGGCGCCCGGATCATGGACCTGCAGGAGCCGGAGCGGAAGATGTCGACCACGGGCGGGACCCCGCAGGGGACCGTCCTCGTCCTCGACGAGCCCGACGTGGTCCGCAAGAAGCTCGGCTCCGCCGTCACCGATTCGGGACGCGAGGTCGTCCGCGGTCCCGAAAAGCCTGGAGTCACCAACCTGATCGACATCCTCGCCGTCGCCCGCGGCAGCGACCAGGCGGCGGTCGAGGCCGAGTTCGAGGGCTCGGGCTACGGCGACTTCAAGAAGGCCGTCGCCGAGGCGGTGGTCGAGTACCTGGCCCCCGTCCGCGAGCGCTACGCGGAGATCCGTCCCGACGAGGCGGAGCTGGAGCGGGTCTTCGCCGCCGGCGCCGAGAAGGCGCGGGCGCTGGCGGCCCCGGTCCTCGCCGACGTCCGCGGGCGCATGGGCTTCGGCTCCGCTTAGCCCCCAAATCGCGGACAAACCGGGGGCACCCGTCCCGGCTCCGCTCTAGTCTGGGATCTCGATGGCGGTAGCCGATCTCGACCTCGATCTCGACCTCGACGTCTTCGCCGGGCCGTTCGACCTGCTGATGGCGGTCGTCCTGCGCGAGGAGGTCAGCCTCCTCGACCTGCAGCTGGGCGAGGTCGTCGTCGCCTACGTCGAGCACCTCGAGCGCGAGGGCGAACTGGAGCTGGAGGTGGCGACCGAGTTCCTCGTCCTGATCGCCGCCCTGCTGGAGCTGAAGTCGCGGCTGATGCTGCCGGGGCCGGAGGAAGAGCTCGACGATCTCAGCCCCGAGGAGGCGATCGAGGAGCTGCTGGCGCGGATGCTCGAGTACCGCCGCTACAGCGAAGTGTCCAAGGTCCTCTCCGATCGCTTCGAGAGCCAGCGCGGCTACCTCTACCGGGCGGCGCCGCTGCCGGCCGAGCTGCGCCGCGTCGCCGTCGATGCCGCCACCGCCGTCTATGACCCCGACCAGCTCGGCGCCGCCCTCGGAGATCTGCTGACCGAGCCGCCCGACGTCGACATCAGCCACATCCGCCCGACCGTCTCGCTGGAGCGCCGCCTCCGCGCCCTACGGGACGTCCTCCGCAGTCGCTCCAGCTTCGACTTCGACGAGGAGTTCGGCGGCGAGGACCGGCTCACCCAGGCGGTCACCGTGTTCGGCCTGCTGGAGCTCTACCGCAAGGGCGAGATCACCTGGGAGCAGGACCGGGCGTTCGGCCCGATCCGGGTGAAGAAGGTCGTCCCCCAGGCAACGGTGAAGGGCGGATGAGCGACCTCTCCCGCACCGTCGAAGCGCTGCTCTTCCTCTCGCCGCAGGCCGTCTCCACCGCCGAACTGGCGTCGGCGACCGAGGCGACCGAGGGGCAGGTGGCGGAGGCGATCGAGCTGCTGCGCGAGGATCTCGGCGAGGGCCGGCGTGGGATCGTCCTGCGCGAGGTCTCCGGTGGCTTCGTCCTCGCCAGCGATCCCGGCAGCGAGGAAGCCGCTCGGCGGCTGCTTTCGAAGCCGCGGACGCCGCCCCTGACCCAGGCCCAGGCCGAGACGCTGGCGATCGTCGCCTACCTGCAGCCGGTTACCCGGCCGGAGGTCGCCCGGATCCGCGGCGTCACCTCCGAGTCGGCGGTCCAGAGCCTGGCCGAGCGGGGCCTGATCGAGGAGTCCGGCCGCTCCCAGTTCGGGGCGGCGATCTTCAAGACCTCCGAGCTGTTCGAGCGGCTCTTCGGCCTCAGCGGGCTCGACCAGCTGCCCGATCCCTCGCGCTTCGACCCCAGCCCCGAGGACGAGCGCGACCTGCGCGAGCGGTTGCTGAAGGCCGGGGAACAGCGCGCCGAGCCGTGAGGCTGGCGAAGTTCCTCGCCCATGGCGGGGTCGCCTCCCGGCGCAAAGCCGAGGAGATCATCGCCAAGGGGTTGGTCACGGTCGGCGGCGAGGTGGTCAACGACCCGGCGCGCGACGTCGGCGAGGGCGACGACGTGCGGGTCAACGGCGCCCCGGTGGTGGCCGAGGCGCGCGAGGTCTGGGCGGTCAACAAGCCGGCGGGCGTGGTCTCGACCGCGCGCGAGCCGGGCAGTCGCCCGGCGGTGGTCGAGCTGGTTGAGACGACGGCGCGCCTCTATCCCGTCGGGCGCCTCGACGCCGACTCGACCGGCCTCCTGCTGCTGACCAACGACGGCGAGCTGGCCGATCGGCTCACCCATCCGCGCTACGAAGTGCCGAAGACCTACCGGGCCCGGCTCCAGCGCCCGATCGCGGACCGCGACCTCGAGCGCCTGCGGCGCGGCATCGAGCTCGACGACGGCCCGACCGAGCCGGCCGAGGTCCATCGGCTCGGCGAGCGTGAGATCGAGATCGTCCTCCGCGAAGGCCGTAACCGCCAGGTGCGGCGAATGGTCGAGGCGGCGGGGAACCGGGTGGTGGGGCTGCGGCGGGTGAGATTCGGGCCATTGCGGCTCGGTGACTTGAAGGAGGGGTCTTCTCGTCGCCTCTCAGATGATGAGATCGCTCAGTTGAAACGGGCGGCTGCGGGGTGAGGAGCAGAGTCGCCCTCCTACTTGCAGGTGGGGAGGGCGACTCTGCTCCTCACCCCGCGCCGCTTACGGAGAGTCGGGCGGCGATGGTGTCTGCGATGGCCTCAGCTTCGGTTTCTGCCTGACGATGGGTGACGCGGAGCGTCAAGTAGCCAGCGCGCAGGAGTTCCCGGTCGCGCCAGCGGTCCCGCTCGAAGGCGATCGGCGTGGCGTGGAAGTCGCGGCTGTCGGCCTCGAGGGCGAAGTTGTGGTGAGGCCAGAGGAAGTCGACCTCGATCCGGCCTTCGGCGATCTCGACCGGGGCGTTGAGGAGCGGGGTGGGGAGGTTGCGCGCGAGGACCAGCGGCAGCACCTTCGCCTCCAGCGGGCTCCTGAGCCGACCCTTCCTGGCCACCGGCGCCGCGAGGCGCCAGTCGTCGATCAGGGCGCGCAGGCTGCGATTGCCACGGCGCCCGGGGTCCATCGACGCCTCGATCGCCGGGATGTCGAGCGAATTCCTCTGCGCCGCCCGCTCGAAGCAGCTGCGCAGCGTCCAGTCGCCCACGGTCCCCGCGAGGTCCACGAGCGTTCGCGCCGGGCTGGTGCAGGGAATGCCGGCGACGGTCCCGGCCTCGTCGCGCCGCGGCGGCCGCACGCGGTGGAAGCGGATGCCGTCGATCTTGCGGCCCCGCTCCGGCGGTGCGATCAGGTCGATCACCACCGGTCCCTTGTCGAGCAAACCCAGAAGGGCTCCGGCGCTCCGGTGCGAGATGGCGACGCCGTCGCCGCAGGCGAGCACTGCGGCCAGGTGCCGTCCCCGCTCGGTGACTCGAGGATGGCCCAGGGCGTAGACCCCGCGAAAGACGGGATGCAAGCGTCCGTTTGAAGCCGCACGCGTTATCGCCGCGTCGCTCATGCCCAGGGCTCGCAGTTGACGCCGCGAGACCACGCCATGTTGCCGCCCGGCCAGTGCGGCCAGCCTCGATCCCGCAGCGGTGTTCCTTTTGCTCGCTATGCGGACATAAGGCACACCGCTGTGGGATTCGCCCCCTTGGTTTGGGAAGATTGCGGTACGTGAGCCGAAATGGCGACATCGAGCGCGGGGGTTACGAGCCCCCGGTGCAGCGACTCTTCGCGGTGCGTGGTGCCGTCCAGGCCGGGGCGAACGAGGCGGAGGCGATCCTCGTCGCCACCGGAGAGCTGATGCGGGATCTGATCGAGCGCAATGGGCTCGAGCCGGAGGTGATGGTCAGCTGCCTGTTCACGACGACGGACGACCTCGACGCCGAGTTCCCCGCCGTTGCCGCCCGCGATCTCGGCCTGACAATGGTGCCGCTGATGTGCTGCCGCGAGATCCCGGTCCCCGGCTCGATGCCGCGGGTGATCCGGGTGATGCTGCACTTCTACGCACCGGCCGAGCACGTGCCGATTCACGTCTACGTCGGCGAGGCGCGGAAGTTGCGGGCCGATCTCGAGGCCGCGCAGTAGCCGCCCGGGCCCCGTCCGTCACAATCGGTCGCCGATGACGATCACCTTCGCCGACAAGCTCGCCCGCATGCCGGGATACCAGGCCGGAGTCCCGACCGGGCAGGCGCCCGAGGCGATTGCCGCGGGCAACATCGCCCAGCTCGCCTCCAACGAGTCGCCCTTCCCGCCGCACCCGAAGGTGGTCGAGGCGATCCAGGAAAGGGCGGCGGCGATGAACCGCTATCCGGACCCCGACGCGACCCTGTTGCGCCGGCGCCTCGCCGAGCGCTACGAGACCGAGCCGAGCCGGATCGCCGTCGCCAACGGCTCCTGCGAGATCCTCCTCGCCGCGGCCGAGGCGCTCTGCGAGCCCGGCGCCGAGATCGTCTACGCCTGGCCGTCCTTCTCGATGTACCCGTACCTGCCGGCGCTGACCGGCGCCCGCGAGATCCGCGTGCCGCTGGCCGAGGGCGACGTCCACGACCTCGACGCGATGGCCGCCGAGGTGACCGCGGCGACCCAGCTGCTGATCGTCTGCAACCCGAACAACCCGACCGCGACCCACATCCCCGCGGCCGAGGTCGCCGCCTTCTGCGAGCGGATCCCGGAGCACGTGACGGTGATCCTCGACGAGGCCTACGTCGAGTTCCAGACCCACGACGATCCCGACGCGACCCTCGACCTGCTCGCCGGCTTCCCGAGCCTGGTCGTTCTGCGCACCTTCAGCAAGTGCTACGGCCTCGCCGGGCTGCGGGTCGGCTACGCGATCGGCTCGCCGAAGTTCCGCGCCGCGGTGGACGCGGTGCGCCAGCCCTTCAGCGTCAACGCCCTCGCCCAGGCGGCCGGGGCGGAGGCGATCCTCCACCAGGACGACGTCCTGCGCCGGGTCGAGAGCACGATCGCGGCTCGCCTCACCGTCGAGGAGGGGCTGCATGACCTGGGCCTGTCGACCGCCGACACCCACGCCAACTTCTCCTGGATCGACCTCGGCGACGCCGGCGAAGCCGCGGTGATCGCCGGCCTCGCCGAGCGCGAGATCGCGGTTCGTCCCGGCAAGGCCCTCGGCGCCCCCGGCCACATCCGTGTCAGCTACGGCACCGCCGAGGAGAACGAACGCTTCCTGCGCGGCCTGTCGGAATTGCTTGACTAAAAATTCGCGCGTGATACAACCTCTGGACCGTGAGGTTGTACGAGCCCACACCCGCGACCGGCACCGAAGCGCTTGCAGCTGCCGTCGCACGCGGCCACCTCACCTATTGGCGATTTAGCTAGGCGTCCGGCCCGGCGGCCATCCGCCGCCCGAAGACTTCACATCTTCCGGTCGGGCGCCCTTCACCGTTGGTGGCGCGCGCCGACCCAACCCGGTTGCGAGCGACCAGAAAGTACGATTTCAGGGGTTTGGAGAAAGGCAAAGGCAAAATGTTCATCGGGATGGAGGGGACCAAACGAGACGGCGTCCGCGACCAGCGGATCGCCAAAGTCGTCGAGCTGGCGCCGCCGGAAAGGCTGCTCGAGGAGCTGGCGCTCGGCGAGGAGCGGGCCAAAGCGGTCGTCCGCGGCCGCGAGGAAGTGCGCGACGTGCTGGCGGGGAAGGACCCGCGGCTGATGGTCGTGGTCGGCCCGTGCAGCGTGCACGACCCGAAGGCGGCGATGGAGTACGCGACGAGGCTGAGCGCGACGGCGCGGACGCTGCGCGAGGAGCTGCTGGTGGTGATGCGGGTCTACTTCGAGAAGCCGCGGACGACGACCGGCTGGAAGGGTTTGATCAACGATCCGCACCTGGACGAAAGCGCCGACGTCAACGCCGGCCTGCGGATCGCCCGCAAACTGCTGCTGGAGGTGCTCGACACCGGCCTGCCGATCGGCTGCGAGTTCCTCGACCCGATCACGCCGCAGTACATCGCCGACGCTGTCGCCTGGGGGGCGATCGGGGCGCGCACCTCGGAGAGCCAGACCCACCGCCAGCTCGCCTCCGGGCTCTCGATGCCGATCGGCTTCAAGAACCGGACCGACGGCAACATCCAGATCGCGGTCGACGCGGTGCGGGCGGCGGCGGCCTCGCACGCCTTCGCGGGAATCGACGACGCCGGCATGCCGGCGATCCTGCACACGACCGGCAACCCCGACTGCCACCTCATCCTGCGCGGCGGTCACGGTCAGCCGAACTACCACCCGCCCGAGGTCGAGGACGCGCTGGTCACGCTGGGCGTCGCCGGGCTGCCGGAGCGGCTGGTGATCGACGCCTCCCACGACAACAGCGGCAAGGACCCGGAGAAGCAGTTCTTCGCGTCCGGCGACATCGCCGACCAGATCGCCGACGGCAACAAGGCGATCGTCGGGGTGATGCTGGAGTCGTTCCTGGTCGAGGGCCGGCAGAACCTGGTCCCCGGGCAGGAGCTGACGTACGGGCAGTCGATCACCGACGCCTGCCTCGACTGGGAGGACACCGTCTCCGCTCTGGAACGGTTCGCATCCGCTGTGGAGGCCCGGCGCGGCGCATGAAGGTGACCGTCTGCATATGAGGATCGCCGTCCTCGGGGTGGGCCTGATCGGAGGCTCGATCGGGCTTGCCGCGCGGCGGCGGCTGGACGCCGAGGTGGTCGGCTGGGGGCGCAGCCCCGAGCGGCTGGCGCGCGCGGTAGAGCTGGGGGCGATCGACCGCGGCGCCGGCTCGCTCGCCGAGGCCTGCGATGGCGCCGACCTGGTCTTCTGCTGCGCTCCGGTGGCGGTGCTGCCAAGCCAGGCGGCAGAGGCGCTGGCGGCGGCGGCGCCGGAGACGGCCGTGACCGACGTCGGCTCGACCAAGGGCGAGCTGGTCGCCGCCGTCGGCGGGGACGAGCGCTTCATCGGCGGCCATCCGCTGGCCGGGGCCGAGACCGCCGGCGTGGAGAACGCCCGCGAGGACCTCTTCGAGGGCGCCCGCTGGTACCTGACTCCGACAGAGCGATCCAGCGGCCTCCTCTACGACCGGCTGCAGCGGGCGCTCTCGGCGCTGGGCGCGCGGCCGCAGGCGATCGACCCGGCCGGCCACGACCGCCTGATGGCGACGGTCAGTCACCTGCCCCACGTGCTCGCCAACGCCCTCGCCGGCGAGGGGGCCGAGTCGCTGACCCAGGACTCCGAGCGCCTGCCCGACGTCGGGCCGAGCTTCCGCGACGCGACCCGCGTCGCCGGCTCCAACCCGGCGATCTGGGCCGACATCTACGCCAGCAACCGCGAGGCGGTGGCGGAGTCGGTCGACTCGGTCGCCAAGCGGCTGCGCGAGGCCGCGGAGCTGATCCGGGCCGGCGACCGCGAAGCGCTCGCCGCCTGGCACGCCGCCGCCGGCGAGGACCGCCGCCGCCTGCTCGAAGCCGACTCCGAGGCCGGTCCGCTGCGCGAGCTGCGGATCGTCGTCGCCAACAAGCCGGGGACGATCGCCGAGCTGGCCCTGGCGCTGGGCGAGGCGGGGGTCAACATCGAGGACATGGCCCTCTACCCGGCGCCGGACATGACCTCGGGCGCGGTCTCCCTCTGGGTCGGCGGCGACGAGCAGGCGGCGCGGGCGGAGGGCCTGGTGCGCCAGCTCGGCCACACCGTCTCCGTCGTCGACGCGCCCGACGCCTAGGGACCCCCTAGGTAGGGTCGCCGCATGAGCAGCACCCGCTTCGATCCCTCCGGACCCCTGCGCGGCTCGCTGCGCCCGCCCTCGGACAAGTCGATCTCCCACCGCGCGGCGCTGATCGCGGCGATGGGGGAGGGGGAGACGACCATCGAGGGATACCTCGACGCCGCCGACACGCGCTCGACGCTGGCGGCGGTCGAGGCGGTTGGGGTGCGGGTGGAAGGAAGCCCCGAAGAGGGGCTGAGGATCGAAGGCGTCGGACTGCGCGGGGCGGGTCCGGCGACGATCGACGTCGGCAACGCAGGGACGCTGCTGCGCCTCCTGCCGGGCTGGTTGGCAGGGCAGGTGGGCGAGAGCTGGATTCTCGACGGCGACGAGTCGATCCGCCGCCGCCCGGTCGACCGGATCGCCCTGCCATTGCGCCAGATGGGGGCCCGGCTCTCGGCCCGCGAGGATCGCCTGCCGCCGCTGGAGATCGAGGGTGCGCCGCTGACGGGAATCACCTGCGAGATGCCGATCGCCAGCGCCCAGGTCAAGTCGTGCCTGCTGTTCGCTGGCCTATTGGCCGAGGGGGAGACCCGGGTCGTCGAGCCTCTGCCGAGCCGCGATCACACCGAGCGGATGCTCGCCGCCGCCGGCGCCTCGATCGCGCGCGACGGCGATGTGGTTGTGGTCCGGCCCGCCGAGCGCCTCGAACCGGGGCCGATCTCGGTCCCGGCCGACATTTCTTCAGCCGCCTTCTTCATCGTCGCGGCTTCGCTGGTGGGGGGCAGCGAGGTGACCCTCGAGGAGGTCAACGTCAACCCGACGCGGACCGGGTTGCTGGCGATCCTCGAGCGGATGGGCGCCGCGATTGCGCGCGAGGACGAGACCGAAGTCGGCGGCGAGCCGATCGCGCGGCTCCGCGTCCGCTCGGCGCCCCTCCGGGCCACCGAGGTCGGCGGGGCAGAGATCCCGCTGGCGATCGACGAGCTGCCGCTGGTCGCCCTCGCCGCCTGCTTCGCCGAGGGGACCACGGTCATCCGCGATGCCGAGGAGCTGCGGCGCAAGGAGTCGGACCGGATCGAGACCGTGACCGCGGCGCTGCGGGCGCTGGGGGGAAAGGTCGAGGCAACCGCCGACGGGATGGTCGTCGAAGGCTCTGGCGGCCTGCGGGGCGGCGCGACCGAGTCCCACGGCGACCACCGGATCGCGATGCTCGGCGCCGTCGCCGGCCTCGCCTCGACCGAGGGAGTCGAGGTCCGCGGGATGGACGCCGCCGCGGTCAGCTACCCCGGTTTCGAGGCAGACCTCGCCGCCCTTCTCCGCTCCTGATCGTCGTTTCCACCCTTTGGGTTCCCAGGGGAACCAAAAAGGTGGAAACGACGAATACGCTGCCGCCATGGTGATCGCGATCGACGGGCCCGCCGGGGCCGGCAAGTCCACGGTCGCGCGCGCCGTTGCCGCCGAGATCGGCTTCACCTACCTCGACTCCGGGGCGATGTACCGCTGCGTGGCGCTGGCGGCGCTGGAGGGCGGGGTCGACCTCGATGACGGCAACGCGCTCGGCGAGCTGGCCAAGGGGATGGAGATCGGCTTCGACGGCCGCCTCGTCCTGCTCGGCCACCGCGACGTCAGCCGCGAGGTGCGCAGCCCCGAGGTCACCGCCGCCGCCTCCCGGGTCTCGGTCCACCCGCGGGTCCGCGAGGCGATGGTCGCCCGCCAGCGACAGCTGATCGAGGCCGGCCGCTACGTCGCCGAGGGCCGGGACATCGGCACCGTGGTCAGCCCCGAGGCGCCGCTGAAGGTCTTCCTCACCGCCTCCGACGAGGAGCGGGCGCGGCGCCGCGCGGCGCAGACCGGCGAGGACTTCGAGACCGTGCTTGCCGCCCAGCGCGGGCGCGACGCCCGCGACACCGAGCGCGAGCACGGGGCCCTGCGCGCCGCCGAGGACGCGGTCGAGCTCGACACCACCGGCCTGTCCCTGCAGGAGGTGGTGGGGCGCGTAGTCGCCCTTGCCCGCGAGCGGAGCCTCGCATGAGCCTGGCGACCGTCGCCGTCGTCGGCTTCCCCAACGTCGGCAAGAGCACCCTGGTAAACCGGCTGGTCGGCGGCAGCGAGGCGGTCACCTCGCCGGAGCCGGGCGTCACCCGCGATCGCAAGCGGCTCGCGACCGAGTGGAACGGCGTCGCCTTCGAGCTGGTCGACACCGGCGGCATCGACCTCGGCGACGAGGCCGAGCTGGCGCGCGACATCCAGGCTCAGGCGCGGTTGGCGATCGCCGAAGCCGACGCGATCCTGCTGGTCGTCGACGGTCGTGCCGGCCTCCGCGCCGGCGACGCCGAGCTGGCGAAGACCCTGCGCGGCGCCGCGGTCCCGGTCCTCGTCGTCGTCAACAAGGCCGACCGCTCCGACGACCACGGGATCGCCGCCGAGTTCCACTCGCTCGGGCTCGGCGAGCCGCTGCCGGTCTCGGCCACCCACGGGCTGGGGACCGGCGACCTGCTCGACGCAATCGTGGTCGCGCTCGGCGACCGGGAGCCGCAGCCAGACGACGACGAGGCGGTGCGGGTCGCGGTGATCGGCCGGCCCAACGTCGGCAAGTCCTCGCTGGTCAACGCCTTCCTCGGCTCCGACCGGGTGATCGTCTCCGACGTCGCCGGCACCACCCGCGACGCGATCGACACCCGCCTCGAGGTCGACGGGCGCCCGGTGGTCCTCGTCGACACCGCCGGGCTGCGCCGCCGCTCCAAGGTCGCCGGCACCATCGACTACTACGCGCAGCTGCGCTCCGAACGCGCGGTCGAGCGCGCCGACGTGGCGATCGTCGTCTGCGACGCCTCCCAGGGCGTCACCGCAGAGGATCTGCGGGTGGCAGAGATGGCGATGAAGGCCGGTTGCGCCAGCCTCCTGGCGATGAACAAGTGGGACATCACCGAGACGGACATCGACGACACCCGGGCCCGGGTCGAGCGCAAGCTGCGGCTGCGGCCGGCGGTGATCACGGTCTCGGCGGAGCGCGGCCGCAACGTCGCATCGCTGCTGCCGCGGGCGCTCCAGCTCGCCGACCGGGCGGGGCAGCGGATCCCGACCCCGGAGCTGAACCGCTTCGTCAAAGACGTCGTCGCCAAGACGCCGCCGCCGTCGCGCCGCGGCAAGCGCCTGCGCCTCTACTACTCGGCGCAGGTGGGCGAGAGCCCGCCGCGGGTCGCGATCCAGGTCAACGACCGCAAGCTGATCGTCCGCGATTGGGCCTATCACCTGGAGAACCGGATGCGGGAGACCTACGAGCTGGAGGGGGTTCCGCTGATCATCGATTTCACCCCGGCTTCCGGCCGCCGCCGCTACTCCTGACGAGGGCGCTGCCACTCGGGATTCCTTTACTCTTCCCCGCATGCCTACTTCCAAGCCGCTCGCCGAGGGCGAGTACCTCTTCACGTCGGAGTCAGTCACCGAGGGACACCCGGACAAGGTCGCCGACGCGATCTCCGACGGCGTCCTCGACGAGATCATGCGTGACGACCCGGGCGGCCGCGTCGCCTGCGAGACCCTCGTCAACACCGGCATGGCGGTGGTCTCGGGGGAGATCTCCACCGACGTCCACCTCAACATCCCGGACATCGTCCGCGACACGGTGCGGGGCATCGGCTACCAGGGCGGCGGTTACGGCTACGACTGCGACCACATCTCGGTGATCGTCTCGATCGACAAGCAGTCGCCCGACATCGCCCAGGGCGTCGACCGGGCCTACGAGACCAAGGTCGACCCGGGCGATACCGACGAGCTCGACGTCGCCGGGGCCGGCGACCAGGGGATGATGTTCGGCTACGCCAGCGACGAGACCGAGGCGTTGATGCCGATGCCGGTCCACCTCGCCCACCGCTTGGCCGAACGGCTCGCCGCCGTCCGCAAGGACGGCGCCCTCGGCTACCTCGGGCCCGACGGCAAGACCCAGGTCTCGGTCCGCTACGCCGGCGGCCGCCCGGTCGCCGTCGAAAAGCTCCTGATCTCCACCCAGCACGACGAGGGCATCGATTCGCAGACCCAGATCAAGCCCGAGCTGTGGGAGGGCGTCGTCCTCCCGGTGCTGGAAGCCGAGGTCCCCGATCGTTTCGACGCCAACGAGCTGCAGAGCGAGTTCCTCGTCAACCCGACCGGCAAGTTCGTGATCGGCGGCCCGGTCGGCGACGCCGGCCTCACCGGCCGCAAGATCATCGTCGACACCTATGGCGGCATGGCCCGCCACGGCGGCGGCGCCTTCTCCGGCAAGGATCCGTCCAAGGTCGACCGCTCGGCCGCCTACGCCGCCCGCTACGTGGCGAAGAACGTGGTCGCCGCCGGTCTCGCACAGCGCTGCGAGGTCCAGGTCGCCTACGCGATCGGCGTCGCCCATCCGGTCAGCCTGATGGTCGAGACCTTCGGCACCGGCAAGCTCCCCGACGCGAAGATCTCCCAGTTGGTCGAGGCGGAGTTCGACATGCGCCCCGGCGCCTTCCGCAAGTACCTCGACCTGCACCGCCCGATCTTCCAGAAGACCGCCGCCTACGGCCACTTCGGCCGCGCCGACGACGACTTCACCTGGGAGCGGACGGACCGCGCCGACGCCCTGCGCGAGGCCGCAGGCGCCGAGGCAGCCGCAGCCTGATCCGCATAGTCCGCTAAGTACCCGGGCCCCCAGCAGGCCCTCCGGGGGCGAGTTGCGTCGTTTCCACCCTTTCCCGTGCGATGACCCGGGAAAAGGTGGAAACGAGAGATCGTCGGGCTTGGGAGTTGGTCCGTCGCCAGCATGGGGTTGTCTCCCGCGCACAACTCTCGGCACTGGGATTCAGCGAAGAAGCCATCGAACACCGTTTGAGGCGGGGCAGGATCCATCGGTCTCCGGTGCGTGGCGTCTATCTGGTGGGTTGGCCCTTGTTAACGAGGGAGAGGCGCTGGATGGCGGCGGTTCTCGCCTGCGGTGAGGGGGCGATGCTGAGTCATCGCAGCGCGGCGGCCCTTTGGGGCTTCGGCGAGGAGCACCCGGACTACATCGAGATCAGCGTGGGTCGCCACCACAGGGTCCGCCGGCCCGGGCTCCGTGTCCACGACCGCGCTGGACTTTGGAACCGCGACATCGGCTCTCGCCTAGGTATCCCGGCGACCGAACCCGTTCGCACCTTTCTCGACCTCGCCAACGCCACCGGCCCGAAGACGATCGAGCGAGCCATCAACGAGGCGGACAAGCGGGACGTGATCGACGCCGACGCTCTGCGCCGCGCCCTTGACGAATATCCCGGCCAGCCTGGCATCCGGCCCCTGCGTCGCATCCTCGACGAGCACACCTTCCGCCTCTCCGACGACGAGCTGGAACGGCTCTTTCGCCCACTCGCGACCGCCGCCGGCCTGCCGGTCCCGCTTACCAAACACATGGTCGATGAATTCGAGGTCGACTTCTTCTGGCCCGACCTCGGGCTCGTCGTCGAGACCGACGGCTGGCGCTACCACCGCACCCCGTCAGCGCAGACCCGTGACGCGCTCCGCTTCCAAACTCACACGGCGGCCGGCCTCACCCCGCTCCGCTTCTCCCACCGGCAGGTGAAGTACGAACCGGCGCACGTCCTCCACATCCTCTCCAGAACGGCGGAGAACCTACGCGCTCGGCGGCTGGGGCTCGCCCAGCCCGTGCGTCCCGGCTGAGGCCGCGCCGGTCGCCTGGTCGACCGAGTGGACGACGTCGCCGGGATCCGCCACGCCGACGAAGACGAAGTTGTAGTCGTCGGTCGCCGCCGTGTCGAAGTCGACGTCGCCGATCTGCATCAACCGCTGGTAGACGCTCTGGCGGTAGTTGACGTTCTGGACCCGCTCCAGGCGCGTCTCCTGGATCTCGCGGGAGATGATCCCCCGCTTGATGTTGAGACGGCGGTCGGTGATCGTGTAGGTCGTCGCCACGCGCTTGACGAAGCCGGCGAGAACGGTGACGGCAAGGATGACGAGGATCACCAAAAAGGCGGTTCCGTCGCCCCAGATCAGCTTCGCGATCACCCCGAGGACGACCGCGACCACGACCCCTTTGAGGTAGAAGCCGAGAATCGCCCGCCAGGACGGGTGCCCTTCGAAGATCACCCGCTCTCCGGGGTGGAGGTTGATGCCCATGTGGGCCAGCATATGACCTCGATCGGAGGCGGGCCGGGCCATCCCCCGTCACCCATAACCTCGACCAGTGACGATTCTCCGGGTCGAGCCCCTGACCACCGCGCGCGCTCTGCGCGGCCCCTTCGACTACCGCCGGCCGGAGGCGATGGAGGGTGTCGGCGTCGGCAGCGTGGTCCGCGTCCCCTTCGGGCCGCGGCGCCTGCTCGGAGTCGTGGTCGAGGTCGCCGACGCCTCCGAGCTGCCGCCCGAGCGCCTGGCCGAGCCGATCGAGGCGCTGGAGGCCGGCGCCACCCCGGACCTGGTCCGGCTCGGCCTCTGGATCGCCCGCGAGTACTGCTCGACGCCCTCGCGCGGCCTCCAGCTGGTGCTGCCGCCGGGGACGGGGACCGGCCGCGGCGCCCGCACCGTCCGCGCCAAGACCGAGCTGCGCGCGGCGATCCTGGCCACCGGCGAGGCTGCCCTCGACGGCGGCGAGCGCCTGGGCTCGAAACAGCGCGCCGTGCTGGAGGCGCTGCGCGCCGGCGAGATGTCCTCCGGCGAGCTGGCGACCGCGATCGGCTCCGACCGCGCCACCCTGCGCCGGCTCGAGGACCGCGGCCTGATCGCCACGCACAGCGCCTCGGTGCGCCGCGCCCCGAGCGAATCCGGCCTCCGCGGCGACGCCGAGCGCCCGCAGCTCCTCCCCGAGCAGGAGGAGGCGGTGAGGTCGATCGTCGCCGCCCTCGACGGCGACGCCGGCGCCCCGCCCAAGCTGCTGCTCAACGGCGTCACCGGCTCGGGCAAGACCGAGGTCTACCTGGCGGCCGTCGAGGCAGCGCTGGAGCGCGGTCGCGGCGCGATCGTCCTCGTCCCCGAGATCGGCCTCGCGCCGCAGGCCGTCGCCCGCTTCCGCGCCCGCCTCGGCGACCGCTTCGCGGTCCTCCATTCCGCCCTCTCGGCGGGCGAGCGCTACGACGAGTGGCAGCGCCTGCGCAGCGGCGAGGCCAACGTCTGCGTCGGCCCCCGCTCGGCCGTCTTCGCCCCCGTCCGCGACCTCGGCCTGATCGTGATCGACGAGGAGCACGACCCCTCCTACAAGCAGGAGGGCGACCCGACCTACGACGCCCGCGCCGTCGCCCGCAAACGGGCCCAGGACCAGGGTGCCGTGCTCGTCGCCGGCACCGCGACGCCGCGGCCGGAGAGCTGGCTGGAGCTGCCGCGCCTGGAGCTGCCGCGGCGGGTCGACGGCCGCCGCATGCCGCCGGTCCACCTGGTCGACATGCGCGAGGCCGATCCCCGCTCGGGACCGGTCCACGCCGAGACCTGGGAGGCGCTGGAGGGCGTCCGCGGCGCCGGCGCCAAGGCGATCGTGATGATCAACCGCCGCGGCTTCGCACCCTGGCTCACCTGCCGCTCCTGCGGCCACCACTGGGACTGTCCCAACTGCGACGTCTCGCTGATCGTCCACCGCCACAGCGGCCGCCTCGTCTGCCACCACTGCGCCCACTCCGAGCGCCAGCCGAGCGCCTGCGTCGAGTGCGGCTCGACGACGCTCTCGCGCGCAGGCGCCGGGACCGAGCGGATCGAGGCGCTGCTGGCCGAGCGCCTGGACCCGATGCCGGTCTTCCGCCTCGACTCCGACACCGCCGCCGAGCGCGGCGCCCACGCCCGCATCCTCGCCCGCTTCGACGAAGC
>Ga0157380_10000181_pt1 | contig 36496 bp, 32 predicted proteins | sample S35metaG_FD_119757 | JGI IMG/M metagenome (GOLD analysis project Ga0157380, IMG submission 119757) | Switchgrass rhizosphere microbial communities from Kellogg Biological Station, Michigan, USA - S3-5 metaG | ecosystem: Host-associated > Plants > Roots > Rhizosphere > Soil | place: USA...
GCCAAGAAAGGCATCGGTGACGAGACCGAAGCGGAGACCGGCGCTCCAATTCCAGCCCTTTGCCTCGTCGAGCAATCGCCCTTCCTCACCGAGAATTTCGATCGCCAGTGGGTCGATCGCATAAATGGGCACGCCGATCGTTGCGCCCTTCGCGAAGGAAGCGAGATCACGCCGCTTGCGCCACCAGCCATAGGAGCCGGTGACGACCGCCTCACGCAGGATCGGCGCCTCGGGCGCGAGCGGCGATGCCGGGGGCGCGCCCGCTGGAGCGATGAAGATGTCGCTGCGGGTGATGCCGGCTTCCCGCAAGCCCTGCAGATCGGCTTGCGAGATGAGGACCAGCGCCGCCCCAGGATCGGCATAATAGCGCCGCTCGAAGGCCAGCGCGAACGGCCGCATCATCCGCGCAACGGGTGAGGGATCGGTGGCGGCGACCATCGAGTGAACATTCTGCGTCACCATCACCGCCGGGATTCCGGCCGCCTTGACGACATCGAGCATCGGCAAGGTGACTTCGTTGAACAGGAAGACGATATCGAATTTGGAGCGGCGCAGAGCCTCTGCGACCAGTTGGGCGTTCTTCCTGCTCAGAAAACGGGTGGTTTCCGGCGGGTTGCCGTGCAGGATGCCGAGATAGCGGTTAAGCGTGGAGGTCGGCTGGAGTTCCAGCACCTCCAGATCCATGAACCGCGCCAGATACGGAAAGGACTTGCGATAGACGACCTCGTCACCCCCGGCCGCGCCGGGAGCGGGGGCAGGGCGGATGACAAGGCAGCGCGGCCGCGCCGTGAGATTTGGTTCAACGGTCACGGGCGATCGGTCCGCAAGCTTCGCCGTCCCTGCAAGGTAGCGGGAAATCCGGAATAGATACCAAATGGCTCGGCATCTTGCTTCAGCACCGATCGGGCTGCGATCACGGCGCCCTTGCCGATCCGGACGCCGGGGTGAACGAACACGCCGGCACAGACCCAGGCCTGATCCTCGATCACGATCGGCCTGGCATAGATATCGAAGCCGATCGCGCGATGATCATGCGCGCCGGTACAGAGATAGGCCTGTTGCGAGACGACCGCGTCAGCACCGATGCTGATCTCGCCAAGCGAATAAAGCTCGGCATGATCGCCGATCCAGCTTCGGTCGCCGATCGCGACCTTCCAGGGATAGGTGATGCGCACGCTCGGCCTGACGATCACGCCCTGCCCCACTTTGCATCCGAACAGCCGCAGCAGGAAATTCCGCCATCCATAAAGCGCTTGCGGCGACAGCGCGAACAACGTCCCCTGCACGATCCACCAAAGCTGGACTGCCATAGCCGACCGCCCCCGGAAGCCCGGCGGAAGACGAAAGCGGGACAGATCCTGAACCGAGCCAATCGGTGCCGCTTCAACGGGTTGGGGGCTTGAAGTCTGATCGACAACGGTCAAGCGTATCTCCGGCCGACGCACTTCGCAGGTGCAATGCTTTCTAGGGCGGGAATTCATCCGCGCCAAGTGCAAGCACCTGTTTCCTGAGGAATCAAACTCGATTAGAAGCTCCGCCCTGTGAGCAGTTGCAAAAATGCGATGGAAGCGAGCCACACCGGCAGCGGTGTCACGATCGGTATTCCGACCTATAAACGGCCGGAGAAGCTGCGCAGGCTGCTGACATCGCTGTTGCCGTCGCTTGAAACAATGTCAGCGCGCGTGCTGGTGTGCGATAATGCTTGCGCGCCCGAAACCGAACAAATCGTCTCGGAGTTTCGGAAAAGCTGGCCGGACACGGTATATGAGCCGGTCCCGGCGCGGGGGCTCAGCGCGGTACGGAACCGGATCATCGCCTTGTTTCTGGCCGACGATCGCAAGCCGCGATGGCTTGCCATGCTCGACGACGATCTGGCGGTGGGTCCCGACTGGCTAGCCCGGATGATCGCGACCGGCCAAGGCTGCGATGCGGATGCGGTGGGCGCGCCCTTTGCCAGCACCGCGGAGCCTTCCGGCTTCATCGTCTCGCAAAGCATCTTCATCAAGCGGCCGCGCCGCCCGACCGGGCCGACCCGGAGGCTGGGCGCCACCGGCAATATCCTGCTCTCCCGCACGTTGCTGGAGCGCATGGCTGGCCCTCATTTCAACGAAGCCTATGGGCTTTCGGGCGGAGAGGATTATGATTTTTTCCGCCGCATCGAGCAGGCCGGCGCCCGTTTCGCATGGTGCGACGAGGCCTTCGCCGATGAAAGCGTCGACTTTGACCGGCTGACCTCGCGCGCTGTGCTCGGCCGCTATTATTCGACCGGCAACTACATGGCGCTGATCGATCGCGAGCTTGACGGCGCGGCCATCTCTTGGCGGCGGCATGGCGTGGGGCTGATCAAGGCCTCGGGACTGAGCCTCCTGTCCGCCCTACGGTTCAACCGGACCGAGCTGCTGCGTGGCGTTTTCGGTGTGCTGTTCAATGTGGGTGGGCTGGCCGGCCTCGCCGGGTTACGCACCCACCGCTATCGATAGGCTCAGTTCGCCTGGAACACGAACTGACGGTCGTCCTCGACGCTGATCTCGCGGATTTTCTTGGCCGGGAAGCCGGCGATCACCGCGTTCCGATCGCCGATCTTCGAAACTACCACCGAACCAAGCCCCAGAACGCAACCGTCGCCGAGGCCCGAACCCGGGGCGAACCGGACCGCTGACCCAAGATAGCAGCCCGCACCGATAATGATATCGCGCTCCATGACGCTGGCACCATGGGTCCAGAACTGGCTGGCGGTGCCGGCGACCCAGCTGCCCGCACCAATCTCGATCAGGCCATAAGCATCGAAATAATGGCTGTCGTTGACCAGCACCTTGTCGCCCAGGACGAATCGGCGCGCATAGTTCATCGCCGCTTTGGCGGGATCGGCGGCCGATGCTCCGCAGATCACCTGATTGAAGCGGCCGATGATCACCTTGTCGCCCAGTTCAACCCTTACCGGGCCGATGAAGCGATTGCTCCGTCCGATCGAAACGCCCCGGCCTGCGTGAAAGCTCTCGCAGGCGATCACGGTCATCACGCCGATTCGGCTGCCTGGGCCGATTCGATAACCCATCAACAGCCGATATAGCAGCACGCGCAGGCCATTAGATGGGAGGAGCGAGATCGTCAGCGCCATCAGGGTGCGGTGGCGCGGATAGGGTTTGAGGATCTTGGACAATCCGAAGGGCTCCGTTGCTTAGCGGCAGGCCTTGCCAGCATCGCCGCCGGCGCGACCATATTCGGCGTAGCGCGATCCGAGCAAGCCGGCGACACGGCCGCGTACCTTGTCGAACTCCAGCAGCCAGGAAAGCCAGCGATTGCTCTTTTCCCGGCTGATCAGGGGATAGAAAGGTAGGCGCACTATCGCGGCCAGCGTCTTGAGATGGGGGTTCATATCACCGCTGGCAGGGGTTTCCACTTCCCAGCGGAAGGCGACATTACCCATGCGATAGCGCCGCTGCCGCAGCCATTTCAGGCTGGCGCGGCTATCGGGGATTTCTTCGTAGAGATAGGCATCCTCGGTCCAGGACATGGGCACCCCCGCATTGGCGAGCTTGCGGAAGAAAACCGTGTCGCCACCGCCGGTGATGCCGAATGCTGGATCGAACGGCTGTTCGCCAAGGAAAGTGATCGCATCCATATCGATGAGGAAGTTGCACGTGCAGAACACGAACGGCTTCCCGTGGAGATATTCGCGTTCCACCGACCAAAATCTGGCGTGTTTTTCTAACGCCTTACGGCGTTCGGAAAACACCGGCCGAACCGGGCCGCCGATCACCTGGGCGCTTGATCGGTCGCGTTCCCGAAGCAGTTCCTCAAGCCAGTTCGAGGGCGCCCATTCATCATCGTCGAGCATCGCCAGCAGGTCGCCGCCGAGCGAGCGGGCCTGCGCGATCGCGGCATTGCGCGCGGCGGAAATCCCCGGCTCGCGCTCGATCACGCAGACCGCCTTGCGGCCGCTGCGTGCTTCGAAGTCCGAGACCATTTCGGCGATCCGGGGATCGCTCCCGTCATTGTCGACGATGACGAAAGCGGTCGGCCGGCCGCATTCGAGAGCGGCGAAACTATCCAGCAAGCGTGCGAGATAATCAGGCCGCCGGTAAGTGCACACGGCCACGATCACCATGGGGACGTCCTTGCTTCTTCGACTGCCCTTGATATTAGCTATATTGCACCTGCGAAGGCAAGCGGGGCAGCCGACAGGGCGAGGATGCGGCAAGGCAGTTCGCATGTGTCAACAAAGAAGGAATGCTTATGTCTCAAGCCGGTAAGGTCGCGCTTATTACCGGGGTGACGGGACAGGACGGCGCTTATCTGTCCGAACTTCTGCTCTCCAAGGGCTATACGGTCCACGGCGTCAAGCGCCGCTCCTCATCGTTCAACACGGGGCGGATCGAGCATCTCTATCAGGACCCGCACGTCGATAATCCGCGCTATATCCTGCATTATGGCGATCTGACCGATTCAACCAACCTGATCCGGATCGTTCAGCAGACCCAGCCCGACGAGATCTACAATCTCGCCGCACAGAGCCATGTGGCGGTGAGCTTCGAGACGCCCGAATATACTGCCAATGCCGACGGCATCGGCACGCTGCGGCTGTTGGAGGCGATCCGCATCCTTGGCCTCGCCAAAAAAACGCGCTTCTACCAGGCGTCGACCTCGGAACTTTACGGACTGGTGCAGGAAGTGCCGCAGAGCGAGACCACGCCATTCTATCCGCGCAGCCCCTACGGCGCGGCAAAGCTCTATGCATACTGGATCGTGGTGAACTACCGCGAGGCCTATGGGATGCATGCGTCCAACGGCATCCTGTTCAACCACGAAAGCCCGCTGCGCGGCGAAACCTTCGTTACCCGCAAGATCACCCGTGCCGTTGCCGCGATCAAGCTCGGCTATCAGGACAAGCTCTATCTCGGCAATCTCAGCGCCAAGCGCGACTGGGGCCATGCGCGCGAATATGTGCGCGGCATGTGGATGATGCTGCAGCAGGACCAGCCGGACGATTATGTGTTGGCCACTGGCGAGACGACGCTGGTGCGAGATTTCGTGGCCAAAGCCTTTGAAGAGATTGACATCAAGCTCGACTGGCAGGGCGAGGGGGCTGCGGAAAAGGGCGTTTGCCCGAAAACCGGCCGGGTCTATGTCGAGGTGGACCCCCGCTATTTCCGGCCGACCGAAGTCGATTTGCTGATCGGCAATCCGACCAAGGCGAGGGAAAAGCTGGGTTGGACCCATGACACCAAATGGGATGCGCTTTGCGCTGAAATGGTGAAGGAAGATCTTAACGTGGTCGCGCGTGAGCAACGCCGCAATGCCGACTGATCAACCGGACACCGCCGGTACATTCGATATCAAAGGCAAGCGGGTCTGGGTCGCGGGCCATCGCGGCATGGTCGGCTCAGCCGTGGTGCGGGCGCTGGAAGGCGAGGGCTGCGAAATCCTGACTGCCGGGCGCGGCGATGCCGATCTCAAGCGGCAGGCCGAGGTCGAGGCATGGATGGCACGGTCGAAGCCCGATGCGATCGTGCTGGCGGCCGCCAAGGTCGGTGGCATCCTCGCCAATGACAGCCTGCCGGCGGAATTCCTGTACGAAAACCTGATGATCCAGGCCAACGTCGTCGAAGCGGCCTATCGCGCCGGCGTCCAGAAGCTGCTGATCCTCGGTTCAAGCTGTATCTACCCCAAGCTCGCGCCCCAGCCGATCACCGAGGACGCGCTGCTGACCGGGCCGCTCGAGTCCACCAATGAATGGTATGCCATCGCGAAGATCGCGGGGATCAAGCTGGGACAGGCTTATCGCAGGCAATATGGCTGCGACTTCATATCGGCCATGCCGACCAATCTTTACGGCCCGGGTGATAATTTCGACCTCGACTCAAGCCATGTCCTCCCCGCACTGATCCGGAAGGCGCATGAGGCCAAGGCGAGCGGCGCCGACAGCTTCACGATCTGGGGCACCGGCACGCCGCGGCGCGAATTCCTGCATTCCGATGACTGCGCTTCGGCGCTGATCCATCTACTGAAGAACTATTCCGGGCATGAGCATGTCAATGTCGGCTCGGGCGAGGACATCGCGATTGCCGACCTCACGGGATTGGTCGCCAGGGTCGTCGGATTCGAGGGCGAGGTGAAGCATGATCTCGGCAAGCCCGACGGCACGCCGCGCAAGCTGATGAGCAGCGACAAGCTTCGTGGGCTCGGCTGGCAGCCGAAGATCGGCCTGGAAGACGGCATCCGCACGACTTACCAATGGTTTCTCGCCAATGTGATCGGGCGCTGATCGTGCCCGACGCCAACCGCATCCTTGTCGTCACCCGCCATTATGCGCCGGAGCCCACCGGCAGTGCCCCCGTCGTCCAGGAGGCGGCGGAATGGCTTGCGGCGCAAGGTGACGCGGTCGAGGTGGTCACGGTCTGGCCGAACTATCCGCATCCCTTCATCTTCGACGGCTATGCGAAGGGTGAGCGCGACGATGCGATCGAAAAAGCCGTCCATGTTCGGCGGTGGCCGACCTGGCCCGTAAAGGGCCGCAAGTTGCTGAGCCGGTTTGGGCCGGAGCTTCGCTTCATGATGCAGCTTCTGGCGGCACGGGTAACGGGGCGCATTCGTCCATCGCGCCATGTCCTCTCCTTGTGCCCGTCTATTCTCACAGTCCTGGGCGCGTTGCCGCTCAGGGCGAGAGGCGGCCGCCATGTCGTCATGGTGCACGACATACAATCGGGGCTGGGTTCGGCAATCGAAGGCGGCGGTGCGTTGATGGCGATTCTCCAGAAGGTGGAGGCATGGACGCTCAACCGCGCCGATCAGATCGTTGTCCTGTCTCCCGCCATGGAACAGGCGCTGCGCCGGATCGGCGTGCGTACGCCCGCGCTCATCGTGCCGCCGCATATCGATACCTGCGCGATCACGCCGCAGCCGGCGCCTGAAGGTGCCCCGCCGACGCTCATGTACAGCGGCAATCTCGGTCAGAAGCAGGGGCTCGACCAGCTGATCGATCTTGCCGCGTTGCTGAAGGCTGATGCCCCGCATGTCCGTATCCTTGTCCGTGGTGAGGGGTCCGTAAAGGCGAGGCTGGTGGAGCGCGCCGCAGAGATGGGCCACTCCAACATCGTATTCGAGCCGCTCGTCGATAAAGCACAAATCGCCCGCTCACTGGCGGAAGGCGATGTTCATCTCGTGCCCCAGCTTGCCGGCGGCCGCGAGTTCGCGATGCCGAGCAAGGCTTTTGCGATCATGGCGGCCGGGCGGCCGTTCATCGCGACTGCCGACCCCGATTCGCCGATGGCGGCGCTGACCCATGCGCTCGGCGCCGGAATCTGCGTTCCTTGCGAAAATCCCCGTGCCTTCGCCGATGCGGCGCTTGCCCTGCTGGCTGATCCAGAGAGACGGGCGGCAATGGGCGTAGCTGGCCGCGCGCACGTGACGACGGAAGTCGACACGCAAGTGGTGATGCGGAAGATCCGGCAATGTCTCGTCGGAGACGGCCTCACCCTGAAAGATCAGAGCGCGCCTTGTTCTGCATCCATTTCGGCGACGAGTTGACCGATCGCATCGCGGAATGTCTCAACATCGATCATGAAATCATATGGACTCGGGCCGAACGTGCCGGGCCGCCTGCTGCCCGTGCTTTGACCATCGATATAGGCATAGTCCAGTCCCGCGGATTCAGCCACGGTGTAAAAATAAGGATAGGCGTGATCCGAAGGAACGATTTCCAGGATTTTCGTCCCGGGCTGACAGAATGCGATATTGGTCAGACCCGCCCCGTGCGCGCCTATGATCAATCGTGCGGAGCGGAAGAAGTCCGGTTCATTGTCGCATTCTCTAAAATCATAGGTTTCGATTCCGAATGCGGCGAGAACGGGGCCGATCTCGCTCTCATTGGCGATCTTTCGCGTGCCCGCGCGCGGGATGTAGAGCCTTCGGGTCGGCGCTGGAACGACGCCTGTTGCCTTCTGCAGGGTTTCCGGAACGATGCGGGCATAGTTTCGCTTCGTCCCTGGAAAGGTGGTCACGAATAGCGTTTCGGCAGTTATAGCTGGTTCGTCCTCCGCCCAGACGCACTGTTCGGGCCGGACTCCGAGCTTGTTCAGCAAAACCTTCGCGGACGTGGAAACGGGCCGGTTGAGATAGATATGGTCAAAATCCCCAATCGGGTGACCAGCCCGCTCGGCAATTCCGATTCGCGACAACCCGTCGAGGACGTAATGACCATAATTATCGGCGGCGAACTCGGTCACCAGTGACAGGCAAGTGCCATCGAGACGATGGCCTCCGGAGACTGCGCCGAGATTTTGGTCGCGAAGATCCTGTCCGTACCATGTGGTTTCCGCCACGATCTGGCCACTGGCCGTAAAGGCGCGCCCCGCCAAGCCGGACACCGCGCCTTCGGGGAATCGGAGCACGCCCAGTTCCGGCAAGTCTTCAAGCATCGGCAGGAAATTGACCGACCGCGAACCGAATTGTCGGGGCGGACGACGTTGCGCATGGGGATAAGTTACGGCGACCGACCACTGGTCCGGATGACGTTTGATGAAGGATTTCTGGCTGATGACAGCGTGCCTACTCGACAAGCGCCTCCTTACTGTTCGAAACCGCCTGGCCCAAGCACTAGGTGCGAGCATTGCGTCGACTGCCGCCATGCCTTCATTATGAATGCGAGATCTTGTCAGATCAACTGCTTGGCCTTCGATTCCGGCTTGCCGGACCCGCCGCACACTCGCTTCAGCCCATGTTTCCGTCCGCGGCATAGGGCGATGTCTGGCTGCCCACCGTTCCTTTGCCCAGACTTCTTATCAGCCGAACGATCTCGGTTTCAGGACCACGCGCATAGCCGCTGAGCGACCACAGCAAAAGGGTTGCGCCGATATAGACCGTGCCGCCCACGGCGATCAGTTCGGCAATCTGCCAGATGGCCGCGACTTCCTTGGTGGCCTGCAGATTCCACGCCTGTAATGCCCCGCCAGCAAGCACCATCGCCGCGGTGGCGAACAGCGCGCGCGTGTTGGCCCTCAGTTGATCGGCAATGCCCGCGCCGATCAGCTGACTCACCAGTCCCATATTGATCAGCGCGTCGAGTATGCCGCTGACCGCTCTTGCGATCACGATGCCGATAATTCCTCCGCTCAGCACTCCGGCGATCATCAACGGTATCCGGATGGCGAAATTGCGCATGTCGCGTCGGAACAGCCTTCGCGTAGCGCCCTTGGCCATTGCCAGTGGCTGGACGCTGGCGCTTAACGTCTGCAACGCAAACATCGCCGCAAGGATCTGGAGGATCGGCACCGCCCCCAGCCATTTTTCACCGAGCGCCAGCAAGATCAGCGGATGCGCGATGAGGACGAACCCAAAGCCTGCCGGCATGGCTACGGCAAAGATCGTGGATTGCCCAAGTTGGTAGGCGCGTCGCAGGCGGTCCTTCTGGTCGGAGAGCGCCGAAAAGGCCGGAAATAATGTCTGGGCAATCGGCATCGTGGTCTCGCGCGTCGGCAACACCGCGAGGTTTTCAGCGACAGCATAGAGACCGAGCGGATATTTTCCGATGAAATAACCGATGACGAGCTGGTCGAGGCGATTGTTGAGGGTATTGAGCGCGGACCCGAACCAGAGCCAGATGGAAAAATTCATCAGTCCCCTGATGTGGGTGAACCGCAGCCTGGGAGCATATGGGATGATCACATAGGATATGGCGATGGAACATGCCGTCGCGGCCGCGCTGCCGATCACGAGCGCCCAATAGGAGCGGTAATAATAGGCAACCGCCACACCCACCACCAGGCTCGCCAGCTTCTGTGGAACCTGGAAGGCGAAGTCGGGCCAGAAGATCAACTGCTTGGACAGAGTCGCCAAGCGCGGATTGTTCAGTCCCTGCACCGCCCCGGTCAGGCCCACCGCGATCGTCACCGCGATCAGTCGCCGGTCGTGATAAAGCACCGCCAACGGATAAGCGGCTAGACAGAACAGCACGCCAATGAACGTCGATCGTACGAGCAGCAAAGTGAAGGCGCTGTGGTAGTGGTCGTCGGTCGGCGCCGGATGATGCACCAAAGCTGAACCGACCGACAGTTCGGTAAGAGAGGTTGTAACCGCAAGCATCGTGGTCGCGATTGCGACCAGGCCATAGTCTTCCGGAGTCAAAAGGCGCGCCAGAACCAGCACGCTCATGAATCCCGCCAGACTGACGATGAGGCGCGCGGAGCCGATCCACGCGACTCCCTTGCCGACTCGCCCCTTCACATCGGACATGCAATCCCCCCGGAGAGCATGTCCTTAATGCAATGCTAACCATTCCGGCGGAAGCTGATTTTTTCAACGCAATATTCAGCTTTGGGACACTCTGGCTGGCCTTATTCTTCTGCTGAGTGCGCGAAAGACTCGGACGGCCTCTGCTTCGGGACCGGGAGGATAGCCGGTCACTGCCCACAGAGCCGCGATGGTTCCCACATAAGAGACGCCGCCGACCAGGATCGATTGTGCGATTTGCCAGATCGGCGTGGCGTCGGCCAGCAAGGGGCGAATAGCGAGAACAGCGGCTCCCATCGCCACCACGGCGCAAAGCGCACGCGTATTCGCCTTGAACTGGTCGGCAATTTTCAGGCCGGTCAGGCGAGTCACCATCTGCATGTTCAGGATCGTCGCAATGAAGCTTGAAATTGATCGGCCGATCACGATGCCCATCATCCCGCCGGCGAGCATGCCGCCGACGATCAATGGAATGCGCAGGATGAAATTCCGCGTGTCACGGACGAACAGCATACGGGTGGCGCCCTTGGCCATCGCCAACGGCTGGAGGCTCGTGCTGAGCGTCTGAAACGCGAAGGTGCCCGCCAGAATCTGCATGATCGGCACGGCATCCAGCCATTTCGGGCCCAGGGTAAGCAGGATCAAGGGATGGGCGATCAGAGCCATTCCAAATCCCATGGGCAAGGCGATGGCACAGATGGTGGATTGGCCGAGCTGGTAAGCGCGGCGGAGCTGGTCGGGATGATTGCGCAGATTGGCGAAGGCGGGGAACAAGGTTTGCGAAATTGGTGTCGTGGTTTCGCGCGTTGGCAGCAGGGAGAGATTGTCCGCTACGGTATACAATCCCAGCGAATGCTTGCCGAAAAAATAGCCGATGACGAACTGATCGAAACGCCAGTTAAGCGTGTTGAGAGCGCTTCCGAGCGACAGCCATAGCGAGAAACCGAACAGCTCACGGGCATGGGTTAGCCGGAGTTTCGGCAAATAGGGCACGATGACATAGGAAAGCAGGATCGAAAACATCGTCGCCGCGGCGCTGCCGAGGACGAGCGCCCAATAGGTTCGATAGAAATAGGCGATGGCGATGCCGACGACGAAGCCGATCAGCTTTTGCGAAACCTGAACGACGAAATCCTGCCAGAAGATCAGCTTTCTCGAAAGCGTGACCAGCTTGGGGTTGGTCATGCCTTGCAAGGCTCCGGTGAGGCCAACCACGATCATCACTCCGGTCAGGCGCGGATCGTTGTAGAGGAGGGCGATGGGGTAGGCGGCGATGCAGAAAGCGATCGCGATCACTCCGGAGCGGGCGAACGCGATTGTCCAGGCCGTATGGAAGTGATCCGCGAGCGGCGCTTCGTGGTGCACCAGTGCCGAGGCCAGTGAAAGCTCGGTGAGCGACATCGTGACCGCGAGCATCGCAGCCGCGATCGCCACCAGGCCATAATCCTCCGGCGTCAGCAGGCGCGCCAGCACGATGACGCTGACAAAGCCCAGAAGGTTTACTATCAGCCGCGTGACGCCGATCCAGACGGCGCCCTTGCCAACGCGATCCTTTATGGACATCCGCCCTCGCGCAAATCAGTTGGAACAGGCAACGTGTTCGCCCCCCTTAGCCAGCTGCCTTGAACGGCATACGGCAAATTTGCATAAAACGCGCATTGCTCTTGCTGTGGCGTAGAGACGGGCCTGAACCTATGCTAGCAAAACAGGACTGGAAAGGTGAGGGTCGGCATGGATGAACAGTCATCATCACTCGATGGAGCGCTGGTTAGCTGGAAGCTGCAATCGACGCAAAACGGGTGCGTGCTGACCTTGCAGCTGGTTGCGTCGGTGCAGGATTTCAAAAATCGGAAATTCAGGATCGCGCGCTTGACCATGAACGATCGTCAACTGCAGTCCTTTGCGCGCGATATTATCCGGGCGACGGATCGACGCGGGGTCAAAATCCAGGCGCCGCCCAGCCTGTGGGAGCGGTGGCGCCGGAAATTGAAGCTGCGAACCAAGTCCAGCAGCCTGTCCTGACGCTCGCCTGAACCCGCGCATCCTGCGGTCTGTTCCCAACTCGCCCGTCCGGCGGGATCGTCAATAGGAGCCACGCGACAGGAGAACGTTCGGTATGGTGAGGTAGAGTATCTTGAGATTGAAGAAGAGGTCCTTGGACCGGATGTAGCTGACATCGAGCGCGACCCGCCTGCGATATTTGACGTCACTCCTGCCGCTGACCTGCCAAAGGCCGGTAATCCCGGGGCGGACCGTGCAATAGTTGCCAAAATAACGACCGTAGCGGCTGACCTCGTCGATCACGATGGGGCGCGGGCCAACCAGGCTCATATCTCCCATCAGCACATTAAAAAGCTGAGGCAGTTCGTCGAGGCTGCTGCGTCGCAAGAAAACGCCGAGCGGGGTAATGCGCGGATCCTTGCGCAGCTTCTGTTCAGCCTCCCACTCCGCACGGGCAGCGGGGCTGTTCGACAGCAGTTCAGCCAAGCGCGCTTCAGCGTCAACCACCATTGTCCGGAACTTCAGGCACCTGAAAAGCTTGGCGCATTTTCCAATGCGTTGCTGGCTGAAAAAGATCGGGCCTGGATCAAACAGCATGATCGCGATCGCGATCACGATCATCAAAGGGGCGAAGAACAGGATCGCACCTAAGCTGAAGACAATATCGAAAATGCGGATGATGATCCGATTAAAGGCCTTCCGGTTCGCGAAAAATAAATCCGGCGATGCGGAGGAGCCTGAACGATCACTACCGGGGCGTAAGGCGACTTCTAGCATAACAGTTCCCAATTCGAGCATCGGAAGATGCAAATGGCCGCTAAGCCGTGCCCTTCAGTTGGCCCGCTCCCTGATCTATGAGAACTCTTTCACACGCTGATACTAAGGCTGGTACGCGAACAATGACGGCGCTGACCGTCGTTGATCTCTATCTATCACTTTTGTTGCAGTGCGAAGGGCAAGGCTGTCGGTCCACCGTTGAACCGTTAAAAAAACAGGTTAAACAGCCTCGTTAACCATCCAAAGCGTTGAAAGGTGACCGAATCTTCACCCTTCAGAGGAGAATCAGGAGAATCGGCACCCAAAGGATGATGGCGGCGGCGAGGATGAACGATAACCGTACCTGCCAGGGCCACTTCTTGACCACCAGCGGGCGTAACGTGACTTTTTCCGCCGAGGCAGCCGGTCCCCCGCCCTCCCGGATGGGTGGCGTTGCTTCGGAGTGAATGATCTTCTCAGACCTGATCATTATGCACTGCCTCCGAGCGAAGGGGCGGTACCGCAGCCGCTCCAAGTCATGCCCAAGCAGATAATCGTCGATCAAAATTGACGGGTCGTAAACGTGATGTCGGATCTTGATCGGCAGGAACCGTCACGTCTGATCGGATTGGTCGACGCCAGCGATTCTTGAATGTTACATAGCTTATTTGGCGCCCGTCGAAAAAGGGTTAAGCGGGCGACAGGGCGCCGCGGCACAAATAATTTGAATCCGGCCTTACCGATTGTTCAGATTGTCAGAAATTCACTTGGAAAGGGCCTTCGTCCCGAATCGGGACGGCCAAGCCGGGCGTGATCCATAGACCGGGCCGCAAGTGACCTCCTTGCGCGACTCAAGGTCCAATATCTGCATCAACCCGCTAGGACGAGCTCGGCCGCGGCATCGAGCCCGATCCCTAGCCGCCGTTCTGGGAAAACTCCCTGGCCCGATCGCGCTGGGTATCGATTGCGTCTGCCAGCGCGTCTTTGGCGGCTTGCCGGTGGAGATCGGCGAGCTTGCGGTGGGCGCGGCGAGCGGAGGGCTCTATGGCGCGCTTCGCCTGCTCATCTTCCTGGCGATTGCGGCGCGTGAAATATTCGAGATCTTTATGGCTGGACATGATCGAGCTCCCGATCGATTGCATGGCGCAAGCGGGAGCACAAATATCTCTCTGCCGTCCCTGTGCCTGCGATGGAGGCGACGGTATGCTATCCTACACCATTCCATGAACCCGCTGCAACGCCGGCAGACTACGCGGCGTCGCTTTTCCTTTGCGGGGAAACCAGACTTCTAGTCTCGGCCAGCGACCACAGGATGAGCGTTGGCAGCGCGATCACGATATCGCGCGCCCGCTTGGCGAGCGCCAAGGCGAGGGCGGCTTCCGCCGGCAGACCGATCAAGGGACTCAGCAGGGCGTAGCCAGCTTCCTGAACGCCGATACCCGCCGGAATCGCAAAGGCGACGCTGCGCAATGCGAAGATGGCACTTTCGAGCGAGAGTATCTTCCAGAGTGGGAACTCAATGCCCATCATCCTGAGGGCGATCCATGCGCCCAACGCGCTTGCGATCCATGCGATCAAATTCAGCACGAACACCAGCCCCATTCGGCCCGGCATTGCGGCGCGGCGCAATTCAGCGCCGATTTCACTGAAGGATTGGGCCGAGGAGGGCATGAACCGTCGGGCCAGCTTTTGCACGAGGCTGAAGCCCGAGCGATTGGTCAGCAGCACAAGCACGGTCAGCGCGACGAAAATGCAAAGACCGGTCGCGATCACGGCCTGACCTTGATCGTGCGCCTTCCCCTCGATGGGAATGGCGAGAAGCAATCCCAATCCAAAGGCGGTAAACGCCACTTGGCTGGCCATCTCGCCGAGCAAGTCGATGATAAAGGAAGAGTATGCCCTTGCCTGGGTCAGACGATTGCTGACGAGCAGCAGCATGCTCAGCGCGATGCCGCCGATCTGCGAGAACGGCAGCAGGTCGGCCGCTGCTTCGCGTAACAGCCTTGCCCGGGTGAACAGCCCAAGTCGGCCAAACGGCTCACCCGCCGCGACAAGCCATCCGGCACCCAGCAGGACGAACACGCCCAGCGAATAGGCGCAGTAAACAAGAAAACCGATGAAGCCGAGGCGCTGCCCGACGGCCAGGATATTGTCGATGCCAGTCGAACGGATCGCCCAGACCGCCATCGCGAGACCCACGAACGTAGCGGCAAGCATGCCAAATCGCGCGAGCGTCTTCAGGTTGGACCTCCGGCTTTCTCTCTGGTGAAGGTCAACGCGAGACCGATCGCCGCATCGCAGAGGCTGACAGGATTCATGGCGCCGGAAATCCCGCGAAATCGGCAAAACGACCGAGGGAAATTCCCTCGCGCGTTATCGCGTCGCGCGCAAGCGGATCGGTCAGCGCTTCGAGTTCATCCGCATAGGCATAACCAGCGGCGCCACCCGGATACGCGCTCGTAGCAGGGTGCATGTAGATTTCCGTCAAGCCACGAGGCAGCTGCGCGATCAAGCCGCGTAATCGATCCTTGCCCAAGGCGCCGGACCAGCTGATCCCGAACACCTGATCCGGGACGGCAAGACCGGCCCTGCGAAAGCGGGATCGCATCAGTTTCGCCCACGGTTGGGCAATGTCGATACCGCGCACGGCTTCTATTCTGGCAAGCGTCGCCTTGGGCTCGATCGGCGCGCGTGCGGCCCGCATGCCGTACCGTTGACCGATCTTGAGAATGAGCGACGAGACAGTGGGGTGCAGATGGAAATGCTTATGCGCATTGACATGATCGAGCGAAAGACCGGCTGCAGCGAAAGCAGCGAATTGTGCGTCGATCTCGGCTTCGAGTTGGCGCTGTATTGAAGGCCGAAAGAAAAAGTTCATTCCGGCCCGCACCATGTTCGTCCTGAAGCGGCCATCGGGCCCGACCAGATCCGGGACGCGGTCGGGCGACAGGATCGGGCGACCATCGACCAGCACAAGATGCAGGCCCGTCCCCAAACGCGGCATGGATTTCGCGCGCGCAATCGCATCTTCCGCCGCATCGCCCGCCACCACCAGACTGGCGCAGGTCAATATGCCGTCGTAATGCGACTGCTCGACCGCTTCGTTGACTGCCATGGCCGCCCCAAAATCATCGGCGGTGACGATTAGCTGTTTCAACAAGCTCCTCCCCGAGAAGGGAGGACGGAAAGGATCACGTCACGGCTTCCTTCCGGCGGCGCAGGAAATCGAAGAACTCGACGCCTTCGCGCAGGCGCCGCTTCATCATGTCGAAGTCTCGCAGCATCTCCCCGACGATCGAGGCAATCTTGCCGGGCCGGAAATAGAAGCGCTTGTAGAATTCCTCGACCTTGTCGAAGATCACGGCGGCCGGAAGATGCGGATAGCTCAGCTGCGCGATCTGCGTGCCGCCATCGGTCAGCAGATGATCGCTGCCGTCGAACCAGCCATTCTCGGTCGCCTGCTTGTAAAGGAAGGTGCCTGGATAAGGCGCGGCGAGCGAGACCTGGATGGTGTGGGGATTGATCTCCTTGGCATAGTTGATCGTTTCCTCGATCGTCTCCAGCGTCTCGCCGGGAAGACCGAGGATGAAGGTGCCGTGGATGACGATACCAAGCTCGTGGCAATCCCTGGTGAACTGCCGTGCTACATCCACGCGCAGACCCTTCTTGATGTTGTGCAGGATCTTCTGGTTTCCGCTCTCATAACCGACAAGCAGGAGACGCAAGCCGTTCGCCTTCAGCACCTCCAGCGTTTTCCTCGGCACATTTGCCTTGGCGTTGCAGCTCCATGACACCTTGAAGCCCGGCTTGCCGAAGCCCAGTTCGCCCAAGGCCTTCGCCAGATCCTCGACACGGCCATGATTGTCGGTCAGCGTGTCGTCGTCGAAGAAAATCTCCTTCACCTGCGGCATTTCGCGCAGGATATACTGCACCTCCTCGATCACCTTGGGGATTGAGCGGAAGCGGTAATTGTGCCCGCTGATCGTCTGCGGCCAGAGGCAGAAGGTGCAGCGGCTCTTGCAGCCGCGCCCGGTGTAGAAACTGACATAGGGGTGGCGCAGATACCCGCCGAAATATTTCTCGATGACGAGGTCACGCTTGTAGACCGGCGAGACCATCGGAAGCACGTCCATATCCTCAATGATCGCGCGATCCTTATTGCGGACGAAGGATCCGTCAGCGGCGCGCCAGGTGACGCCATCGACTTCTCTCAGCGGACGCCCTTGCGCGATTTCGAGGATGGTGAAGTCATATTCCTCGCGGGCGACGAAATCGATGGCGGCGCTGGCGGCGAGGCTCTTTTCAGGCTCAACCGCGACCTTGGCGCCGACGAAGCCGACCAGCGCCCTGGGATTGCGCGCCTTGATCAGCGCGGCGGTGCGGATGTCCTGATTGAAGCTCGGGGTCGAGGTGTGGAGGATGATGAGCTGCTTGCCGTCGATCTCATGGGCGATGTCCTCCCAGCCCTGATCGTGCGCGGGCGCGTCGATCAGGCGCGAACCCTCTACCATCGCCGCTGGCTGGGCCAGCCATGTGGGATACCAGAAGGAGCGCACCTCGCGCTTCATCTGATAGCGGGCGCCGGCGCCTCCATCATAGCCGTCGAACGAAGGCGCCTGAAGGAACAGCGAACGCATCATCGGGACTTCTCCGCCTCTGCCGAAACCCGGCCGTCAGCTTCTATTCTAAGCCGCGCGCCGCGCCAATCAACCGACCGCGCGAACCAGCTCGCGATGAAGACGGCAAAGGACAGCAGGTCCCGCAATGGCACGAGCAGAAATGACGCTGGCTTTCGGTGTCCAAGCCGGAACGCGATCACCATGCGCGCCGCCAGGGCGAGCACCACTGCGCCACTGCCGACAACTGAAAAACCGCTGAAGACGGTTCCGATTATCGCCAGGGGAAGCGGATGCAGAAGGATGCTTCCAAAATAACCGGCGGGATCAATGCCTCTGATCGTGACATTCCATCGCAGTTCATGCCGCACCAGTTCGGCCATCCGCCGTTCGTCGCAATTGTGAATCACCAGGGTGTCCAGCACGATAACTTGCGGCCCGAGTGACCGGACGGCCGCGCCGATCGCATGATCATCCGCCAGCACGTCGGCGAAAGCGGCAAAGCCGCCGATTCGGTCCAGCATGTCCCGCCGGAACGCGATCGTCGAACCCATGCAGGGATGCGCGAGGCCGGTCGCAAGTCCGATGAGCGCCGAGGGCAGGAAATGAAGGTCGATCCCCAATGCCACCAGCCGTGACCAGATCCCTTCAGCGCCCACGCCCCGATACAGGCAGGTCACGGCCCCTACGTTCGGCTGGGCGAGCCCATTCGAAACATGCGCGAAATAGCCAGGCGTCACGGCGATGTCGCTGTCGCTCAGCACCAGCAGGTCGTGGCGGGCATGCTGCACGGCGTTGGCGAGATTGGAAATCTTGGCGTTCGCGCCGATCACGCGGCCGTCCACGACCAGATCGATGTCGGCTGCCGGACGGGAGGCACGCAGATCCTGTACAATAGCGATGCCGGGGTCGTCCGATCTCTGGAAGCTGCAAATCATCTGGATCGGTGCCGGCCAATCCTGATCCAGAAAGGTTGCGAGATGCCGTTCAAGCTGGCGTTCGGCACCATGAAGCGGCTTCAGCAGCGTGATCGCTTCCGGGCTTGCCGCTGCGGGAGCATCGGATCGGAAGCGACCAGCCAGCAACACCGCCCAGCACAGCAGGCCGCTGCCGATCAGTGATGCCAGGATGAGACCATCCCCGATGATTGCCACGGAAATTTTTCTTCTCCGTTTTTCGACCCCGGACTATGCCGTAGAGCGAGCCTGTGGCGGTGGATAAACTGAACAACCCGGCAGACAAAATCTTTCTCACCGGTGCTTCGGGCTTCGTCGGCTCGGCGGTGGCGCGTGCATTGGCGCGGCGTGGATATCGCGTTACCGCGCTGGTCCGCTCCAGCAGTAACAGGAATAATCTCCGGGATTTCGCTGGCGCCATCTTGGAAGGCGATATGCGCGACCCGGCTGCGGTGCGCCGGGCGATGGCCGGCGCCCGCTATGTCTTCCATGTCGCTGCCGACTATCGTCTCTGGGCACCGGACCCCGAAGAGATTGTCCGCAATAATCGCGAGAGCACGCGCATCGTGATGGAAGCGGCTCTAGAGGAACGCGTGGAACGCGTGGTTTATACCAGTAGCGTCGCCACATTGCTTCCCAATCCGAATGGCGATGCGGACGAGCATGCCGCCGCCACCCCCGAACAGGCGGTTGGCGCGTACAAGCGCAGCAAGGTCATCGCCGAGCGCCTTGTCGAGCAGATGGTCGCCGAACGAGGTCTGCCGGCGGTGATTGTCAATCCGTCGACCCCGATCGGCCCGCGTGACGTGCGTCCCACCCCGACCGGCCGCATCATCGTGGAGGCGGCCAATGGCCGGATACCGGCGTTCGTCGACAGCGGCCTGAATCTCGTGCACGTTGATGACGTGGCCGAAGGGCATCTCGCCGCGCTGAATCGCGGTCGCGTTGGCGAACGCTATATTCTGGGAGGCCAGGATGCCACTCTCGCCGAACTGCTCGGAGCGATTGCCGCCCTGGCGGGGCGACGAGCGCCAACCATCCGCATTCCACGCACCCCGCTCTTTCCGCTGGCGTGGCTTAACGAGCAGGTCGCCAGGGCAACCGGCAAGGAACCGTTTCTCACCCGCGACAGCCTACGCATGGCCAAGCACCATATGTTCTTCACATCGGCCAAGGCCGAGCGGGAACTCGGCTATCGGGCGCGGCCATATGGAGAAGCGTTGGCGGACGCGTTCAGCTGGTTCCGCCAGGCGGGGATGATCAAATGATCGGCACGATCATCGGCGGCGCCACGCTCGTGATCTGGCTTGGCCTGATCCTCGTGCACGGCCAGTTCTGGCGCGCCCGCGTCACCGACACGATGGACGCACCGCCGGAGCCAGACGAATGGCCGAGCGTCGTGGCCGTCGTTCCCGCCCGCAACGAGGCCGATGTCATTGCCCGATCGATCGGCAGCCTGCTGGGCCAGGATTATCCGGGCAGCTTCAGGGTGGTGCTTGTCGATGATCACAGCACCGATGCAACGGCAGCAATCGCGCGCGAATATGATGACCCACGATTGATGATCCATTCCGGCGCGCCGCTACCTGCGAACTGGACCGGCAAGCTGTGGGCCGTTTCACAAGGCATTGCGGCGGCAGGGCCTGTCGACCTTCTGTGGCTCACCGACGCCGATATCGAGCACACGCCCGATACCCTCCGGGCGCTTGCCAGCCGGGCCGAAGCCGGTGGATTGCAGCTTGTGTCGCTGATGGCCCGGCTGCGCTGCAACACCGTCGCGGAGCGCATGCTGGTGCCCGCCTTCGTCTACTTCTTTCAGATGCTCTATCCGTTCGAGCGCGTGAACCGGCCCGGGGGCATCGGCGCAGCGGCGGGTGGGTGCATGCTGGTGCGGCGGATGACGCTGGAGGCAGCAGGCGGCATCGGAGCGATCCGCAACGCGCTGATCGACGATTGCGCATTCGGCGCGTTGATCAAGCGACAAGGCGCGATATGGCTGGGCCTGACCAATCGGTCGCGCAGTATACGGCCTTATGACAATTTTGGTGCGATCGCTGACATGATATCACGCTCGGCCTATGCCCAGCTCGGCTATTCCCCGCTGGTGTTGGTCGGGACATTATTAGGTCTGGTGCTGGTTTTCGTCGCCCCGCCCGTGCTGGCGATCTGGGGCGATGGAGCAGGACGGGTCATGGGTGCCGCCGCATGGGCATTGATGGCTCTGAGCTTCCAGCCGATGCTGCGCTTCTACCGGCGATCTCCGCTTTATGGATTGGCCTTGCCGGCCATCGCCCTCTTTTATGCGGGATGCACGCTGCTTTCCGCCTGGCAACATCATCGCGGGCGCGGCGGGATGTGGAAGGGCCGATCGCAGGCGGCAGTGCGGCCATTATGACCGAGGTGGCCGAGCTTGCATCGGGCAAGGGCGCGCGGGACGAGAATTTCCCGGTGGCGTCCTTCCTGCTGAAGCCCCGCTACCGTGAGCCGATCATGACCTTCTATCGCTTCGCACGCGCCGCCGACGATATCGCCGACCATCCCGACGCCTCGCCCGAAAAAAAGCTCGAAATGCTTCAGGCGATGCGTCGGGGGCTCGATGGCTTCGAGGACGGCGCCGCCGAGGCACTCGCGCTGTGGGCCGTTTTGACGGAACGGAATCTCGACCCGGTGCATGCTCACGATCTTCTCAGTGCCTTCGAGCAAGACGCCACGGTCCACCGCTATGCCAGCTGGGCCGATCTGATGGCCTATTGCCGCCTGTCCGCCATGCCGGTCGGCCGTTTCGTGCTTGACGTCCATGGCGAGGACCGCAGATGCTGGCCCGCCTCGGACGCCCTCTGTGCAGCGCTGCAAGTGATCAACCATCTGCAGGATTGCGGGAAAGACTATCGCATGCTCGATCGTGTCTACCTTCCCACCGAAGCGCTGGCCGTGGCGGGCGGGCGGGTCGAGGATCTCGCCGGTGGGTCCGCATCGCCCGGCCTGGCGAAGACGCTGAACAGCCTTACACGGTCAACACTGGACCTGCTGCGGGAAAGCGCCGCCTTCGCGTCCATGATCCGCGATCGGCGGCTGGCTATCGAAGTTGCGGTAATCCAGCGGCTGGCGGAACGGCTCAGCCACAGATTGCTCAAGCGCGACCCGCTCCGCCAAAAAGTTCACCACAGCAAGGTCGAGGCGCTCCTGATCGGCACGACGGCTGCGCTTTCCTATCTTTTTCTTCCAGCGCCTTCGCATGTCCGTCGATAGCGCCATGCTCCCTCAGCAGCGGGTTGCCGGAAGTTCCTTCTACGCCGGCATGCGTATCCTGCCCAAGGCGGAGCGGCACGCCATGTACGCGATCTATGCCTTTTGCCGGGAGGTCGATGACATCGCGGACGATCAGCAGGGTTCCCGCAGTGATCGCGCGGCGGCGCTGTTAAGCTGGCACGCTGATATCGACGCACTTTATGAGGGCAAAGATCCGGGCCAAGCTGCCTTCCTGACCGAGGCTGTGCGCACTTTCGGACTGGACGTCAGCGATTTCCACGCGGTGATCGACGGCATGATGATGGACGTCGACAAGGATATCCGCTGGCCCGATGCCGCTGAGCTCGATCTCTATTGCGATCGTGTTGCCTCAGCCGTGGGGCGGCTGTCGGCGCGTGTCTTCGGCATGGACCAGAAGCCGGGCCGTGATCTGGCCTATCATCTCGGGCGCGCTCTGCAGCTCACCAATATTCTCCGGGACATCGATGAGGATGCTGTCATCGGCCGGGTCTATCTGCCCAAGGAACTGCTCGACAAGGCCGGCGTCCCACTGACGACGCCCGCGGCCGTTGCCGCGCATCCGGGGATCGATACGGCCTGTCGTGCCTTGGCCGTTGATGCGCATCGTCACTTCGATGGCGCCGATCTGGTTCTCGCGGCCCGTCCCCGTGGGTATCGGTTGGCGCCACGGCTTATGTCGGTCGCCTATTCCAAACTGCTCACGCGGATGGAGGCGACCGGATGGATGGTGCCGCGCACGCGAGTCCGCACTTCAAAGATTGGATTGATCTGGCAACTCGTCCGCCTGGGGCTGACATCTTGAAGCCAGGCCATGTTTGGGTGGTGGGGGCTGGCCTATCCGGGTTGTCGGCTGCGGTCATGCTCCGGGGGGCCGGCGTTGCGGTGACCATTAGCGATGCCGCAGCGCAAGCGGGCGGCCGATGCCGTTCCTATCATGATCCGCAGCTTGGCCTTACCATCGACAATGGCAATCACCTCGTCCTCTCCGGGAACGAGGCGGTTGCCCGCTTCATCAGGGTGGTGGATGCGCCGATGCGTTTCTCCGGGCCGGATCATGCGGAGTTCCACTTCCATGATCTGTCGTCCGGGTCGCGATGGAGCATCTCTCTGACAGACAGCCGCATTCCGTGGTGGATATTGATGCCGTCGCGACGCGTGCCGGATACGCGCGTCACCGACTATCTGTCGGTCGCGAAGCTCATGCGCACTCGAAATGGTGCTATTGGTAATGGCGACCTGAGGACGAATCCGGTCTGGATACGCCTACTTGAGCCGGTCCTGTTGGCGGCGCTGAACACCGCGCCGGCCGAAGCGTCGGCCCGACTGGCTGCGACGATCATCCTGGAGACGATCGGCAAGGGTGGGCGCGCATGCCGGCCAATGATCGCGTCGCCCAGCCTGAGCGCAGCCCTGATCGACCCCGCCATGGAGTGGTTGTCCGCCCATGCCAGCCCCGTCCTTCTCAGCCGGAGATTGAAGGCGATCCTCTTTGAGGCGGACAGAGTGATCGGATTGGATTGGGGGGAAGGGGCTGAGCCAGTCGGCGAGCAGGAGGCAGTGGTGTTGGCGGTGCCGCCCTGGGTAGCGACCGCGCTGGTGCCGGGGCTTGATGCGCCACAGGAAATGCGGGCGATCGTCAACGGTCACTTCGCCTATTCTCCTCCGCCCGGCTGCCCTTCAATGCTGGGTCTGTTTGGCGGCACGGCGGAATGGTTGTTCACTTTTCCCGAGCGTATTTCGACGACGGTCAGCGCCGCCGACGCGCTTGTCGATATGGACCGGGAGGCGTTGGCGCGACTGTTCTGGGCAGACATATGCGCTGCCTACAACATCGATGCGCCCATGCCCCGCTGGCAGATCGTCAAGGAAAAGCGCGCGACTTTCGCCGCCACGCCGGAGCAGGACGCCCGCCGGCCCGGCACCGCGACCCGCTGGCGTAACCTGTTTCTTGCCGGCGATTGGACGGACACCGGATTGCCTGCCACGATCGAAGGCGCCTTGCGCTCGGGCGAGGCAGCGGCAAAGCTGGCGATTGCTGCTTGAGGAAACATTCGAGGATGACTGCACCAGCCACCGCTGAACCGATCGACGGGCTGGAGTCGGTAGATCGTGCCGTCGGCAGGGCCGTCACGGCGCTTGCCGGCGCGCAGAAAGAGGATGGCCATTGGGTTTTCGAGCTGGAAGCCGACGCCACCATTCCGGCTGAATATGTCCTCCTGCGCCATTATCTGGGCGAACCGCGCGACGACATCCTCGAAGCGAAGATCGGCCGCTATCTTCGCCGCATTCAATCCGCCGAGCATGACGGATGGCCGCTGTTCCATGCCGGGGCGTTCGACACCAGTGCGTCGATCAAGGCCTATTATGCGCTGAAGATGATCGGCGATCCGGTCGATGCACCGCACATGGCGCGGGCGCGGCAGGCGATATTGGCTGCGGGCGGTGCCGAACGGGGCAATGTCTTCACCCGTATCCAGCTGGCGCTGTTCGACGCGGGGCCGTGGTCGGTGGTGCCCACCATGCCGCCCGAAATCATCCTGCTGCCGCGCTGGTTTCCCATTCACCTTTCCAAGATGTCCTACTGGGCGCGGACCGTGATCGTGCCGCTGCTCGTGCTCGGCGCGCTCAAGCCGGTTGCCCGCAATCCTTCGCGCGTGAAGGTCGACGAGCTCTACAGCGGGCGTGCTGCTCCGCTCGCGAGTCAGGCCGAAGACCGGAAATGGTTGTGGACCGCTGGCTTCACGGCGCTGGATCGCTTGCTGAAGGCCAGCGATCGCCTCTGGCCAGCCAGGCTGCGCGCGCGGGCGATCCAGGCCTGTGTCGATTTCGTGATCGAACGGCTCAACGGGAAGGACGGACTGGGCGCCATCTATCCGGCGATGGCAAACAGCGTGATGATGTTTGATGTACTGGGTTATCCAGAGGACCATCCGGCGCGCGCGATCGCACGGGAATCGGTGGAGCGGCTGCTCGTCGTCCATGAGGACGAAGCCTATTGCCAGCCTTGTGTATCGCCCGTCTGGGATACCGCGCTTGCCAGCCACGCGATGTTGGAGGTGGGTGAAGCCGAGACCGATGCCGTGGCGGCAAAGGGCCTCGCCTGGCTCAAGCCGCTTCAGGTGCTGGACGTTGAAGGCGACTGGGCGGCATTGCGACCGGGGGTGCGTCCGGGCGGATGGGCCTTCCAGTACCGCAATGATCATTATCCGGACCTGGATGACACGGCGGTGGTCGTCATGGCCATGGACAGGGCGAGGCGAGGCACCGATTCGCCTTTCGATACCGCCATCGACCGTGGGGTCGAATGGACAGTTGGATTGCAAAGCACCAATGGGGGCTGGGGCGCATTCGATGCGGACAACAGCTTCACCTATCTCAACAACCTGCCCTTCGCCGACCATGGCGCGCTGCTCGATCCGCCCACTGCCGACGTGAGCGCGCGCTGCCTTTCGATGCTCGCCCAGCTCAATGATCCACAGCAGGCGCCAACGGTCAAATCAGCTCTGGCCTATCTGGAGCGCGAGCAGGAAGAGGACGGCAGCTGGTACGGTCGCTGGGGCGTCAACTATATCTACGGCACCTGGTCCGTGCTGTGCGCGCTCAATGCTGCCGGTATTACGCAATCGGAGCCGATGATGGCGAAAGCCGTTAGCTGGCTTCAATCGATCCAGAATGAGGATGGCGGCTGGGGCGAAAGCTGCGCCAGCTACGCGCTCGATTATGCCGGCTATCAGCCAGCGCCTTCCACGGCTTCGCAAACCGCCTGGGCGTTGTTGGGCCTCATGGCGGCGGGCGAAGTGGATTCCGATGCTGTCGCGCGCGGGATGGACTGGCTCTGCCGTCATCAGCAGGCGGACGGGCTGTGGGGGCAGGAATTCTATACGGGCGGCGGTTTTCCGCGCGTTTTCTATCTGCGCTATCACGGCTATCCCAAATATTTCCCGCTGTGGGCGCTGGCGCGCTACCGCAACCTCAAGCGGTCCAATTCCCGGCATGTGGCCTACGGCATGTGACCATTCTGATCGCCACCGGACTGTTGCGCGAAGCCCGGCTGATGGCCGGGCCTGACATAGTGGCAATTGCGGGAGGCGGTGACGGGATACATCTCGAACAACGGCTGGATGGGGCGATTGATGCCCACCCCCATGTCCGGGCCTTGTTGTCGAGCGGCCTGGCGGGGGCGCTTGATTCCGGCCTTCGTCCTGGTGACGTTATCATAGGGAAAGAAGGGAACGATCAGTTGATCGCCGCCTTGCGCCGAGCCCTGCCACAGGCGCTGAGCGGCCAGGTTCTGGGACGAGATGCCCCGGTGGCGACCGTCGGGGAGAAGCAAGCCCTCCATCTGCAAACCCACGCGCACGCCGTGGATATGGAGTCGCATATCGTGGCGCGTGTTTCGGCACGGCGCGGGCTGCCTTTTGCGGTGCTACGGGTGATTTCGGACGCCGCGACCGACAGATTGCCGCCCGCCGCGCTCTGCGGGATGCGCTCCGATGGCAGCATGGCGATCGGCGCGGTGCTGGGGTCGCTAGCGCGAAACCCGATCCAGCTTCCAGCGCTTGTGCGAACCGCATGGCATGCGCAACGCGGCTTCCGGGCGTTACTCCGCTGCTATCGATCCGTCCGTCTCGTGGATCTGATCGAGCATGCGCTGGACATGCCCTGAGAAGACATATTCGGCGGGCCGCTGATTGGCGAGGCTGATGTCGGGCCTCAGCGGGCCATCGGTTTTCACGCCGCGAAGCTGCACCATCGCGGCCTTGAGCGGATGCTTCACGGTATCCATCACCGCCGTCGCCTCGAAGCCCGAATGGACCATGCAGTCGGCGCATTTTTCATAATTGCCGACGCCATATTTATCCCACTCGGTATCCTCCATCAGCTCCTTGAAGCTTTTGGCGTAACCTTCACCGAGCAGATAGCAGGGCTTTTGCCAGCCGAAGACCGTCCGGGTCGGGTTGCCCCAGGGCGTGCAGGCATAAGCCTCGTTACCCGCCAGGAAGTTCAGAAACATTGTCGATTGCGAGAAAGGCCATTTCTTGCCGTTCTTCCCGCGCCGCGACAGGATGCCACGAAACAGGCGCTTGGTCCGCTCGCGATTGAGGAAGTGCTCCTGGTCCGGCGCGCGTTCATAGGCGTAGCCCGGCGACATGGTGATGCCGTCAAGGCCAAGCGCGGTTACCGTATCGAGGAATTGCGCCACCCGCTCGGGATCGGCTTCATTGAAGAGGGTGCAGTTGATGCTGACCCGGAAGCCCTTCGCTTTTGCGAGCTTGATGGCGTCGATCGCCGTCTCATAGACGCCCTCGAGGCTGACCGAACGATCGTGCATCCCCTTGTCGCCATCGAGGTGGATCGACCAGGTGAAGCCGGGATCGGGCTGGTAATCGTCGATCTTCTTCTTCAGCAGCAGCGCGTTGGTGCACAAGATGACGAACTTTTTGCGCGCCAGGAAACCGCGCACGATTTCCGGCATCTCCCGGTGCAACAGTGGTTCGCCGCCAGCGATCGAGACCACCGGCGCGCCGCATTCGTCGATCGCCTCCATGCACTCGTCAAAGCTCAGCCGCTGGTTCAGAATGGGATCGGGGTAATCGATCTTGCCACAGCCTTGGCAGGCCAGGTTGCAGCGGAACAGCGGCTCAAGCATCAGCACCAGCGGGTAGCGCTTGGCGCCCCGCATGTGCTGGCCGACGATATAGCGTCCGATCCTGTAAACCTGGGAGGCAGGGATTCCCATCAACGCAACTCCGTCATATGCCGGCTTCCCGAACGGCCGCTGCGGATCTCAGTTCGTTCGGCAGGCTGAACTGGATATTTTCCTCAACGCCGTTCAGCGTGGAAACCGTGACCGGGGCCATCGCGCGCAGCGCGTCCAGCACGCTCTCCACAAGCTCATCCGGCGCCGAAGCGCCCGCGGTGATTCCCACCGTGTCGATGCCATTGAACCATTCCGCTTCCACGGCGTCGCCATCGGGAATCAGATAGCTCGGTACGCCCATTTCGACGCCGATTTCCCGGAGCCGATTGGAGTTCGAGCTGTTGGCCGCGCCCACCACGATAAGCAACTCCACCTGCCTGCACAGCTCGCGCACCGCAGTCTGCCTGTTTTGTGTTGCATAGCAGATGTCCGCGACATCGGGGCCGATCGTGTCGGGGAATTTTTCCTTGAGCGCGGCGATCACTTCGCGAGTGTCATCAACGCTCAGCGTCGTCTGCGTGACATAGGCCATGGGGGTATCGGACGGAAGCGTCAGCGCCGCGACATCATCCTTGGTGGAGACGAGATGAATAGGCGCATCGATCTGCCCCATCGTGCCGATCACCTCGGCATGGCCGGCATGCCCGATCAGGATCAGCGTGCGTCCCATCTTCGCATAGCGCCTGCCCTGAACATGGACCTTGGTGACAAGCGGGCACGTCGCATCGAGCACCGGAAGGCCGCGCGCCCGCGCATCTTCCTGCACAGCGCGCGGCACGCCATGTGCGCTGAATATCGTGGGTGCGCCGGCCGGAACTTCGGAGAGATCCTCGACAAAGACGGCGCCCTTGCTCTTCAGTTTGTCGACGACGTGCTTGTTATGCACGATTTCGTGGCGGACGTAGACCTGCGCCTTGTGCAGCTCCAGCGCTTGTTCGACGATTTCGATAGCGCGGACGACACCGGCGCAGAAACCGCGTGGCTGGGCAAGAATAACCTGCAACGAAGCCCCCCTTGGTCATCCCGGAATAATCGCTAAGACGGCACGGACGCGAATTTAAGCATTCCAGACGAAAAAAATCGCCTGAGCCGCAGAAACATAGCGGAGCTGCCGGCATCGCGCCACCCCCCGGCCAAGCGAAAGTGGACCTCTTCTAAAAGCGATTTTATGACAGGCGATCGGGAGCTGGATCGAGACATGCCGTCATTTGGTTCGAGAGTTTTATTAGCGGCCATGCTGGTGTACCCGGCGGCGATTTGCGCGCAGGCCGTTGATCCTGCGCAGATCCCGGTCCAGGCCCTGTGCGATCGACTGATCGCCAACATGAAAGGCGGCGCCAGCCTCGGCTTTTCAGGCCGCGCGCAAGCGATCGGTCCGGTGGTCGATCGCGCGTTCGACATACCATTGATGACACGCCTCACGATCGGCCCGAAATGGAATTCTCTCTCCGCGGCCGATCAGAAATCGCTGGTCAATGCAATCCGCCGGCTGACTATTGCCCAATATGCGGCGAATTTCGATTCCTTCGACGGACAGCGTTTCATGATAGATCCGAAGGTGGACGGGCGGGGTGGCGACAGGCTGGTAAGGACCAGTCTGCTTCAGCCCGGCGAAGCGCCGGTCTCGATCAGCTATAGATTGCGGCAATCCGGGGCAGAGTGGAAGATCATCGACGTTTACTATCAGAATTCGATCAGTCAGCTCGCGACCCGCAGAGCCGATTTCGCGCGTGTTTTCGAAACCAGCGGCGCGCCAGGGCTGCTACGGCACCTGAGTGCGCTAACGGAAAAGGCTTCGCATTGAGCTTCGCGGCCTTCATCCCCCTGAGCCTCATGGCTGCGGCGCCTGGACCGCAGACGGGGCCTCTGGAAAATACCGTTGCTCAGCAACCCGCCGTATCAACTTCGGAACCGGAAGTGCCCGTGCAGGCGGGGGCGCCCAACGGGCATATCCCCCATACCAAGGGCGATCCGCTGGAAGGCTTCAACCGGGCAATGTTCTCGGTCAATCACACATTGGACAAAGCGATCTTCCGGCCGGCGGCGATGGGCTACAAACAGGTGGTCCCCAAACCGGCGCGATCCGGCGTGCGAAACGCCTTTTCAAACCTCACTGAACCCGTCGTATTCCTCAACGACGTCCTGCAATTGAGGTTCGGGAATGCCTTCAGGACCTTCACGCGTTTTGCGATCAACACCGTGTTTGGCGTCGGCGGTTTATTCGATGTCGCGAAAGGCGAAGGGTTGCCGCACCGCGCGAACGGCCTTGGCAACACGCTTGCCCGCTATGGCGTGAAGTCTGGCCCCTATCTGTTCCTTCCCTTCCTCGGCCCTTCCTCGCTGCGTGACCTGGCTGGCGGCACGGTCGATGGATTGGTCGTGCCGACCGCCGTTGGTCATCCGTTCGATCGTACCGAGTATCAGATCGGCAGGGCGGCGGTGACAGGCCTTGATATGCGCGCCGAGGTCGATAGCGAGCTGAGCACACTCTACGATACGGCGCTCGATCCCTATGCGACCCTGCGGTCGGTCTATACCCAGTCGCGCGCGGCCGACATCGCGGCGATCACTGGCAAGGCGGCTTCGGGCGAAGACGACCAGCTGGAAGACCCGCTTCAGGACCCCGCTATCCCTATGGAAAGTCCGAGTGAATCCCAGCCTGACAGCGCCCCCCAGCCGTGAATTGATTCACCTGGCGCTTTTTTTCCGTGGCGGGCCAAGCAAAGCCGGCTCGAAGATCAGCGCGCAGATCAATGTCCAGATCAGCGAGATCATCAGGATCTTTCCCATGCTGGCGGTGCCGGGATGATGGGAAAGCCATAGACTGCCGAACGCGGTCCCGGTCGCCAGCGCACTGAACAGGATCGCTCTCGCCAGGCTTGATTGCAGCAGGTCGGTCGCACCGGACCGCCATGCCATCACGAAATAGATGTGGAATGCCACGCCAACCCCGAACAACAGCGGGAAAGCGATGATATTGGCGAAGTTGATCGGCTGCCCGATCAGCACGCAGGTACCCAGCGTGAGAAAACCCGATAGAACCACGGGCGTCAGGGTGAATACCACCTCTTTGACATCGCGTAGCGCCAGGAAGAGCAGCACGCTCACGAGCACCAACGCGATCAGCCCCGCCTGAATGAAGGCGCCGGCAACAGTCGATGCGGCTGCCTGTGTCGCCACCGGCAGCCCGGAAATCGCCGGCGTTACCCTGGCGACCGCTGCTTTGAATCGTACGATCGCATCATTATCGGTGCTTCCGGCGACGGGTTGGACTTGCAGCCTGACCTTGCCGTCTGGGCTCAGCCAATCGCGCTGAAGCGTGGCAGGAAGATCGGCGCGCGTTACCGGTTGTGCCTGAAGTGCCTGACGAATCTGATCAAGCATGATCGACAGGGGCTTCGAGACAAGGAGATTGGCGCCGGCGCGCTGGTCCGGGCTGGCGCTCGCCAGCCTGTCGAAATCTTCCGCGAGGCGTCTTGCGGTTGCTCCGTCGGTTCGATCGCGCGCTACTGCCCGCAATCTGGAGGCAGCCGCCTTCAACGCGGTGACGAGATCGGCATCGGTTGGAGGAGGAGCGACGTCGAACGGGTTCAGTGTCAGGTCGAGCAGCAGCGACGCATCCGAGATCAACGCAAGCTTGGCCGGCTGATCTTCCGGAACGAAGCTGTCGATCGCGAGGACGCGTCCGACTTCCGGCACGCGTTCAAGCTGCCGTTTCAATGTCTGCGCTTCCTTTTCGTTGCGGGCCAGAACATCGATGACATTCGGCGTGCGATCGGGATCGCGCGTCAGGTCAGTCAGCGTTCGCATCGCCGGCGATTCCGGATCGCGCAGGTGCAGTGGATTGAAATCAAATCGCACCAGCGGCAGCAGCGCGACGCTGACGATCATCGAGACGCCAAAAGCCCAGAGCACAAGCGACCTTCGGCGCGCGAGAAAGCGATCGGCGGAGACGGCGAAGGCAGGACTTCGCTCTGCCGGTTGCGCGGCCGGCGGCATCAGCACCAGCAGCGCCGGCAGCATCGTCACGCTGAACAGAAGCGCGATCACCATCCCGCAGCCCGCGATCACCCCTAGCTCGGCGATGCCGGTATAGGCGGTCGGCAGGAAAGCCGCGAAACCCAGCACGATCGCCCCGGCGGCGAGCAGCAATGGTCCGCCCAATGCGACGGCGGCGCGGCGAAGGGCATCATGCATGTCGCCATCCTGCACGCGTTCGGCATTGAAGCGGACGCAGAGCTGAATGCCGAAATCGACGCCCAGCCCGACGAACAGTGGAATGAAGGCGACCGAGATCAGATTGAAACGGCCGATCGTGAGCAACCCGATCGCAGTGGTCACGATCAATCCGGCGATGATGGTCAGCAGGATGGCAAGCACCATCCGCACCGAACGGACGGCGAGCCACAGCGTGACAATCATCGCCAGCCACATGACGACCGCCACGAAGCCAATATTCTCGGCGAGCGTCGCGAATTCCTGATCCGCCAGCGGTATCTCGCCCGTCAGGCGGACGCGAACGCCATGCGCCGGGTCCAGTGCAAGCGAGCGCGTTGCGGTCATCAATGCACCGGTGGCGACCTCGCCCGGCATGAGCACCGAATGATCGAGCACGGGCTGTACGAGGATCAGGCGACGCGTTGCCTGAAGATCGGTTGCCGCGCTCTGGCCGAGCAGCCTTTGCCAGGAAAAATAGGTGGGCTTTCCGGCAGCCAGGCTTTCCAGGGCATCCGCCAGATTGCGCATGGGCGCATCGATCTGGCTGAGCTGGACGTCGCCATGTTCGACACCATCGGTCATGGCGGAAAGGGCCGTGGCGACTCCCCGCAGGCTGGGATCAGCCGCCAGCGGCCCCAGCATCGGCTGGGCTTCCACCAGCGCCGCCGTCATCCGGCGGACATCCGCGCGGGACTGGAACAGGAGGCCTGCGCGCGCGAAAAAGTCACCGCCGTCAAGCTGCTCGACGCGACGGAAATGCCGTGAGTCCTTTGCAAGCGCATCCGCAAGCCGGGCTGCGCTATCATGCGCCAGTTCGGGCGTAGCGCCGTCGATGACGACAAGCATCACATCGCGCAGTTGGGGGAACGTGGCCTCCATAGCCCGTTCCTGTTTTCGCCAATCGACGTCGGGCGAAATCAGTGCAGCCGTGTCCGTTGTCATCGCGAAGGATCGGATCGCTAGGATGAGCGCAAACACAGTCAGCGCAATGGCAAGCGCGAGCGTGGAGCGCGGATGGCTCGTGCTTCGGGAAACCAGCGAGGGAATGGATGATCTCATGGTTTAAGCGGTCCCGACGGACCGAGCATATAGCGCATGCGCATTCGGATCGCCTGGGAACCGGCTCCTTGATCGAACGCGGCGTCGGAAAATTTGGGGGGACCCAGCACGATCCGCGCATCGTTGGAAAAGGCTATGCCTTCCCTGGGAACGCCCAGGAAAGTGCGATCCACCTTGCGATTGCGATTTTCGTCATGGAAGGCCTGCACCGCGAAACGGCCCGGCGGAACATTGCTGAACGTCACGACCGTTGTTCCAGATCGCGCCGGGGCCTCTGTCGAATAGGGACAATCGTCTTTGAGGAAATGGGCCTCCGGGCAGAGAGCGGCGTGGACGAGACCGGCTCCGTTGCGCACATTCCAGATCTCGATGCTCAGCGTTCCAGCGATGGCGGGCTTGCCCCAGCACATCCTGCTAAACAAGAGCATCAGCGCGGCGGCATGACCATATCGTTCCACGAAAGCGCGGCGCGTCGATCTGACGCTCATCCTATCAACCGCAAGCATACCGCCCCAACGCCCTCTCCGTGGAGGAGCCTGACCTAATCTACCTCCCGAATTTTGCGAACATATTCTCTGTCCATTCGGCCGTGGCGGTTACGAGGTTGCGACCATGAACATGATCGTAAAGTTGCTTGCCGCGACATCGGTGCATCATCGGTAGCGTTGCACACAGGGCGCGGCGCTAACAGTTTTGAAGAAGTCCCTTCCCCCACTCCCACATCGTCATTCCCGCCCTTCGACTGCCTGCAAGGCAGGCGCTCAGGATAAACTTCAGCATGTGGCTGAAGGCGGAAATCTATAAACTCCATCATTTCCGATAGATTCGCATCGTCAGAGAATATGGATTCCCGCCTTCGCGGGAATGACAGATGACTTTTCAACAGCCTGCTAATCAGCAAGAAATGGGTTAATCAGGGCAGCGGGCGTTCGGGGTTGATCGCGGCCAGATCTTTGTCGGCGAGCAGCACGCGGTTACGACCCTCGCGCTTGGCCCGATAGAGCGCGCGGTCCGCGCGGCGGAGCATGTTGGAGATATTGGCATCGAGACCAAGCGCGGCAACGCCTGCGGACATGGTGACCGTCCCGATCGGTTGGCCGGCATTGCGATCGATGATATTGCGCTTTGCGAGATCGTAGCGGGCGATATCGACGATCTCGTAGGCGTCCTCGGGCGTCATGCTATCGAACAGCAGCACGAATTCCTCGCCGCCGTGGCGGGCGACGATGCCGCGCTTGCCCACATTCTCGACCAGTACCTTGCCGACGAAGGAGAGCACGCGATCGCCGATGTCGTGGCCGTGGGTGTCGTTGACCAGCTTGAAATGATCGATATCGCAGAATGCGACCGATAGCGGCGTGCCGTGAATCTTGGCCCGTTCCGCCGCCGCGCCAAGCTCGCGTTCGAACGCGCGGCGATTGAACAGTCCGGTCAGCGCGTCGGTTTCAGCCTGTTCACGTGCCTGGTCGAGATTGCCGCGCATCGTTTCGATCTGCGTGGCCGATTGCCGCATCTGCATTTCGGCGGCAGCGGTTTTCTCGATCATCATCCGGGTCAGGCCGACCAGCGATCCCAGCACTGGATGGCTGGCGATGGTCGGCGCCAGTTCGGCGATATTCTCTTGCAGCGCGTGGCCATAGGCCTTGGCCTCCTCGCCCGAACGCCGTGCCAGCGCCGCGACATCTTCGAGCTGCTGCTGCGCCTGCTGGACGAGGGTCGCCAGCAGCGCGACGCTGAGCGCGCTATCGTTCTCGCGAATGGCCTCCATCGTGGCATGGCCGTCGCGGATCAGCGCTGCGACCTGCTGGCCAAGTCCTGGCTCTCCGGCTACGCGGTGGCGATAGGCAAGCGCATAATGGTCCGGCAGCGGCTCGATCGCGTGCTCGAGCAGGAAGGCGCTGACATTGGCGAGGATCGCACGATAACGATCGAGCTCGGCTGCGGCCTCGTCCGATCGGCGCTGCGCTTCGGCCAGCGCAGAGGGCTCAGGCTCGGGAAGCACAACGGCGGTTTCGTTGGACGGAGCCGCGCTTGCCTCCCCCGGGGCACGCGCGCCGAACAGCTTTCCGAAGCCGCGCACGGCGCTTCCGAGACCGTTTGCCTGTGTTGCCATTTCCCGCTCCGCTATTCGCGCGGGGAGCATAGGCGCGGGAAAAGAAAAAAAGCGTTACCGCGCGCCTCTTTTCCTCTCGACATGCGCTCGCTATAGCCGCCCCGAATCTCGCACCTGCACAAACCCGGCGCAGCCTCCCCACCTGTGCCTCCACCTCATGGGAAGGGACATAGTATGACCACCGTCGGCCAGGATACGCTCAATGCTCGATCGACCCTGGAGGTCGGTGGCAAGCGCTATGATTATTACGCGCTCGCGACGGCGGCGGAGAAATTTGGCGATGTCTCGCGATTGCCTTTCTCGATGAAGGTGCTGCTCGAGAACATGCTCCGGTTCGAGGACGGCAAGACCGTCACGGCCGACGACATCCAGGCGATCGTCGACTGGCAGAAGGAACGGACCTCGGAACGCGAGATCCAGTACCGCCCGGCGCGCGTGCTGATGCAGGATTTCACCGGCGTCCCCTGCGTCGTCGATCTCGCCGCGATGCGCGATGCGATGGGCAAGCTCGGCGGCGACGCGCAGAAGATCAACCCGCTGGTGCCGGTCCACCTCGTGATCGATCACTCGGTGATGGTCGACAATTTCGGCACTCCGAAGGCGTTCGCCGAGAATGTCGAGCTGGAGTATCAGCGCAACGGCGAACGCTATGAGTTCCTGCGCTGGGGCTCCAAGGCGCTCGACAATTTCAAGGTCGTCCCGCCGGGCACCGGCATCTGCCACCAGGTCAATCTCGAGCATATCGCGCAGGCGGTATGGACCTCGACCGCGCCGGATGGCGCCACCATCGCCTATCCCGACACCTGCGTCGGCACCGACAGCCACACCACCATGGTCAACGGCCTCGGCGTGCTGGGTTGGGGCGTGGGCGGCATCGAGGCGGAAGCGGCGATGCTTGGCCAGCCGGTGTCGATGCTCATTCCGGAAGTGGTCGGCTTCAAGCTGACCGGCACGCTGACCGAAGGCATCACCGCCACCGATCTGGTGCTCACCGTCACCCAGATGCTGCGCGCCAAGGGCGTGGTCGGCCGCTTCGTGGAATTCTACGGCCCCGGCCTCGACGCACTCAGCCTCGCCGATCGTGCAACGATTGCCAACATGGCGCCCGAATATGGTGCGACCTGCGGTTTCTTTCCGATCGACGATGCGACGCTCGTTTATATGCGCCTCACCGGCCGCAGCGACGATCAGGTCGCGCTGGTCGAAGCCTATGCCAAGGCGCAAGGCATGTGGCGTGACGTGGCTTCGCCCGATCCGGTGTTCACCGATACACTCGCGCTCGACATGGGCACCGTCCAGCCGTCGCTTGCCGGACCGAAGCGGCCGCAGGACCGCGTGGTGCTGAGCTCGGTCGACGAGGGTTTCAACAACGAGCTGGCGACGGGCTACAAGAAAGGTGACGAAGGCGGCAAGCGCGTCCCTGTCGAAGGCGCCAGCCACGATCTCGGTCATGGCGACGTGGTGATCGCGGCGATCACAAGCTGCACCAACACCTCGAATCCGTCGGTTCTGGTTGCCGACGGCCTCGTCGCCCGCAAGGCGCGCGCGCTGGGCCTGGAACGCAAGCCCTGGGTCAAGA
>Ga0157380_10000183_pt1 | contig 36263 bp, 35 predicted proteins | sample S35metaG_FD_119757 | JGI IMG/M metagenome (GOLD analysis project Ga0157380, IMG submission 119757) | Switchgrass rhizosphere microbial communities from Kellogg Biological Station, Michigan, USA - S3-5 metaG | ecosystem: Host-associated > Plants > Roots > Rhizosphere > Soil | place: USA...
ACCCTGACCAAGAAGATGGCCGAGGACCTGACCGCCTACCTGCTCGAGTACGGGGTCAAGGTCCGCTACCTGCACTCCGAGGTCGACACCCTGGAACGGATCCAGATCGTCCGCGAGCTGCGGCTCGGCGAGTACGACGTGCTGGTCGGGGTCAACCTCCTGCGCGAGGGGCTCGATCTGCCCGAGGTCTCGCTGGTGGCGATCCTCGACGCCGACAAGGAGGGCTTCCTGCGCGGCGAGACCAGCCTCGTGCAGACGATCGGGAGGGCGGCCCGCAACGTCAACGGGCGGGTGGTGATGTACGCCGACAAGGAGACCGCGGCGATGCGGGCGGCGATGGGGGAGACCGACCGCCGCCGGGCGATCCAGGTCGCTTACAACGAAGAGCACGGGATCACCCCGGAGACGGTCCGCAAAGGGATCTCCGAGATGTCCGACTTCCTGGCGATGGAGGACCGGGCTCCGCGCAAGCGCCGCAGCCGCCGGGCCGAGGACTTCTCCAGCCCCGAGGAGCTGGAGAAGACGATCGTCGCGCTGGAGGAGGAGATGCTGGCCGCCGCCGACGACCTCCGCTTCGAGGAGGCGGGCCGGATCCGCGACGAGCTGCGTGAGCTCAGGCGCGACCTCGACGGGATGACGGCCGGAACCTGATGCCGGTCGACGTCACCGAGGCGACCTTCGAGGCGGAGGTGCTCGACCGCTCGCGCGAGCTGCCGGTGGTGGTCGACTTCTGGGCCGAGTGGTGCGGGCCGTGCAAGGCGCTGAGCCCGGCGCTGGAACGGGCCGAGGCGGCCCGGGCCGGCAAGGTCGTGCTGGCCAAGGTCGACGTCGACTCCAACCAGCGCCTGGGGGCCCGGTTCCAGGTCCAGGGGATCCCGGCGGTCAAGGCCTTCCGCGACGGTGCCGTCGTCGACGAGTTCGTCGGCGCCCTGCCGCCGGCCAAGGTCGAGGCCTTCTTCGACGGCCTGGCGCCATCGCGGGTCGACGAGCTGCTGGCGGCGGGGGACGAGCTCTCGCTGCGCGAGGCCGCCGAACTGGAGCCCAGCCGCGCCGACATAGCCGTCGCCCTGGCCAAGGCCCGGCTGGAGCGCGGGGCGGAGGCCGAGGCCCTCGAAGCGGTCGAGGCGCACGAGAGCGACTTCGCCGCGGCGGGAATCGCCGCCCGCGTCCGGCTGGCACAGGCAGGTGTCGGCACCGAGGCCTTCGGGGCCCTCGACCGCGGCGAACGCGACGCCGCCCTCGACCGACTGCTGAGCGCGCTGGGGGATGCCGACGACGGCACCCGCGAGGACCTGCGCCGCGCCGTCGTCGGCATCCTCTCCGAGGATCCGGCCTGGCTCGAGGCGAAGGCGTACCGCCGGCGCCTTTCGGCCGCCCTCGGCTAGGTCGCGGCAGGGGTTATTGCCGCCATGGGCGCAAAACCTCTGCCGCGCCCCGGCTGAACCGATCAGGCCGGCTGGTCGAGGAAGCGCAGCACCGCCAGCACCCGCCGGTGGTCCGCGCCGCTGGCGGTCAGCTCGAGCTTGGAGAAGATGCCGGTGACGTGCTTCTCGACCGCGCGTTCGGTCACCACCAGCGCGGCGGCGATCGCCCCGTTGGAGCGGCCCTCGGCCATCAATCCCAGGACCTCGCGCTCGCGAGGGGTCAGCTCGGCGAGCGGGTCGTCGTGGCGCTGGCGGCCGAGCATCTGCGAGACGACCTCGGGGTCGAGGGCGGAGCCGCCCTCGCCGACCCGGCGCACCGCGTCGGTCAGCGCCTCGACGTCGGCGACCCGGTCCTTGAGCAGGTAGCCGAGCCCCTCGGCGCTCTCCGCCAGCAGCTCGCGAGCGTAGGCGACTTCGACGTACTGCGAGAGGACGAGGACCGATACCTCGGGCAGCTCGGCCCGGATCTCGCGCGCCGCGCGCAGGCCCTCGTCGGTGTGGGTCGGCGGCATCCGCACGTCGACCACCGCCACGTCGGGCTTGTGGGCGCGGACCTTGCGCAGCAGCTCTTCGCCGTCGCCGGCCTGGCCGACCACCTCGATCCCGGCCTCCTCGAGCAGCCGCACCAGGCCCTCGCGCAGCAGGGTCGAGTCGTCGGCGACGACTACGCGCACGGGATCCTCGCCTCCACGGTCGTCCCCTCGCCGGCCTCGCTGCGGACCGCGAAGCTGCCATCGAGCGCCGCCACCCGGTCGGCGAGACCGCGCAGGCCGGTGCCGGCGTCCGGGTCGGCGCCGCCGGCGCCGTCGTCGCTTACCTCGACCTCGAGGGCGCCGTTGCGACGCTCTACCCGCACCGTCGCCAGCTCGGCGCCGGCGTAGCGGGCGACGTTGGTGAGGGACTCGGCGACGACGAAGTAGGCCGCGGACTCGACCGGCATCGGCAGCCGCTCCCCGGGCGCGGCGGCGATCTCGACCGGCACCGGCGAGCGTTCCGCCAGTCCGCCCAGCGCCGCCGCCAGGCCGCGGTCGCTGAGCACCACCGGGTGGATGCCGCGGGCGAATTCGCGCAGCTCGGCCGTCGCCGCGCCCAGCTCCGCCATCGCCTCGTCGAGCAGCTCGGCGCTCGCCTCTGGCTCGGCGTCGAGCTTCTCCCGCGCCAGCCGCAGGGTCATCGTCAGCGCCATCAGCCGCTGCTGGGCGCCGTCGTGGAGGTCGCGCTCGACCCGCCGGCGTTCGGCGTAGCCGGCTTCGACGATCCGGTGCCGCGAGGCCCGCAGCTCCTCGACCTTGGCCTGCAGCTCGGCGTTCAGCTGCTGGTTCTCGGCGCTCAGCGCCGAGCTGACTTCCTCGGCCCGGCCGATCCGCGAGCGCAGCAGCCCGAGCAGGAAGGCGAAGGGGAGGCAGGCGAAGAGCGCGACCGAGGTGACGAAGGTGGCGCCCTGGAACGCCTGCGGCGCCCCGAGTTCGCCGGCGAGCAGCTGCACGAAGAGGATCGCGAAGGCGGTTCCGCCGGTGGCGAGGACCGGGGTCAGCACCCGGCGCTCGGCGGCCGAGCTGCGCCGCCAGTTGACGATCAGGAGCCCGATCGCGATCGCGATCGAGGCACTGCCGCCGATCACCTGGATCGCGTTGATCGCGTTCGCCACGCCTTCGGCGCCGCCGATCAGAACCGGGTTTTCGGGGCAGCCCGGGCAGTCCCGCTGGACCGTCGGGTCGGTGAACAGGGCCCAGAGCAGGTTCAGCGGGCCGGTCGCCGTGTAGGCGATTCCGACGGCGGCGATCTGCAGCCGCGTCCGCAGCTTGCCCGAGGGGAAGGTGACGAGGAGGTGGATGAGGATCGCGAAGGAGAGGTTCTGCCCGAGAATGCCGATCGCGAAGATCCACTCGTTGTTGGAGGCGGCGAGCCCCTGGAAGAACCAGGCGAACCCGACCGCCGTCATCAGCGCGCCGGTGTTGTTCTGCGGGCGCCGGTCCCAGGCGAAGAGGCCGGTGAAGGCGAAGCTCCAGCCGGCCGCGAGGACCAGCGCCAGGAGCAGGCCGCGCGGGCTGGAGTGGTCGCTGGTCAGGATCAGCGCCGTGGAGAGCAGGCCGAGCAGGACGGCGAGGACGCCGAGGGCGACCAGAGCGCGCCGCAGGCCGCTCATCCGACCAGCTCCGCCAGCGCCTGGCCGCTGAGCTCGGCCTTGGCGATGAAGCCGCGGGCGGGGCTTTCGCTGACGGCGTCGCCGAAGTCGGCGCGGTCGCGGCTGGAGGTGAGGACGACGTCAGGCGCCCGCTCCAGTCCCTGCAGCCGCGCCGCCACCTCGAAGCCGTCGAGGTCGGGCAGCTGCACGTCGAGCAGCACCAGGTCGGGGGAGAGCTCGCCGGCGGCGGCGACCGCCGCCTCGCCGTCGCCCGCCTCGCCGACGACCGCGTAGCCGCTCGCCTCCAGCATCCGCCGGGCGCTGGCGCGGAAGCCGGGGTGGTCGTCGACGATCAGGACGGACTTGGGCATGCCCGGATTCTCCTTCAGACGGGGCATCCCGGGGGTACGGCTGGCCACACCTTTTGCCGCGGCGATCCGTACGGCCAGACGCCTGTCAGCCCCATGGGAGGGCGGCTCGGGCGCTGGGAATCTGGGCTGGCATCACCCAACCCAACCGAAAGGACACCCAATGCCCGCCAAACACAACATCGCCGCCAGCGCCGCCCGCTGGAGCGCGGCCCACCGCAAGATCGCGATCTTCGGCTGGATCGCCTTCGTCGCCGTCTCCGTCGTCCTCGGCGGCACGATCGGCACCAAGACCCTGACCGACGCCGAAGCCGGCGCCGGCGAATCCGGCCGTGCCGAGCAGGCGCTGGAGCAGGCCGGCCTGACCCCGACCGACGAGATGGTGATGGTCCAGGGCGACGACCTCGAGGCCGGCGACCCCGCTTTCGACCAAGCGGTCGACGAAACGACCGCGAAGCTGGCGGCGCTGCCGTCGGTGACGAACCTCAGCTCCCCGGCCGACGGAGGCGGCCAGGTCTCCGCCGACGGCCACACCGCCCTGGTCGAATTCCAGATCCCGGGCGACGAAGAAGAGGCCGAAGAACGGGTCGACGCCAGCCTCGCCGCGACCGCGGCGGTGCAGTCGGCCAACCCCGACGTCCGCGTCGAGCAGTTCGGCGGCGCCAGCGCCAGCAAGGCGCTGGAAGAGGTCTTCAGCGAGGACCTGGCGAAAGCCGAGACGACCTCGCTGCCGATCACCCTGGTGATCCTGCTGCTCGCCTTCGGCGCCCTGGTCGCGGCGCTGGTGCCGCTGTTCATCGGCTTCTCCGCCGTGGTCGCCACGGTCGGCCTGCTGGCGCTCCCGAGCCAGCTGGTGCCGATGGACGAGAACGTCGCCTCGGTCGTCGTCCTCGTCGGCCTCGCGGTCGGCGTCGACTACTCGCTCTTCTACCTGCGCCGCGAGCGCGAGGAGCGCCGGGCCGGCCGCTCGGCCTCGGCGGCCCTGGAGGCCGCGGCGGCGACCTCGGGGCGGGCGGTGCTGGTCTCAGGCCTGACCGTGATCGCCGCGATGGCCGGGATGCTGATCAGCGGCGACCCGACCTTCACCTCGTTCGCGGTCGGCACGATGACCGTGGTCGCGGTGGCGATGTTCGCCTCGATCTCGGTCCTGCCGGCGGTGCTCTCGAAGCTCGGCGACAAGGTCGAAAAGGGCCGGGTGCCGTTCCTGGCCCGCCTGCGCCAGCGCCGCGCCGGGCGCTCCGTCTGGGGTGCGGTGGTCGAGCGGGTGATGCGCCGGCCGGCGCTCTCGCTGGCCCTCTCCGCCGGCTTCCTGATCGCCCTGGCGATCCCGGCGCTCTCGATGCAGACCAAGGTCAGCGGCGCCGAGGACCTGCCGCGGGACATCCCCGTGGTCCAGACCTACGACCGGATCACCACCGCCTTCCCGGGCGAAGCGGCCGGCGCGACCGTGGTGGTCGAGGCCGACGACGTCACTTCCGGGCCGGTGGCGGTGTCGATCGACCGCCTCGTCGCCAGCGCCGACGCCGATCCGCAGGTGAGCGGCAAAGTCGAGGTCGAAACCAGCCGCGACGGCACCGTCGCCGCGGTCCAGATCCCAACCGCGGGCAGCGGCAGCGATGCCACCGCCACGGCGGCGATGGAACACGTCCGCGAGCAACTGGTGCCGGCGAACTTCGCCGGAGCGAACGCCGAGGTGAACGTCGGCGGCGAGGCGGCCGAATCGAAGGACTTCGGCGACCTGCTGGCAGAGCGCCTGCCGCTGGTCTTCGCCTTCGTCCTCGGCCTCGCCTTCCTGCTGATGCTGGTCACCTTCCGCTCGATCGTCGTCCCGGTGAAGGCGATCCTGCTCAACCTGCTCTCGGTGGGGGCGGCCTACGGAGTGCTCGTCCTGGTCTTCCAGGAGGGGCTGGGCGAGTCGCTGCTCGGCTTCGAGTCCAACGGCGGCGTCAGCTCCTGGCTGCCCATGTTCCTCTTCGTCATCCTCTTCGGCCTCTCGATGGACTACCACGTGCTGATCCTCAGCCGGGTCCGCGAGTACGTCGACCGGGGAATGGGGACCGACGAGGCGGTGCAGCGCGGAATCACCGCAACCGCCGGCACGGTGACCAGCGCCGCGGTGGTGATGGTGGCGGTGTTCTCCGTCTTCGCCACCCTCAGCATCATCGACATGAAGGAGATGGGCGTCGGCCTCGCGGCAGCGGTCCTGCTCGACGCCACGATCGTCCGCGCGGTGATGCTGCCGGCGGCGATGAAGCTGCTCGGCGAGCGCAACTGGTATCTGCCGAGCTTCCTCGGCTGGCTGCCGCGCTTCCGCGAGCCCGAGCCGGAGGCCGGCGCCGCCTAGCCCGGCGCCCGTCTCCCACAGCGGTGTGCTTTTTGCTCGAATAGCGGGCAAAAGGCACACCGCTGCGCTTGCGGGTCAAGGGAACATCTGTTCGCCTGGCTAGAATCGCTGTGAGTGGCTGCCTCTGAGCGAATCGTCATCTCCGGCGCCCGCGAGCACAACCTCAAGGACATCGACCTCGAGCTGCCCCGCTACGCGCTGATCGTCATCACCGGTCTCTCCGGATCGGGCAAGTCGAGCCTTGCCTTCGACACGATCTACGCCGAGGGACAGCGCCGCTACGTCGAGTCGCTCTCCTCCTACGCGCGGCAGTTCCTCGGCCTGATGGAGAAGCCCGACGTCGACTCGATCGAGGGACTCTCGCCGGCGATCTCGATCGACCAGAAGACGACCTCGCGCAATCCGCGCTCGACGGTGGGCACGGTGACCGAGATCTACGACTACCTGCGCCTGCTCTGGGCCCGGATCGGGACCCCGCACTGCCCCGAGTGCGGCGAGGAGATCAGCGGCCAGACCCAGGAGCAGATCGTCGACCGGCTGATGACCCTGGCGGACGGGACCAAATTCATGGTCATGGCGCCGATCGTCCGCGGCCGCAAAGGCGAGTACGGGAAATTGCTCGAGCAGATGCGGCTCGAGGGCTACTCGCGGGCGATGGTCGACGGTGAGCTGCGCCGCCTCGACGAGGAGATCGAGCTCGACAAGAAGTACAAACACGACATCTCGGTCGTCGTCGACCGGCTGGTGATGAAGACGGACCTGCGCCGGCGCCTCTCGGAGTCGGTCGAGGCGGCCGCCGGCCTCGCCGCCGGGCTGATCGAAGTCGAGATCGTCGAGGGCAAGGGCGCCGCCGGCAGCAAGGGCGGCGAGCATCCGGGCGGGACGATGCTCTTCTCCGAGCAGTTCGCCTGCCTCAACTGCGGCACCTCGATCCCCGAGCTGGAGCCGCGGATCTTCTCCTTCAACTCACCCCACGGCGCCTGCGACCGCTGCCACGGGCTCGGCTTCCAGCGGGTGATCGATCCCGAGCTGGTCGTCCCCGACCCGACCCTCTCGCTCGCCGAGGGGGCGCTGCAGCCCTGGAACCGCGGCATCAGCGCCTACTGGAGGCGGCTGATCGCCGCCGTCGCCGAGACCTACGACGTCGACGCCGGCAAGCCGTGGTCGAAGCTGAAGAAGGACGAGAAGGAGATCTTCCTCTACGGCACCGGCGAGGAGCGCCACCACGTCTCCTACACCAACCGCTTCGGCCGCAAGCGCTCCTACAAGGTCCGCTTCGAGGGAATCGTCAACAACCTCCAGCGCCGCTACGAGGAGACCGACTCGGAGACCAACCGGGAGCGGATCGAGGGCTACATGGCGGAGCAGCCGTGCCCCGCCTGCAAAGGCGCCCGGCTGCGCCCGGAGAGCCTCGCGGTCAAGGTCGGCGACCTCAGCATCTCCGAGTACAGCGACCTCTCCGCCCACGCCGCCGCCGAGTGGATCCGCGAGCTGGAGATGACCGAGACCGAGCGGGCGATCGCCCGGCTGATCGTGCGCGAGATCACCGAGCGGCTCTCCTTCCTCGAGAACGTCGGCATCGGCTACCTCTCGCTGATGCGCTCGGCCCGAACCCTTTCCGGCGGCGAGGCGCAGCGGATCCGGCTCGCGACCCAGATCGGCTCGCACCTGGTCGGGGTGATGTACGTCCTCGACGAGCCCTCGATCGGCCTCCACCAGCGCGACAACGAGAAGCTGATCGCGACCCTCGACCGCCTCCGCGACCTCGGCAACACGGTGATCGTGGTCGAGCACGACGAGGGGACGATGATGGCCGCCGACCATCTGGTCGACCTCGGCCCCGGCGCGGGCGAGCACGGCGGCCACGTGATCGCGGCCGGCACCCCGAAGCAGGTGGCGAAGGACCCGAGCTCGCTGACCGGCCAGTACCTCTCCGGCAAGAAAATGATCGAGGTGCCCGGGGAACGGCGGCGGCCGGCCGGGGAGCTGGTCGTCCGCGGCGCCCGCGAACACAACCTCAAGGGGGTCGACGTCGAGTTCCCGCTCGGGGTCTTCTGCTGCGTCACCGGCGTCTCCGGCTCGGGCAAGTCGACCCTGGTCAACGAGACCCTGCACCACGCGGTCGCCAACCGCCTGCATCAGGCGAAGCTGCGGCCGGGCGCCCACGACGGCATCGACGGCCTCGACCAGATCGACAAGATCATCAACATCGACCAGTCGCCGATCGGCCGCACGCCGCGCTCCAACCCGGCCACCTACACCGGCGTCTTCGACCACATCCGCCAGCTCTTCACCCAGACCCAGGAGGCGCGGGCGCGCGGCTACAAGCCGGGCCGCTTCAGCTTCAACGTCAAAGGCGGCCGCTGCGAGGTCTGCAAAGGCGACGGCCAGATCAAGATCGAGATGCACTTCCTGCCCGACGTCTACGTGCCCTGCGAACAGTGCCACGGCAAGCGCTACAACCGCGAGACGCTGGAGGTCCGCTTCAAAGGAAAGAACATCGCCGACGTGCTGGAGATGTCGGTCGAGGAGGGGGTCGAGTTCTTCGAGAACGTGCCGAAGATCGCCCGCCGCCTGCGCACCCTCAACGACGTCGGCCTCGGCTATATCTGCCTCGGTCAGCCGGCGACGACGCTCTCCGGCGGCGAGGCGCAGCGGATCAAGCTCGCCACCGAGCTCTCCAAAGTCGCCACCGGCGACACCCTCTACATCCTCGACGAGCCGACCACCGGCCTCCACTTCGCCGACGTCCAGCGCCTGCTCGAGGTGCTCGGCCGCCTCGTCGACGCCGGCAACACGGTGGTCGTGATCGAGCACAACCTCGACGTGATCAAGACCGCCGACCGGCTTGTCGACCTCGGCCCGGAGGGCGGCGAAGGCGGCGGTGAGATCGTCGCCACCGGCACCCCGGAGGAGGTGGCCGCGGTGGCCGGCTCCTACACCGGCCGCTTCCTCTCCGGGCTGGTCGAGCCGGCGAAGCCAAAACGGCGCGGCGCCAAGCGCCAGTTGTCCGCCGCGGCCTAAGTCCCCGGCTCCCCGGCGAATTCCCTGGTTTCGCGCTTAAAAGCTCCCGAGGCGGGGTATGACCCTCGCGGGAGCAGGGAATAGAAGAGGAGGAACCGATGTCAGCACTGAGTCCGCGGGTTTGGTTCGCAGTAGCAGCCTTGGCCGCCGTTGCACTGATCGCCGCCGGCTGCGGCAGCAGCGACGACACGACCGGCGGCGGTGGAGGCGGCGGATCGACGATCGCCCTCCTGCTCCCGGAAAACGAAACCCCCCGCTATGAATCCAACGATAGACCGGACTTCGAAAGCTCGGTCAAAGAACAGTGTCCCGACTGCGAAGTCATCTACTTCAACGCCGGCGGCGACGCTGAAAAACAGCAGTCCCAGGGCGAAGCCGCGCTGACCAAAGGCGCCGAAGTCCTCGTCCTCGACCCGATGGACTCCAAATCGGCGGCCGCGATCGCCGAACGGGCGAACGCCCAGGGGGTTCCGGTGGTCAGCTACGACCGCCTGATCGAAAACAGCGAAATCGACGCCTACGTCTCCTTCGACAACGAACGGGTGGGCGAACTCCAGGCCGAAACCCTGGCCAAAAAACTGAAAGAGGACGGCAACGCCAGCGGCCCGATCATCAAGATCAACGGCGATCCGGCCGACCCGAACGCGGCGCTCTTCAAGGAGGGCTCGAACAAGGGCTTCGAAGAAGCCGGGGTGAAAATCGCCAAGGAATACGACACCCCTGGCTGGACCGCGGAAAACGCCCAGCGTGAGGCCCAGCAGGCGATCACCGCGCTCGGCAACGACGGCTTCTGGGGCATCTACGCCGCCAACGACGACACCGGCGGCGGCGCGATCGCAGCGCTGAAAGGCGCCGGGATCAACCCCGAAGAACGCCCGGTCACCGGTCAGGATTCGACGGTCGCGGGCCTGCAGCGGATCCTCGCAGGTCAGCAGTTCATGACGATCTACAAGGCGATCCCGCCGCAGGCCGAAATCGCCGCCGAATTCGCGATCGCCCTTGCCGCCGACGAAGAACTGCCGGCCGACAAAGTCACCGAAGAAGTCAACAACGGCAAAACCGACGTCCCCTCGGCGATCCTGGAACCGGTCGCGGTGACCAAGGACAACATCAAGGACACGGTGGTCAAAGACGGCTTCGTGACCGCCTCCGAACTCTGCACCGGCCCCTACGCGGCCGCCTGCAAAGAAGTAGGGATCTCCGGCTGACATGGCGGCAGCCGGCACTCCACTCCTCGAGCTGGAGGGAGTAAGCGTGCGATTCGGCCCGGTCCAGGCTCTGGACCGGGTCGACTTCGCCGTCAGCGCCGGTGAGGTGGTCGGCCTGGTCGGCGACAACGGCGCCGGCAAGTCGACGCTGGTCAAGGCGATCGCCGGGATCCACGCTCCGGACGAGTGGACGATCCGCTTCGACGGAGAGGAAGTGCGGATCAAAGGGCCCCAGGACGCGACCGAACTGGGGATCGCGACCGTCTACCAGGACCTCGCGCTCTGCGACAACCTCGACGTCGTCGCCAACCTCTTCCTCGGCCGCGAGCAGGTCTCGCCGGGCACCGGTCAGGTCTCGCGCCAGCTCGACGAGGTGAAGATGGAGCACGAGACCGCCGACCTGCTCTCCAACCTCGCGGTGACGATCCCCAGCCTGCGCAGCGAGGTCGGGACCCTCTCCGGCGGCCAGCGCCAGCAGGTCGCGGTCGCCCGTTCCCTGCTGGGCGAGCCGAAAGTCGTGCTGCTCGACGAGCCGACCGCGGCGCTCGGCGTGCCGCAGACCAAACAGGTGCTGGAGCTGATCCGGCGCCTGCGCGAGCGCAACCTCGGCGTCGTCGTCATCAGCCACAACCTGGTTGACGTCTTCGCGGTCGCCGACCGGGTCTTCGTGCTCCGCCTCGGCCGCGCCGCCGGCGAGTTCCAGGCCGAGGACACCACCGAGGAGCATGTGATCGGCGCGATCACCGGTGTAGGCGAGGGCGGCGAGCGCAACCAGCATTCGGGAGAGGAGGAGAGGGCATGAGCCCGACCGAAGCGGCAACCGCCGACGAGGCGCGGGAGCGCCGTCCGGGCGCGGGAGAGACCCTGCGCCGCATCGTCCAGGGAGATCTCTCGTCAGTGCGGGTCGTGCTCGGCCTGGTCCTGATCGCGGTCATCTTCCAGGTTCAGGAACCCCGCTTCCTCTCGGCGGAGAACCTGACCAACCTGATGCTGCAGATCACGACGATCGGCCTGATCTCGGTCGGCGTCGTCTACGTCCTGCTGCTCGGCGAGATCGACCTTTCCGTCGGCGCGGTCAGCGGCCTCTCCGCCGCGGTGATGGCCGTGCTGAGCGTCAATCATGGCTGGAATCCCTACATGGCGATCGCCGCGGCGGTCGTGGTGGGCGCCGCGATCGGCTGCCTGCAGGGGTCGCTGTTCAGCCGCTTCGTCGTGCCCTCCTTCGTCGTCACCCTGGCCGGGTTACTGGCCTGGGAAGGGGCGCTCCTGCAGGTGCTGGGCCAGACCGGCTCGCTCAACATCACCGACCCCAAGATCACCGGCCTCGCCAACATCTTCTACTCGGACACGGTCGGCTGGATCTTCGCGGTGGTGATCATCGCCGCCTACGGCGCCGTGCTGGGGCTTGGCTACCGGCGCCGCGTCGCTGCCGGCCTCGAGGACACCAGCCTGTTGCCCCTGCTTGTCCGCTTCGTCTTTCTCGCCGCGGGCGTGATCGCCGCCGTCGCGATTCTCAACTCCGACCGCGGCGTGCCGCTGGCGGTGATGATCCTGCTCGGCTTCGTGGTCGGCATGGAGTACGTCGCCAGGCGGACTACGTTCGGTCGCCACGTCTTCGCGGTCGGCGGCAACGCGGAGGCGGCGCGGCGCGCCGGCATCCACGTCAACCGGGTCCGGATCGCGGTCTTCACGATCGCCGGCTCGATGGCCGCGATCGGCGGGGTGATGGCCGCCTCGCGCCTCTTCGCGGTCAACCAGAACTCCGGCGGCAACGAACTCCTGCTGCTGGCGATCGCTGGGCCGGTGATCGCCGGGACCAGCCTCTTCGGCGGTCGCGGCTCGGTCTGGACCGCTCTGCTGGGTGCCCTGGTGATCGGCTCGATCTCCAACGGGATGGACCTGCTCTCGCTCTCCTCTGCGGTGAAACTGATGGTCACCGGCGGCGTCCTGCTGCTCGCCGTCCTGGTCGACGCGGTCGCGCGCCAGCAGCGTCAGACCTCCGGCCGCGTCTAGCGGGAGACGAGCAGCGAGGCGCCGATCGCGCCGCCGAGGTCGCCGAGCGTGGCGACGCGGATCGCGGGCGGGCGCTCGTCGACGAAGAGGTGCTTGGACATCTCTTCCATCAGCGGATCCATCAGGCGCTCGCCGAAGCGGATGCCGAGCCCACCGCCGATGATCACCGCTTCGGGGTCGAGCAGGTTGACCGACGAGGCGATCCCGGTGCCCAGCGCCTCGATCGCGCGCTCGATCAGCTTTTCGGTGAGGTGGTCGCCGTGGTCCAGCGCCCGCTCCCAGATGCCACTGGTGAGGCGCGGTTTGCCGTGCTTCTCCATCAGGTGGAAGAGGTCCGTCTTTTGGCCCTCTTCGTGCTGTCGCCGCGCCTCGGCTTCCATCGCCGAGCGGCCGGCGTAGGCCTCGAGGCAGCCCTTGCGTCCGCAGGGGCACTTGGCGCCGCCGCGCTTGACGACCACGTGGCCGATCTCGCCGGCCGCGCCGCGGCCCAGCCAGGGCCTGCCGTCGAGGACGAGGCCGCCGCCGACTCCGGTGCCCCAGAAGACCCCGATCAGGCTCTGGAACTCCTGGCCGGCGCCGAGGTGGAACTCGGCTTCGGTCGCGACCTGGACGTCGTTGCCGACCTTGACCGGCGCGCCCAGCTCCTTGCTCAGCGCTTCCGCCAGCGGGAAGCTGCCCTCCCAGCCGGGGAGGTTCTTGGCCGAGGAGACGACTCCGGTCTGCTCGTTGGCGTCGCCCGGGGACCCGACCCCGATCCCAGCCAGGTCGGCCGGCTCGACGCCGGCTCCCTGCGCCGCCTCGCGCAGCGCCGCCGCCATCGCGTCGGCCACGTCCTGCGGCCCGCCGCTGGTCGGCGTCGGCTGCCGCGCCTGCCCGGAGACGTCGCCGCGCGGGTCGACGATCGCCGCCTGGATCTTCGTCCCGCCGAGGTCGATGCCGCCGCGAAGCTCAGCCACGCGCGCAGTCTATTCGGCGTTCGTCCTTTCCCCAACCATGCCGGGGAAAGGACGAACGCCGGTGGCGTAACGTGCCGGTATGGCGACGAATGGCTGGCGACTCTGGTGGCGGAAGCGGCGCTGGTATGAGCGCAACCACCGCCTCCTGCGGCGCTGGCGGATCGACCGCCATGCGGCCCGCGGCGGCTTCTTCATCCGCCACCCGGTCGAGGGCGAGGTGCTCGAGGCCCTGGACGAGGGGCGGCTGACGATCGGCGAGGGGACCCTGCTCGAGCCCGGCTGCTGGCTGACGCTCGCGCCCGGTGCCCGGATCGAGATCGGCGCCGGCTGCTTCCTCAATCGCAACGTGATGATCGCCGCCCACGAGCAGGTGAGGATCGGCGACCACACGATGTTCGCCAACGGCTGCTTCGTCGGCGACGCCGAGCACCGCTACGACGATCCGACCCAGCCGATCACCTGGCAGGGCTTCACCTCCAAGGGCCCGGTGGCGATCGGCGCCAACTGCTGGTTCGGGGTCGGCTGCGCGGTGACCAGCGGCGTCAGCGTCGGCGACCGCTGCGTGATCGGCGCCAACTCGGTCGTCACCCGTGACGTCGAGAGCGGGACGATCGCGGCCGGCGCGCCGGCGAAGCCGATCCGGAAGATCGACTTCGCCGCGCCCGGAGGGTGAACCGGGTGGACCAGAACCCGGTTACTGGAGGAAGCCGGTTGCTTCGACGGCCTTGAGCACCTGGGCCGCCGTCAGCGGTTTGTCGAAGGCGCCGTTGGGGGCCTGGCTCGCCGCGGTGGGCTTCAGCAGCAGGCCGGCAACCGAGGCGTGCCGCGCCTCGACCGAGTGGATCGAGAGCGCCGCCGCGACGTAGGCCGGGTTGACGATGTTCAGGGCCTGGCCCGCGTAGGCCGCCACGCCGGTGTTCTCCAGCGCCACCGCCGTCTTCAGGAACGCCGCCTCACTGGCCGTCGCAGCGCCGAAGTCGACTTTCGGGGCGGCAACCGCTTTGCTGCCGAGCGCCTTCTTGAGGAAGGCGACGTGGGCGTTCTCGTCGGCGGTCACCCGCTTCAGGAAGGCCTGCCCCTGGGCGCCCTTGAGGAAGGTTTTCCTCTTGTTGTTGGCGGTCGCCTCGTTGTAGAAGGCGGCCTCCAGGTACTCGAGGGTGAGGGCGTAGTTGAGGATTCCGACGTCGCCTTTGCCGAATTTAGCCGGCGGCCGCCCTTTGCCCGCGGCCATCGCCGCTGCCGGGGTCAGGGCGCTGAGCAGGGCGCCGCCGCCAACCAGTCCACCGCCGGCGAGACCGGCCTTCTTCAGGAAGTCGAGCCGGGTATCGCCCTCGAGGGCCTCCGTCGCTTCGTGCTCTGCCTCGCGCACAACTGCGTCTATCTCTGAGCTCATCGTTTCCTCCGCCTTGGGTGGTCTTTGTTGCTTCTGCGAAGGGAGCCAGGCGGTGGATCACCAAATTGAGAACTTTTTCGATTCAGATCTGCCAAGAACCGCACGAAGTGCGCCATACTTTCGGTAGTTGGCCGTGACCTGACCAGGCATGGACCTATGAACCCAAGTCTCCTCGTGGATAGCCCTCGCTCCTCTGCGGCCGCGCCAGTTCTGCGCACGAAGGCCGAGCTTCGCGCTGCCGTCGCGGCGGCGAAGCGCGAGGGGAAAACCGTCGGCCTGGTGCCGACGATGGGCTACCTGCACGAGGGACACCTCTCGCTGATCCGCGCCGCCCGCGCCGAGTGCGGCCTGGTGGTGATGAGCCTGTTCGTCAACCCGACCCAGTTCGGCCCGGGCGACGACCTCGATCGCTACCCGCGCGACGAGGAGCGCGACCGCCGCCTTGCCGCCGAGGCCGGCGCCGACCTCGTCTTCGCGCCCGCCGTCGAGGAGGTCTACTCCGCCGGCGCTTCGACCGCGGTAGAGGTGACCGGCGCGCTGACCGGCGTCCTCGACGGCGACCCCGAGCGCCGCGGCCCCGAGCACTTCCGCGGCGTCACCACCGTCGTCGCCAAGCTCTTCAACGTCGTCGACCCCGACGTCGCCTACTTCGGCCAGAAGGACGCCCAGCAGGCGGTCGTCATCCGCCGCATGGCCCGTGACCTCGACTTCCCGGTTCGGGTCGAGGTGCTGGCGACCGTGCGGGAGCCGGACGGCCTCGCGATGAGCAGCCGCAACGCCTACCTGGAGCCGGCCGACCGCGAGCGCGCCACGGCGCTCTCCCGCGCCCTCGCCGCCGCCGAGCGCGGCGCCCACGCCGACACGCTGGCCGCCGGCCTGGAGGCCGCCCGCGCCGAGCTCGCCGCCGCCGCGATCGAGCCCGAGTACCTGGAGGCCCGCGACGCGGAGACGCTGGAGGCGGTCGCCGAGCTGGGCGCACGCCCGGTCCTCGTCGCCGTCGCCGCCCGGGTCGGCGCCGCCCGTCTGATCGACAACGTCTTGATCCAACCCGCAACTTCCAACCGACCGAACACCTAGCCCGCAAAAGGGGGAGACCCGTGCAAAGACAAATGCTGAAGTCGAAGATCCACCGGGCGACGGTGACCGACTGCGACGTCGACTACATCGGCAGCATCACGATCGATACCGAGCTGATGGCCGGCGCCGACATGATCACCAACGAGCAGGTCCACGTCTGGGACGTCGACAACGGCGCCCGCTTCGTCACCTACGTGATCGACGGCGAGCCCGGCTCGGGGGCGATGCAGGTCAACGGCGCCGCCGCCCACCTGGTCGAGCCCGGCCACAAGATCATCGTCGCCACCTTCGGCGCCTACGACGAGGCCGATCTCGAGCGCTACGACCCGGTCGTCGTGCATGTAAACGACGACAACGAGCCGGTCGCGATCGACAGTCACCCCGAGGTGCTGCTCAAATGAGCTCCGGCGGCCGCTCCCACACCGCCCAGCCCGAGGGCCGCAAGCCGGTCGGGCTGCCGCGCCTGGCCGAGATGCAGGCGAACGGCGAGCCGATCGTGATGGTCACCGCCTACGACTACCCTTCGGCGACCGTGGCCGAGGCGGCCGGGGTCGACATCGTCCTCGTCGGCGACTCCGCCGCCAACGTCGTCCTCGGCTACCCGGACACCAAGCTGGTCTCGATGGACGAGATGGTCTTCCTCGGCAAGGCCGTGCGCCGCGGCCTGAGGACGCCGCTGATGGTCGGCGACATGCCGATGGGCAGCTACGAGGCGAGCAACGAGGAAGCGATCCGCAGCGCCCAGCGGCTGATCAAGGAGACCGGCTGCCAGGCGGTCAAGCTGGAGGCCGGCGGCGTCATCGTCGAGCGCGCCCGGGCGATCGTCCAGTCGGGGATCCCGGTGATGGGCCACGTCGGCCTCACCCCGCAGACCGCGACCGCGCTGGGCGGCTACAAAGCCCAGGGCAAGAGCGCCAAGAGCGCGATCAAGCTGCTCGAGGACTGCCTCGCCCTGCAGTCGGTCGGCTGCTTCGCGATCGTGATCGAGGCGGTCCCCTCGGCGATCACCGACGAAATCGTCAAGAAGCTGGAGGTGCCGACGATCGGGATCGGCGCCGGTGCCGGGACCTCCGGCCAGGTGCTCGTCTTCCACGACCTGCTGGGGATCACCACCGGCCACATGGCCAAATTCGTCAAGCGCTACGCCGACGTCCACGAGACGATGGTCGCGGCGGTCAAGACCTACGGCAACGAGGTTCGCCGCCGCCACTTCCCCGAGCCCGAGCACGTCTACAGCGTCGAGCCGGCCGAGCTGGACGAGTTCCGCCGCTACCTCAACGAGGAGAGCCTGGCCAGCGCCAAGGGCTGGGAGTGGGAGCCGCTGCCGTAACCGAGCGCAAATCCTTCTTTGAGCGAGCCGAGGCAGTCGTCGAACGTCTTTTTGCCGCCGCGACAGAGTTCGGCTTCGAACTCGGAGCCCGCGAGTAGCACCATCCCGCTCCCCGGGAGACGAGCGCCGAGATTGCCGGTCCAGGTGGGCGGCGGATTGCCTTCGTCCAGGTAGATGGCGGTGCCCTCGAAGGGCTTACGTAGCTTCATCCTTGCCGTCAGTGGCTTCTTGCCGAGCGGGCTGACCGCAAAGACCTCGCGTTCCTCGATCAGAAAAGCCGCCTTGCTAACGGCGACGCGGCCGACTTTCGTCTTCTCCCCACCGATGGCGAGAGCGAATGAAAACCCTTCGTCCCCGAAGCTGAGCGAGGCCTGAGCCGCAATCAGAAGGCGAGTGACGCCGAGCTGCTTGGCCTCTGCCGTGAGAACGACATTGTCTTCGCGGATCTTGCCTGCAAAGGGGAGGAGGTCGCCCTTGCAGACCCGGCGGTAGCTGCGCACCACCTTGCCCGTTTGCCGGTTCGCTTGCACCTGCGTGAACCCGTTTTCCCCTTCGAACCTGACGTTGCCGACGAAGACGCCGCTTTCGGCGACAGTCGGGCGGCCCTTGCACTGGTTCCGTAGGGCCTTCGGCAGTTTCAGCCCCGGGATCAGCGATGGGCTGTAGCGCCGCTTACTCCGGAAGCGGAGCGAGACCTGTCCGAAGGAGCCAAAGTCAGCCTCGATGCCTTTGCGACTGATCTTGCCGAGAGCCGTGTAGCGGGCGGAGACTTCTCCCTTGGAGACTTTGAGCACCGCCTGACGATGGCCATTGGTTTCGATCGAGGCCGAATAGCCGTTGCTGGCCGGCAGGTCGAGCCTCAGGTGGAGGCTTTTCGGTTTCACCTCGTATCCCGGCTTCGCCGCCGCGCCCGCCGGCAGCGCGAGGATCGCCAGAGCGACCGCAAGGATCGGGAGCAGCCGCCTCACGGCAGCGCCCGGGCGGCGAGACGCGGCAGCCGCATCGGCTGCGGCCTGCCGCTGATGATGATCGTGCCGCCGCAGGCGTCGCCGGGACAGAAGCAGGCGAAGTTGCGGCAGAGCTGAGCGCGGTAGGCGGAGCCGGTGAGGGAGACGGCGCCGCGGCCGGGCAGCTCGGTCTTCAGGTCGCCCGACCAGCGGGTCGTGCCGTCGGCCTGCTCTTCGAAGGTCGCGGTGCCGCTGAACGGCGCCGGCGGCGAGACCGTCGCGGTGAGCGGCTGCTGGCCGAGAGGGCTGACCGCGAAGGTCTCCGGGGTCGTGAACGCCGACGCCTGGCGGGTGATCGCCATGCCGGACCGCTTTTCGCTCAGAAAGGCGATGTGGACGGCCTCTTCGGCGACCCGGGGGCTCTGCTCCGGCACCCTTGGCACCTGCCCGTAGACCGAGAACCGGGGGGCCCCCGGGCGTCCCGGGATGGCGCTGAGGCTGGTCAGCCTGCCGGGCGGGAGTGGCTGCTCGATCTCGGGACGGCGACCCTTGCAGACTCTGCGTGGAAGCCCGAGCACGACCCCTTCTGCGCGCGCGGCCCGGACCCGGGTGAAGCCGTTCTCCCCTGCGAACCGGAGTTGCCCGACGAAGTGCCCCTCCCGTTCGACCGGCGGCTCTCCCTTGCAGTTCGCGGGAAGCTCCCCGAGGTCGGGCGCTCCTCCGGGCACGAACCGCATCGCCACGCGCCCGAGATTGCCGAACCGCCCTTCGATCTCGTCGCCGCTGACTCTGCCACGGATGACGTAGTGCGCCGAGCCGTCTTCGCCGCTGACTGAAAGGGTAAGGGAGTGCCGGTTGACGGCGAAGAGGAAGACGTAGTAGCCGCGGCTGGCTTCGCGCTGGAGGATGACCACGCGGGAGGGCTTTTCTACGTAATACCCCGGCTTCGCCGCGGCGCTTGCCGGCAGCGTCAGCGCCGCCACCACGCAGGCTAGAACTGCGAGGCCTCCCCTTGCCTTCATCGGGCGCAGAGTATTCGAAGGCGGAAAACCCCGATGTCGGCGATTACGATGCGGGCAGATGCCGATCTACGAGTTCGAGTGCGAGGGCTGCGGGGAGCGTTTCGAGGAGCTGGTCGGGGCCGAAGCGACGGCCGCCTGCCCGGCCTGTGGGGCCGCGCGGACGCGGCGGCTCTACTCGGCCGTCTCGCCGCCGGGTCGCCAGCCGCGCGGCGCCGCGGTGCGCTCGGGCGAATCGCGGCGGCGGGAGACGGAAGCCGGCCGCCAGGAGCGCCTCGGCCAGGCGCGCAAGAGACGGGCCGCGGGGGAGAAGCCGTGAGCGCCAGCGCCGAGGAGCGTCGGGAGCAGCTCGTCGCCCTCTTCAAAGAGGTGCAGGGCTGCACCAAATGCCCGCTCTACGAGACCCGCACCAAGGCGGTCTTCGGGGCCGGCAACGCCGACGCCGACCTGATGTTCGTCGGCGAGGCGCCGGGGGCCGATGAGGACCGCTCGGGTTTGCCGTTCGTCGGTCGCGCCGGCCAGCTGCTGAACCAGATGCTGGAGGAGATCGGCCTCGGCCGCGATGACGTCTTCATCGCCAACGTGCTCAAGTCGCGGCCGCCCGGCAACCGCGATCCCCAGCCGCTGGAGATCCAGACCTGCGAACCCTTCCTGTTCGAGCAGGTGCGGCTGATCGAGCCGCGGGTCGTTTGCACGCTCGGCAACTTCGCGACCAAGCTGCTGAGCGGCAGCCCGACCGGGATCACTCGGGTCCGCGGCACCCCGCAGGTCCACCAGCTCGGCGCCCGCACGGTCTTCCTCCTGCCGCTCTTCCACCCGGCGGCGGCGCTCCGCACCCCGGCGGTGAAGGAGCAGCTGCGCGCCGACTTCGCGACGATCCCCGAGCTGCTGCAGCGGTCCCTGCCGGGCCCGGTGCCGAGCGCCGAGGAGTTCGAGGAGCTGGAGGAGGAGGGCGGCTCGACCCCGCCGCCGCCCAGCGACCAGCTCGGCTTCTTCGGCAGGTAGGACCTGCGAGCCGTGGAGCTGATCGAGACCGAGAGCGCGGAGGCGACCGAAGCCCTGGGGGCGCGAATCGCCGCGCGGCTGGAGCCCGGCGACGTCGTCGTCCTCTCCGGCGAGCTGGGGACCGGGAAGACGACCCTGGTCCGCGGCGCCTGCCGGGCGCTCGGCGTCACCGGACCGGTCACCTCGCCGACCTTCACCATCGGCCAGCAGTACGGCGGCGGCCGCCTGCCGGTCTCCCACCTCGACCTCTACCGCCTGCAGTCGCTCGAGGGCGAGGACCCGGCCCTGCTCGAGGACTACCTGCGTCCCGAGGGCGTCGCCTTCGTCGAGTGGCCGGCAGCGGGGGAGGGCAGGATCGGCCGCCCGGCGCTGGCCGTGCGGCTCTCCCACGTCGCCGAGGAGCGCCGGCGGGTTGAAGTCGACTGGTAGGGGTACGCAGGGAAAAGCGCACCGAAGCCGTATCCCTGGTGTTGAGAGGTACGTGCGCCCAGCAGGTAGCATCGGCGAAATTTCGAGCAGAAAGGCAAGGACGGGCATGAAGGGACTCAAAGCGCTTCTGGCGGCGATGTTGGTGAGCGGATTGCTGATCGCAGCGGTACCCGCCATGGCGAGCGCGGCGGCCTACAAGCACTACGTCGGCTGCGGGGTCTCCCAGAACGCGAAACCGGCCCAGGCCTGCCCGAAGAAATCCAAAAAGGGCGCCTTCTTCAAAAGCCTCAAAGCCGACGTCGTCTACACCGTCTGCGTCAAGTTCCCGAGCGGCAAAAACCTCTGCGCCCAGGCTCAGGAAGCCGAACAGAACACGCTCTACGTGAACAAGATCACCTCGACGATCCCCGGCGTCCACGTCGTCAGCTGGTTCGTCAAGGGCAAGAAAGTCGGGTCGACCGCCTTCCGCGTAACCGGGTAGCGCCGTCCTGAACGTCGTCGGCTTCGACACCGCGACGGTCGACACCGTCGCCTGCGCCTGGCGCGACGGCGAGGTTCTTCACGAGTCGCAGCTGGGGCTCTCCCCGCAGGGGAGGCCCCTGCACGCGACCCGGCTGCTGGAGGAGGTCGAGCGCGCCGCCGCCGCGGCGGGCGGCTGGGAGGCGGTCGACCTGATCGCCGTCGGGCTCGGCCCCGGCACCTTCACCGGGCTGCGGGTGGGGATCTCCACCGCCCGCGGGCTCGGCGTCAGCCTCGGCCTTCCGGTGCGCGGCGTCTGCACTCTCGACGCCCTGGCGGCGAGCATCGCCGAGGCTGGAGCGGAGGGGCCGCGGCTCGCCGTTCTCGACGGCTGGCGGGGCGAGGTCTTCGCCGCGCTGTACGGGTCCGACGGCGCCCGGATCTGGGAGCCGGCCGTCTACCGGCCCGAGGAGCTGGCGGCAAAGGTCGCCGAGCTGGACGAATCCCCTGCGGTCGCCGGTTCCGGGGCGGTACGATTTCGGCACGAGCTGGCCCGAGACGGCGTCCGGATAGCGGACGATTCCGATCCCGTCCACCGGGTCGCCGGGCGCCACGTCTGCGCGCTGGCGGCGACGGCGACGGGGCCGGAGCCCGACGGGCTCGCCCCGATTTACCTCAGACCCCCCGACGCGGAGCGGTGGCGTGAGCGAGACGCTTCACAAAGAGCCAAATGAGCTGACCCAGGAGGTCGAGGTGCGCCGGCTCGCCTACAGCGACCTGCCGGCGGTGATCTCGATCGAGCGGCGCTCGTTCCCGACCCCGTGGTCGCTGGCGATGTTCGTGCTCGAGCTCTCCAAGCCATCCGGCATCTGCCTCGCGGCCAGCGCCGGCGGCCAGCTCGTGGGCTACGTGATCTGCTCCCGCTACGACCAGGTCTGGCACCTGATGAACATCGCCGTCGACCCCGATCGGCGCGACAGCGGCATCGCCGGCCGGCTGATGCGGCGGCTGATCGAGGAGGCGGGTGGGACGCTGCCCTTCACGCTCGAGGTCCGCGTCTCCAACCAGCGCGCGATCGGGATGTACGAGCGTTTCGGGTTTCGCTCGGCCGGCGTCCGTCCTCGCTACTACCACGACAACGGCGAGGACGCGCTGATCATGTGGCTGGACTGAGGGTGGCTGGATCGGAAAGACCTGCCTTGCTGTTGGCGATCGAGACCTCCTGCGACGACACCTGCGCCGCCGTCCTCGACGGCCCGCGCATCCTCAGCAACGTGATCTCCTCCCAGGCCGCCGCCCACGAGGGCTTCGGCGGGGTCGTGCCGGAGGTGGCCGCGCGTCACCACCTGGAGCTGGCGGGGCCGGTGGTCGAGGCGGCCCTGGCCGAGGCGGGGGTGACGCTGGACGACGTCGAGGCGGTTGCCGCGACTGCCGGTCCGGGGCTGATCGGGGCGCTGCTGGTCGGGATCAGCACCGCCAAGGCGATCGCCGCCGCCCGCCGCCTGCCGCTGATCCCGGTCGACCACCTGCAGGGTCACGTCGCCGCCAACTTCCTCGAGCCCGAGCCGCTGGAGCCGCCCTTCCTCTGCCTCCTCGCCAGCGGCGGCCACACCCTGCTGGCCGGCGTCCGCGACCACGTCGGCTACGAGCTGCTCGGCCAGACCCTCGACGACGCCGCCGGCGAGGCCTTCGACAAGTCGGCGCGGCTGCTCGGCCTCGGCTACCCGGGCGGCCCGGCGGTCCAGCGCGAGGCCGAAAAGGGCGATCCCGAGGCCTTCGAGATGCCGGTGGCGATGTCCCGCAATCCCGGCCTCGACTTCAGCTTCAGCGGCTTGAAGACGGCGGTGCTCTACCGCTGTCGCGAACTGGGAGAGGAGGGCGTGGCCGAGCAGCGCGCCGACCTCGCCGCCTCCTTCCAGGCGGCGGTGATCGGGCAGTTGACGGCGAAGCTGAAGCGGGCTTTGAAGGTGGGGGAGTGGGAGGCGGTCGCGCTGGGCGGCGGCGTCGCCGCCAACGGACCGCTGCGCGAGGCGGTCGGCCGCCTCTGCGAGGAGATGGGGGTGCAGTTGAAGCTGGTCCCGATCTCCCTCTGCACCGACAACGCCGCGATGATCGGCTCCGCCGCCCGCTACGCCGAGCCGATCGCATACCCGGACTACCTCGGCTACGACGCCTTCGCGACCGGCGAAACCGGCGCCCCCGCGGTCGCCCACTGAGCTCGATGGCCGATGTCGTCGTCTACTCCCGTCCGGGCTGCCACCTCTGCGAGGAAGCGCTGGCGCAGATCGTCGCCCTGCACGCGGAGGGCTTCCGCTTCGACCTGCACGAGGTCGACATCGAGAGCAGCGACCTGCTCCTGCGTCGCCACCTGGAGCGGATTCCGGTGGTCGAGGTCGACGGGATCGAGGTCTCGGAGCTGATCCTCGACCGCGCCGCCCTCGAGGCCAGGCTTCATACTGTGGGGGCATGGTCGAGTTGATCGAGGAGTTCGATGCCGCGGGGGCGTTCCCGGTCGAAGGCGAGCGCCTGTCGCTGGGCGTCGCCGCGCGCCTCTCGCGCTACCTGCAGGTCCTGACCCAGGCGCGGAAGATGGGCCGGGAGACGATTTCCTCGCAGGAGCTCTCCGAGTACACCCACATCAACCCGACCCAGATCCGCCGCGACCTCTCCGGCTTCGGCAAGTTCGGCAAGCGCGGCGTCGGCTACAACGTCGACTCGCTGGTCTCGGAGATCCGCAAGATCCTCCGCACCTCGGGCCAGCACAACATCGCCCTCTTCGGCGCCGGCAACCTCGGCCAGGCGATCGCCACCTCCTCGATCTTCGCCGACCACGGCTTCCAGGTCGTCGCGGTGTTCGACAGCGATCCGGGCGTGGTCGGCAAGCCGATCGGCGAGCTCAGCGTGCGCGACATCGGCGACCTGCCCGCCGTCGTCGCCGACGAGGAGATCGTCGTCGGCGTCCTCGCGGTTCCCGCCGAGGCCGCCCAGGACGTCGCCGACCGGCTGGTCAAGGCCGGCGTGAAGATCATCTTCAACTACTCCGAGCAGCTGCTGCAGGTGCCGCCCGAGGTGACGGTCCACACCTCCAGCCCCGCGGTCGACCTGCTCTACGCGCTCTACTTCTACCTGGCCTAGCGGCTCCCGACCTTGTCTCTGGATCTCGATCTCGCCCGCGAGAAGTTCGAGTCTTCGCAGGACTTCACGATCGGGCTCGAGGAGGAGTTCGCGATCGTCGACCCGCGGACGCTGGAGCTGGAGCACCGCTTCGAGGACGTCTTCGCCGCCTGCCGGCAGGACGAGGTGCTGGCCGAGGCGGCGGCGGGCGAGCTGATCGCCGCCGAGGTCGAGATCCGCTCCGGCCGCGCCGAGACCTTCGCCGAAGCGGTCGAGCACCAGCGCCAGCGGCGGAGCCGCCTCTTCGACCTCGTCGGCGGGCTGGGGCTGGGTCTGGCGGCGACGGGGACCCACCCGTGGGCCAACTACCTCGACCAGCGGATCATCGACACCCCGCATTACAACCGGCTGCGGAGCGAACTCGGCTGGGTCGCGCAGCGCAACAACACCTGGAGCCTGCACCTGCACATGGGGGTGCGCGGTGCCGACCGGGCGATCGCCGTCTGCGACTGGCTGCGCGAGCTGCTGCCGCTGCTGCTGGCGGTCTCGGCCAACTCGCCCTTCCTCGACCGCCGCGACACCGGCCTGCACAGCGTCCGCAGTGAGATCTTCACCCGCACCTTCCCGCGCTGCGGGGTGCCCTCGCCGTTCCGCGACTGGGCCACCTACGCCGACTTCGTCGCGACCCTGCAGCGGGTCGGCTCGGTGGTCGAGTCGACGCAGCTGTGGTGGAGCGTGCGGCCGCACCACAGCTTCGGCACCGTCGAGGTGCGCATCTGCGACGCCCAGACCCGGGGCGAGGAGTCCTTCCAGCTCGCCGGGCTGATCGCCGCCTGCATCGCCCAGACCGCGCTCGACTACGACGAGTTCGGCTACGACGGGCGGGGGGCGCCGCTGGCCGACCGCGAGATCGAGGAGAACCTCTGGCGGGCGATCCGCTATGGCGCCGGTGGGCGGATGGTCGACTTCCGGCGCGGCGAGGAGCTGCCGACCCGGGCGGTGCTGGAGGAGGTTTTGGCCTGGACCGAGCCGGCGCGGGCGCAGCTGGGACTGGACCTGGCTCTGCCGGAGCGAAACGGCGCCGAGCGGGCGCGCGAGGCGCTCGATTCAGGGGTCTCGATCGAGGACATCTACCGCGATGCGGTGGCGGAGACGCGGCGTACCTATGCGGGGGAAAAGGCCGCGGATCACGCCTGAGAGGCCCCCTCGGCGCGGCTTTTTCCCGCTTGGAAGCGGTCTCGCCGCCTTCGTCTATAGACTCCCGCGCCGCTAAAACCACCGGAGGATTAGGAACTTGACCGATTTCTTGACCGAATACGGCGTGGTCGTCGCGCTGGTATGCGCAGGCGCCGCCGTCATCTACGGACTTCTCGTTACCCAGCGCCTGCTGGCGAAGCCGGCAGGCAACGACCGCATGCGCGAAATCTCTGGCGCGGTGCAGGAAGGCGCGCAGGCCTACCTCAACCGCCAGTACACGATCATCGCCGCGGTGGCGGTCCCGATCGCGATCTTCCTGCTGCTGCTGCAGAACTGGGAGACCGCGGTTGGCTTCGTGATCGGCGCGGTGCTCTCCGGGGCCACCGGCTTCATCGGGATGAACGTCTCGGTGCGGGCCAACTCGCGTGTTGCCGAGGCCGCCCGCGGCGGCGTGCCGCCGGCGCTCGACGTCGCCTTCAAAGGCGGCTCGGTCACCGGCCTGCTCGTCGTCGGCCTGGCGCTGATCGGCGTCGCCGGCTACTACGGCTTCCTGGTCCTCACCGGCAGCAGCGACAAGCACGCGGTCGACGCCCTCGTCGGCCTCGGCTTCGGCGGTTCGCTGATCTCCGTCTTCGCCCGCCTCGGCGGCGGCATCTTCACCAAGGCCGCCGACGTCGGTGCCGACCTGGTCGGCAAGGTCGAGGCCGGGATCCCCGAGGACGATCCTCGCAACCCGGCCGTGATCGCCGACAACGTCGGCGACAACGTCGGCGACTGCGCCGGCATGGCCGCCGACCTGTTCGAGACCTACGCCGTCACCTCGGTTGCGGTGATGCTGCTCGGCGTCCTCACCTTCACCGAGGACTTCGCCCGCGAGGTCGCGATCTTCCCGCTGGTGATCGGCGGCGTCGCGATCATCGCCTCGATCATCGGGGCGCTCGTCGTGCGGACGAAAACCGACCGCGTCGAGGGCGCTCTCTACCGGGGCGTGATCCTCGCCGGGGTTCTCTCGATCGCGGCCTTCTACCCGATCACCGACTGGCTGATGAGCGAACCGCTGCGGCTTGGCGTCAACGAAGCGGGCAGCGCGCTGGCCGGGTCATCCGTGACCGACCTCTGGATCTGCGCTGTGATCGGCGTCGCGGTCACCGCTTTGCTGTTCGTGATTACCGAATTTTATACGTCGACCCGGTTCTACCCGGTGAAGTCGATCGCCAAGGCATCGGAGACGGGCCACGCGACGAACATCATCCAGGGGCTCGCCCAGGGCTTCCAGTCGACCGCCGCTCCGGCGCTCGTCATCGCCTTCGCGATCCTCGGCGCCAACGAGCTCGCCGGCATCTACGGCATCGGCATCGCCGTGATGGCGCAGCTGTCGCTCTGCGGTCTGATCGTCGCGCTTGACGCCTTCGGGCCGATCACCGACAACGCCGGTGGCATCGCCGAGATGGCGGAGCTGCCGGAGGACGTCCGCAACGTCACCGACCCGCTCGACGCGGTCGGCAACACGACCAAGGCTGTGACCAAGGGTTACGCGATCGGTTCCGCCGCGCTCGCCGCGCTGGTGCTGTTCGCCGCCTTCAAGAGCGAGCTCGCGGACGAGGCCCCCAAAGGCTTCGACCTCAACGGCCTCTTCAACCTGACCAGCCCTGACGTGCTGATCGGGTTGATCATCGGCGGCATGATGGTCTACCTGTTCTCGGCCTTCGCGATCGAGGCCGTCGGTCGTGCCGGCGGTCAGGTCGTCGAGGAGGTGCGGAAACAGTTCCGCGAGCACCCCGGGATCATGGAGGGGACCGAAAAACCGGAGTACGGCAAGACGGTCGCGATCGTCACCGCCGCGGCGCAGAAGGAGATGATCCTGCCGTCGCTGATTCCGATCGTGGTGCCGGTGATCGTCGGCCTGGTCAGCGTCAACGCGCTCGGCGGGCTCCTGATCGGCGTCATCGTCGTCGGTCTCTTCGCCGCGATCAGCATGACCGCCGGCGGCGGCGCCTGGGACAACGCGAAGAAGCTGATCGAGGACGGCGCCCACGGCGGCAAAGGCTCACCGGCGCACGAAGCCTCGGTGACCGGCGACACCGTCGGCGATCCCTACAAGGACACGGCCGGCCCGGCGATCAACCCGATGATCAAGGTGGCGAACATCGTCGCCATCCTCATCATTCCGATCGTCCACTTCTAAGAACGCATTCGCAGTACAGCCGGGGCCGCATCACCCTCCGTTTGGCAGGTGGGAGGGCGATGCGGCCCCGGGCTTTGCGTTGCGCGAGGGCGAGTGTCGCCTTTGTAGTCCTATAGGGCCACAAAAGCGACACTGGAAAAGTTGCCCGATAGGGTTCGCGGCTTGAAGCGGGGGATCGCTGCACTTATCGCTCTGGCGCTGCTGCTCGTTCCGGCGAGCGCATTTGCCGCGCCGGACAACGACGACTTCGCCGACCGCCTGGCTCTGGGACCGGGGTTCCCGCATGGGGAGGCGATCGAAGAAACGGCCTCCAACGTCGACGCGGACAAAGAGGGCGGCGAGTTCATTCCCGGTCCCGGCCCGGCCGGGCATTCGGTCTGGTTCGAGTGGGAGGCGGAAGCGGACGGCTGGGTGAGCATCGGCGCCTGCGAGGCCGATTTTCCGACCATCCTCGCGGTGTTCACGGGGACCGAAGTCGAACATCTGGAGCAGGTCGCCGACGACAACGGCAACGAAGGCCCCGACTGCCCGTTCGAACAGAGCCAGTACACGTTCTTTGCGGCGAGCGGTGCCGAGTACGTCATCGCGGTCGACGGCAACTCCTCTCCGGGACCGGTACCCGTCGTCACCGAAGGGGAATTCACCCTGCGGATCGAGGAAACGCCCGTCCCGCCGAACGACGAATTCGCAGACGCGACCGAGATCGTCGGCAGCTTCTCCGAAGAACCGGATGGTTCTCGCCGCTTCTACGCGAGCGTGCGGGGGTTCAGCTGGACCGCCGGCATCGAGCACGGCGAGCCGGACGAAACCACTTCGGGAGCCTCGGTCTGGTACTCGCTGACCGCGCCGGAGGATGCGACCTATCGCTTCAATCCGCCCTGCTGCCAGGGCGCGCTCGCGCTCAATCTGGATCTCTACCTCGGCGACGCGGTCGACGAGCTGACGCCGCTCGTCGTTGGCGGCGAAGGTGCCGAGGTCGATCTCGCGGCGGGGGAAACCGTGCGAATCAGGGTCTCGGGACCGATCCAGGGAGGGTCGGAGGAACCCCTGACGGCCAGCTTCACCTTCCTCGTCCTGGCCGAGCTGACGCCGCTTGCGCAGCCGCCGACGTCGGGCGGCGGATCGTCTACCCCTTCGCCCTCGCCGCCGCAGGACATCGAAGCACCGGAGACCACGATCGCGAAGACCGTGCTGAGGCGGACGCCTCCGATCTTTGTCTTCAAGTTCGGCTCCAGTGAGCCGGGCAGCAGCTTTCGCTGCAGCCTCGACGGCGAGAAGTTCAAGCCGTGCGCCGCCGGCAGGAGGTACGGGCAACCGCTGCCGGGCCGCCACAAGCTGAGGGTCGTCGCGGTCGACGGTGCCGGCAACGTCGATTCCACCCCCGCGGTCGGCCACTTCCGCTTCCCGCGCCCGCAGCCCCGCCAGGGCCAGGGAGGCGGGGCGTGAGATCGATGAACCCGTTCCGGAGGTGGCCGCGGCTCACGAAGGCCGTTCTGTCCTCCGGTCTGGCGCTGGTCGTGCTTGTCGCGGCGGCGAACGTCTTCGTGCTCGCCAAGGCCGGGAACTCGACCGCGGAGGTCTCCGCGGTGCCGCCCGCGGAAGTGGCGATCGTGCCGGGGGCTCTGGTCGAGCCCGACGGGGACATGAGCGCGATGCTGGCGGCGCGGGTCGAGCAGGCTTCGCGGCTCTGGCACGCGGGCAAGGTCGAGAAGATCCTCGTCTCCGGCGACCACGGCCAGTGGGTCTACGACGAGCCGGACACGATGCGCAAGGCCCTGGTGGCGGACGGGGTCGCGCCGCGCGACGTCTTCGAGGACCACGCCGGCTTCGACACCTGGGCGACGATGGTGCGGGCGCGGAAGATCTTCGGCGTTCGCGATGCCGTCGTCATCACCCAGGGTTTCCACATGCCGCGGGCGCTCTACCTCGCCGACGAGGCGGGGATCGACGCGACCGGCCTCACCGCCGACCTGCAGTCGTGGGGAGCCCAGGGCCGCAAGAGCTCCGTCCGCGAGGTTCTCTCGCGGGTCAAGGCGGTGGCCGACGTGACCCTGAATACCACTGCGATGGCGGGGCCGAAGATCCCGATCGCGACCACGGACGGGCGCGAAAGCTGGGGCCCGGCGCCTCCGGAGGGGACGCCCCCAGCGGGCTCGCCGGATGGCACCTGTCGCTTTTGTGGCCCATAGGGCAATAAAGGCGGCAGAGAAGACGTCAGCAGCTCGCCAGCGAGTTCGCGTAGAAGCGCAGGTACGCCGCCCAGTGGCGGTTCCAGTAGTCGCCGTCGTGGTCGCCGGCCCAGGAGTGGGCACTGAGGCTGGCGCCGTCGGCTCGCAGGTAGGAGACAAAGCCTTCGTCGTAGACGCGGAAGGGGTCCTCGTCGCCGAAGTCGTTCCAGACACGCATCCCGGCGAAGGCGTCGGGGTTGCCGCGGACCATGCCGACGACGTCGTTGCGGTCGAAGTCGGCGGCGCCGTCGAATGCGCCTGGCGCGGTTTCGCCGCCCTCGAACCAGAGCGCCGGGGAGTGGCCGCCGACGGCGCAGAACCGCCGCGGGTGGAGCAGGGCGAGGTCGTAGGCGCCGAAGCCTCCCATCGAGATCCCGCCGATCGCGACCTGCCCCGGGTCGGTTCCGAAGCGGCGTTCGACCTTCGGGATCACCTCGCGCATCACGTAGCGACCCCAGGCACCTTCCCTCCGGTCATGCCAGTAGCTGTGGTCGCCGCCGTCGGGGAAGGCGACGACCGGGGCCTTCCGGCCGAGCTTGGCCAGGCCCTCGTAGACCGCCTCGTTGCCGACAAAGGTGTCGTCGGAGCCGCCGCGGCCATGGAGGAAGACCAGCAGCGCTCGCTCTCCCTTTGGCTCGGTCTTTGCCGGCACGACCACGTTGACCCCGAGCTCGCGGCCCACCGCCTGGCTCTGGATGTTCAGGTGGGTCACGCGTGCCCCGTGCTCGTCCACCGGCGCGAAGACGGTGGCGGCGAGGGTGAGGTAGACGGCGGCGGTTGCGATCACGGCGAAGGTTGCCAGCGCCATTGCCCGGCGCCGCCGGATCTGGCTGCGCGTGGGACGGCGTGGGCGGCTCATTCGCCGTCAGGTTAGTGTCGAGCCGTGAGCCTCGACTGGGTCAGCGTCGCGGACGCCGAGCGCGAAGGTATGGAGAAGCTGGAGCCGGGGCCGCTCGGCTACTTCGCCGGCGGCGCCGGCGACGAGATCACCCTGGGGGAGAACGTCGCCGCCTGGGGCCGTTGGCGGCTGCGGCCGCGGGTGCTGAACGGCGTCCAGGAGGTCTCGACGGCCACCGAGGTGCTGGGCGGGACGGTCTCGATGCCGGTCCTGGTCGCGCCGGTCGCCTACCAGCGGATGGCCCATCCCGAAGCCGAGGCCGGGATGGCGAGGGGTGCCGCGGAGGCCGGGACCGTGATCTGCCTCTCGACGCTCGCCAACACCAGGCCGAGCGAGGTCGCCGCCGCGGCGCCCGGGGGGCGACGGTGGTTCCAGCTCTACTCCTTCAAGGACCCCGGCGTGACCCGGGCGCTGGTCGCGGAGGCGGTCGACTCCGGCTTCGAGGCGATCGTCGTCACCGTCGACGCCCCGCCCGGCGGCAACCGCGAGCGCGATCGCCGCAACGGCTTCACGATGCCGATCGAGCTGGGAACCCCGGGCCTGACCGCGGCTGTCGGCGAGCAGGCGCTCTCGATCGAGGAGGTCTTCGCCCTGATGAACCACGCTCTGACCTGGGCCGACCTCGCCGACCTCGCCTCCGAATGCAGCGTCCCGGTCTTCGTCAAGGGCCTGCTCACCGCCGAGGACGCCGAGCTGGCGCTCGACCACGGCGCCGCCGGCGTCGTCGTCTCCAACCACGGCGGCCGCCAGCTCGACCGCGTCCTCGCCACCGCCGACGCTCTGCCGGAGATCGTCGACGCGGTCGACGGCCGCGCCGCCGTCCTGGTCGACGGCGGCATCCGCCGCGGCATCGACGTCGCCACCGCGCTGGCCCTCGGCGCCGACGCGGTGCTGGTCGGCAGGCCCGTCCTCTGGGGCCTGGCCTGCGGCGGTCGCGAGGGAGTCTCCCGGGTCCTCGGGCTGCTGCGCGAGGAGCTCGAGCTGGCCCTCGCGCTGCTCGGCTGCGCCTCCCCTGCGGAGCTGAGCCGCGCGCACGTCCGCCGGGCGCCGGCCGCGACCCCGTGAGGACACCGGCCGCGTCCGTATATTCGGTCCGAGTGTCCGGTTCTCGTTCCTCATAAATGGCCCAGCGGATCCCCCGAGACGAATCGCTGAGCCGTGTCCACGGCGTCGGAGCGCTGTTCTCCGCCGCCTACGGCAACGTCGGTTCCTCGATCTACTACGCGCTGGGCGTCACCGCCGCCTTCGCCCTCGGGCTGACCCCGGTCGCCTTCGTCATCTCCGGCCTGATCTTCGCCGCCACCGCCGCCACCTACGCCGAGGCGACGGTGATGTACCCCGAGGCCGGCGGCTCCTCCAGCTTCGCCCGCCACGCCTTCAACGAGATGGTCAGCTTCGTCGCCGCCTGGGGGCAGATGCTCAACTACACGATCACGGTCGCGATCTCGGCCTTCTTCGTGCCGCACTACCTGGCGGTCTTCTGGCCCTGGCTCGGCGAGAGCCCCGGCGACATCGTCGGCGGCGCGGTGCTGATCATCGCCCTCGCCCTGATCAACATCCGCGGCACCGAGGAGTCGGCGAAACTCAATCTCGTTCTCGCGGTCGCCGACCTCGCCACCCAGGTGATCCTCGTCGGCATCGGCCTGGTGCTGGTCCTCAGCCCCGAGATCCTGGTCGACAACGTCCACTTCGGGATCGCCCCGACCTGGAGCGACTTCCTGCTCGGGATCGCGGTCGGGATGATCGCCTACACCGGGATCGAGACGATCTCCAACATGGCCGAGGAGGCCAAAGACGCCGCCCGGACGATCCCCCGCAGCGTCGGCCTGACGGTGATCGCCGTCCTCGCCCTCTACCTGCTGATCCCGATCGTCGCCCTCTCGGCGATGCCGGTGACCCAGGACGCCGCCGGCCACTACGTGACCGAGCTCGGCACGACCTTCGCCGACGATCCGATCCTCGGCATCGTCGAGAACCTCGGCCTCGCCCACATGCCGACCGAAATCCTCCGCTACTACGTCGGCATCCTCGCCGCGGTGATCCTCCTGATCGCCACCAATGCCGGCCTGATCGGCGTCTCCCGCCTCACCTACTCGATGGGCCAGCACCGGCAGCTGCCGGAGAGCCTGCGCCAGGTCCATCCCCGCTACCGCACCCCGTACATAGCGATCCTGATCTTCTCGGTGATCGCGATCATCACCCTGCTGCCGGGCCAGACCGACTTCCTGGCGACGATGTACTCGTTCGGGGCGATGCTCTCGTTCACGATCGCCCACGTCGCGGTGATCCAGCTGCGGCGGACCAAACCGGACGTCGAGCGCACCTGGAAACCGCCGATGAACGTGCGCGCCTTCGGCTTCGAGGTGCCGATCAGCGCCGTGCTCGGCGGCCTCGGCACCTTCATCGCCTGGCTCGTCGTGATGGCCCTCAACCCGACCACGCTGATCGTCGGGCTCGGCTGGATGGCCCTCGGGATCGCCGTCTACGTCCTCTACAGGCGCAACCAGAAGCTGCCGCTGACCGAAACCGTCAAGGTCGTGCTGCCGGAGCCGCTCGGGGTCGAGGAGGTCGAGTACCGCTCGATCCTCGTCGCCTTCGAGGACGACGAAGGCTTCTCGCCGGAGATGGTCGCGACCGCGGTCAAGCTCGCCTCCAAGCGGCGCCGCGGCGTCCACATCCACTCGATGATGACCGTCCCCACCAACCTGCCGCTGAAGGCGGAGATGCCCGACCGGGAAGCCGAGGCGCAGAGCAAGATCGAGGAGGCGAAGCTGATCGGCGGCCAGCGGGTGACCGGCCACGTCTCCCGGGTCCGACCCGGTCAGGCGGGCTACGCGGTCGCCGACGAGGCGGCGGAGATCAAGGCCGAGGCGATCGTCGTCGGCCTCAGCTACCGCAACGGCGTCCCGCTCTACGACAAGACCCTGCAGACGATCCTCGGCGAGCGTCCCTGCCGGGTGATCGTCGTCTCCGACCCGACCGACAAGCCGACGACCGCGCCCGGCGCCGCCCTGCTGGAGGCCCGGTGAGCGGCGAGCGCGTCTACCGCGGTGCGGTCCGCGCTTTCTCCCTGGCCTTCGTCGCGATCGGGCTGCTGGTCCTCGTCCTCACCCTCGCCAACGGCGGCGGCCCCGCCTCTCTCGGCTTCCTGCTCGGGATCGCCTTCCTGGCGGTCGGGATCGGCCGCCTCTGGCTCGGCTCGAGGATGGAGCGATGAGCGCCAAGGGGGCCCCGGGGCAGGACGGGGGGCGGACGACGCCGCCGGAGCCGCGCGGCGACCGGCTGATGACCCGCGGCCTCGGGGTGCCGTCGCTGTTCGCCGCCGCCTATTCGGCCGTCGGCTTCTCGATCTACTTCTCCCTCGGCGTCGTCGCCGACAAAGGGCTGGGGCTGACGCCGCTGATCTTCCTCGCCGCCGGCCTGCTCTTCGGGCTGACCACCCTGACCTACGTCGAGGGCGGGGCGATGTTCCGCGAGCGCGGCGGCTCCTCGACCTTCGCCCGCCACGCCTTCAACGAGCTGATCGCCTTCATCGCCGGCTGGGCGATCCTGATCGACTACCTGATCGTCATCGCCCTGGCGGCGCTTTCGGTGCCGCATTACCTGGCGCCGGTCAGCGGCGACTTCGCCAGCCCCGGCTGGGAGGTTGGGATGGGCGCGGCGGTTATCGCCGCCGTCTCCGTGCTCAACATCCTCAACATCACCGGCCGCGAGCGGCAGGGCTCGCTGACCCTGCTCGCCCTCGCCGACCTCGGGTTGCAGCTGGCGGTGATCGTCGTCGGCGCCCTGGTCGTCATGCACCCCGACCGCCTCACCGCCGAGCTCGATCTCTTCTCCGACCCCAGCTTCCGCGACATCGTCTACGCGGCGGTGGTGGCGATGCTCGCCTACGCCGGGATCGAGGCCGCCTCCGACCTGGCGCCGGAGATCGACGTCAGCCGCAAGGACCTGAAGCGCGTCGCCAGCGTCGGGGCGTTCGCCGTGCCGCTGGTCTACGCGGGAATGGCGGCGATTGCGCTGATGGCGGTGCCGGTGATCGGCGGGCCGGACGGGCCGCACACCGCGCTCGGTGGCGAGTTCGTCGAGGAGCCGGTGCTGGGGGTGGTCTCCGCCTTCGAACCGGCCTGGGTTGCCGACACGATGCGCTGGATGGTCGCCCTGGTCGCGACCCCGGTCCTGATCTGGGCGGCGAGCACCTCGATGCTCGGCGTCTCCCGCCACATCTACACCCTGGCGATCAACCGCCAGATCCCGAGCTGGCTGGGCAAGCTCGACCGCCGCACCGCGACCCCGTACGTGGCGATCGTGATCAGCGGCGTGATCGCGATCGGCCTGATCGTCCCCACCAACGTCAAGCTGCTGGCCGGGATCTACGCCTTCGGGGCGACCCTGGCGATCACCATCGCTCACCTCTCGATCATCCGCCTGCGGATCACCCAGCCGGACCGGCGGCGCCCGTTCAAGATCCCGATGGGTTTCCCCTGGGGGCAGGCGGAGCTGCCGCTGCCGGCGATCCTCGCCGCGCTGCTCAGCGGCCTCGCCTTCCTCAGCGTCCTCGCCTACCACTCGACCGCGCGCTGGGTCGGGCTCGGCTGGATGGCCTTCGGCCTCACCTTCTACGTCGTCTACCGCAAGGTCTTCGAGGGGACGACGCTGACCAGGCGGGTCACCGTCACCGAGCGCGCCCTGACCAAGCAGGCGCCGAAGATCGAGTTCAGCAACATCCTCGTCCCCGTCTTCGGGACCAGGTTCGACGACGACATCGTCGCCACCGCCGGGCGCCTGGCCGCGGCCGAGGCCGGCTCTCCGAAGGGCCGGCACGACTCCCGCCTCGACCTCGTCTACGTGATCGAAGTGCCGCTCACCCTGCCGCTCGACGCGAAGCTGCCGCAGCAGCGGGAGGAGCAGGCGCGGCGGGCGCTGGAGCGGGCGCGCGAGGTGGGGGAGGAGTACGAGGACGTCGTGGTGACGACCGAGGTGCTGCGCGCCCGCAAGGTCGGCGCCGGGATCGTCGAGGCGGCCCGGCGGGTCAACGCGGAAGCGATCGTGATCGGCGGTGAGCCGCCGACCAAGATCCGCGGCGGGGCGATGATCGGCGGGATCGGCGCCGCCAAGCCGGAGGAGATCGGCGCGGCGACCGAGTACGTGCTGAAGAAGGCGCCCTGCAAGGTCCTGCTCACGGCTCCGCCGGAACCCGAGTAGCGCCCGTTCGGGCGCGGTTTGTCCCTAGTATCCGCACCTCATGTTCGTTCTTATCGTCGGATGCGGGCGGGTCGGCTCTTCGGTGGCGCGGGCGATGCTGCGCGAGGGCCACAACGTTTCCTGCCTCGACGAGGACCCCGAGTCGCACGCCCGGCTCGAGGTCGGCCTGGAGAAGAGCTGGGAGGACCTCGGCGGCCAGTTCACGGTCGGCGCCGGACTCGAGACCGAGGCGCTGGAGGCGGCCGGGATCGAGAACGCGGACGTCTTCATCGCCTCGACCGACGGCGACAACACCAACATCGTCATCTCCCAGATCGC